>Ga0163217_1028976_pt1 | contig 13723 bp, 10 predicted proteins | sample SynspAceP_FD_185933 | JGI IMG/M metagenome (GOLD analysis project Ga0163217, IMG submission 185933) | Saline lake microbial communities from Ace Lake in Antarctica - Synechococcus sp. Ace-P (PacBio error correction) | ecosystem: Environmental > Aquatic > Non-marine Saline and Alkaline > Saline ... | reverse complement strand
AGCTTTTCGCAGATTCCATGTGGCTCAGCTCCTCGCGCGCCTGGAATACTCCAGCGGGTGAGCACAGCGAAAGTAAAGAGCGGGCCAGAGACCATTGCCAAGCCTTGCCCGCCGACAGTACCGCTGTGGACTAACGCGTTGGCAGCGGCGGAAGGGCGGGCTTTGATGGATCAAGCCCTATTACGTATGTGCGCAGGCGTCGCAGTGCGCCACCTGATAATTGGTGCGGGTGGTCGGCGTCAAGCAACTGCACGCGGGCCGCTTTGCTGGGCAATAGGGCCAGTCGACAGCAGGGCGTAGCGCGTGGTCTTGGCCCGCCCGGGAGAGCCAATAAATTCGCACCCGCCACCTGGTTGAATCGCCAGGTCGAGCGGGTGCAGGAGCGGTAAAGCCCACCGGGGTGAGTCAGGCTTGCCCCGGAGTCGAATGCCTGTTGAGTTACAGGCAGGCCGGCGGCGCGTGCGGCCTCTTCCGATCCCTTCATAATTTTCTGGCTTGGTCTCGACAAAGCGGCTGGCGCGTTGCAGTCCAGAATGGCCTTGTTGCTCGGGGTTTTCCGGATCGAGCTTGAGAAGGCCTGCTTGATGCGCTCTTACAGCTCTCTGTTTCCATGACGCGTACGTCCATTGTAAGTCGCAAGTTAGGTTGGCGTAGTGGGGTATACGCGCACCTTAGTCAGTATCGACCTTTGCCATCCTCAACCAGCTTTCCCAACGAGGCATTCAGTACGCCGGCACCACGCGGCCAGACTCACCAGGCAACAGTGGCGTCATGTGCGCCGAAATAACCTACGCGGCCCAGGTATTGTCCCACGTCCAGCCCGTCCGCTGCATAAAATAGCGGGGCATCAGGTAGCCGGATGTCGAGAATACACGAACCGAAGCGAAGCTCTTGCCCTTCAGATCCTTGTTGTTTCGTTGATGTCGGGGGTCGGCAGTAATAAGTGCTGGTAAATACCGCATCCTGCTCCGCGCTGAAACCAAAGGAATGGCATTCCACCGGGTACGGAATTGCGCCGCACTGTACAAGGTTAAAACCGCCCAGCCAGGCCAGATCCAAGCGCTGGCACCCAGGGCCTCACGGCCCGGCGTAATCTGAAACCCGGTTGAAAGCTGACTTTCATATCCGTTCTTTTTTCAGGTAGGCACCCAGCGGTTCGATTTTGCGCAGCAGTTCGCGTGGGGCTTTCGTCAGGAATAAGCGGAAACGCCGCACATCCTGTTCAGCCAGGGCAGGGGATATGAAGGCCAGTGCAACAGACAGGCACAAGCCAGCCATGACGGCCAGCGGGGACGTTTGATCATCGACATGTGTTTCTCGGTTCAATAGCTGGAAGACCCCGACGTGTGTCGAATCCGGTCAGGGGCAGGCCGCGATAGTAGCATTGATGAGGAGAAGCGTAGCGGCGCTTTGGCAAGCGCGCGCGGGTCATGTCAGTTTGGTAATGGGGCGAGGTGTTATGCGCAATGGAAGTCAGGCGCCGGGGGCCGCAGCGGAGGATCTCGGCGCTGGCCCAGGCGCTGACTGTTCTGCTGATTCAAGCAGCCCACCGGCGGAATGACCGAGCCGGTTTCAGCAACAAACCGGTAGGTAACGCCAGGGCTGAAACCCGGCGTATTCAATGCCAGAATGCAGGTGCGCATTTGCGCCTCCCCGGGCATTGCCACGTACCACCGCAGAGCCAGGGACTTCATAGTTGAAAAAGCGGTACCGAACATTGGGTGCGCCCAGCCTTCCAATATCCGGGAAAGCGCAAGGCCCCGTTACAGTTCGCCATCAGCCGGTGAAGCGCTGATACTTTCGGCGGGTCTTTGCGTGCCTAACTCCACGGCGCGCCTGTTCCTGGCGAGGGTGGCGCAGTGGGCGGCTTTACGGTATTGGTTTATTGGTCGCGCAGCCGAGAGTCATCAGGCGCGATTAAGCACACATCCAGCGCATTATTTTACTCCACATTGATCCGTTGCCTGCAGAACGCGCTGGGAATATCCAGACGATAATCCAGTACGCCAATAATTCTTCCGTCGCTGGCTGGGCACGCCATCGTGGCTGCTGATATGCACCCTGGGTAACCCTGCCGTGGATTGATTCATATCAGCTGACCCTTCATATATCGCATTCGTTCTGGTTAAAGAAAGCTTCCGGAGAACTTCGCTTTCATCGCCCTGCCGTAGTCCGTGGTAATTTCGCTGACACCGACGTGAGGCCGAAGCGGTCCAGGACAATATTTTCGGTAATTCAGGCCGTTGCCTATCGCGCTGTTGTTCAGCGAGCCGCTGAGATAGTTCTGGGTTACTGGTGACCGGTCAATCAGCGGGCTGTCTTGAGTTGCCGCGCTCGTCAATCCATTGCTGATGCGAGCTTCATGAGATGTCTTGGAATCGTCAGGTTCTGGTTGCCGGCGGTTCTGTGCCTGGACTGCAGCAATAATGTCCGGGCGAGCAGGCCATGCGTGGAACAACTGCTGGTGCGCGTGAGCGTTGCTCGCGCTCCTGCTCGGTAAACGAACGGGGATTTCCTTCAGGCAAAGGCGTAAAATTTGCTTGTTGAATTGCTGCTGATAAAGGTCGGTTCGGGTATCCAAGATAGCGTTTCGAATAATAACGCCAGGTGTCGTAAGTTACTGCTGAAACCGGCTCATATTCCCGGCCGCCAGGCGCCAGAGTAGTTTGGTCAGTGGTACGTGCGCAGGGTGCTATGGTCAGCGAAGGAACGGTTCAATCCGGCCTAGCTTCCAACAGCCTGCAGCAACTGTTCCGTGCTGCTCGAACCTTTTGCTGTTCACCTCGTATCCGCCGTCCGCTAAGCATGCCAATTGGTTGCTGCCACGAACGGCGCCTATGCGTGGGGCCGGCAACTCGTGGGGCGGCCTCCCGGCTTGGGCGGCACCCCGGCTGCGCCTCTTGGCTATCCGCGCTGGCCCCTCGGATACGGATCCTTCTTTGAGGACGGCACGGCGCACGATCCGATTGCATGTACCATACCACTTTCCAACGGCCAGTGGGCAGAGAGCACAGGCGAAGCGATTCAGCGCGTCGCGTGCTGGTGGCGGAGAAAAAGCCGTCGAGCCTTGCCCTGGGCTTACCTCGTAAATAGCCCGCTTCCCACGGCATCACCGCGGATACTGTATGGGCTGGCGGGCAGGGTCTTGATAATGCACAGTCAATGCCTGCACCGAGGGCCCGCCCAGCTCTTCGCTTCGCGCACCTGGTAGGGTGGAAATGTCGTGGTGAGTAGTATCAGGCGTATCCTCTGCGCTGGCTGGCCGGGCCGCTAGGCATTATGCAGCCAGCCAGATGCCAGTCAATGCACGCAATACCCTTTGCGTTTCATCGTCGTCCCCTTTCCTATACCTGATTGAGCTATATCAGGTATAGCTCATCCCGGCAGATCGGCCAGATAAAACCTGATAAAGACTGATCACTTGCCAAATGATAGATTGTTTCGGGTGCCGCTCCAGCAGGGCAGCTTACCGCCACATTTACAGGAACCGCTTTCATGGGCATTTCGTGATTGGCGGAGCTGGCTGGTATTCGGGTCATGCCCCAAGGCGGCCCTCAGGAGAACCACTAATGCAGAATCTTCAAGGGCAAGGTCGCCGTATCACAGGCGGCCGGTAGTGGGTTGGGTCGTTGAGCTGGCGCTGCGCTGTGCGGCACGTGGTATGAAGCTTGGTGCGGTGGGGCGATGTAGATGAAGCCGGCATGCAGGAGACCTGAATCAGGTTCAAGGCGCTGGATGCCAGTATTGACTGCCACACATGCGCCGGACGTGTCCCAAGCTGGACAGGTTCAAGCCTTTGCCGACCTGGCCAAGAGCCGCTTTGGCGGTGCGCACCTGCTGTTCAACAAGTGCCGGCGTCAGTGTCGGCGGCCCCGGTGTGATTGAATACCCAAGCGGACTTGGGAATGGGTTGTGTGGTGGTGAACATGTTACGGCTGTGGCCTGGGGCTTGAAGGCGTTTGTACCCATGATGATCGAGCAGGAGCGAAGGGCACCGTGGGTTAACGTGGCCTCGGCGGCGGCTGCGGTTCAATGGCCCGAGGCATGGGCGCGTATACAACGCCACCAAGCATTCAGTCGTTGGGCCATCTCTGAAAACCCTGGCGCTGGATTCTGCGCCGATGCGGGCGCGAAGGTAGGCGTTACGTGCTCTTGCCCGGGCGTTTTTCCCGTGACTGGGCATTCACGAGTCGGACGCAATCGCAGCGGATATGGCGTACGCTAGCACCAGCGCGCTGGACAAAGAGCGTTCCGCGGGCCTTGAAAGCCGCCGTTGAAAGGGTGTCGCATCAAAGCTGAGGACGTCGCCGAAATGACGCTCAAGGCCGGTCGAAAACGACCAGTTCTACGTCTTCCCGCACGCAAGATCAAAGCAGTTGATTGCGATGCGCGCCGCTTGCAGCGGATGCGGAAGACCACAGGGTTCTGATTCGGATGAATCCGTAATGGTTGCTGGTTTCGGTGTCGGGATAGAAAGTTGGTGGCAGTAATGTTAGGGGCTCTTTCCAAGCCCTCGCGGTCAGCGAACCGCTCCTACCCAGTTCGTGGTGAACACCGCGAGAGCGTGCTTGGTGGGAGCGGACGCTGGGTGGGAGGGTCGCCTGACCGCGAAAACAGATTCCCAGAGCCCCACAAAACTCTCAGCAATCACCTCACTTCAACCCCACCATCGCAATCTCTTGCGGGACTCTCGGGCGCTACCCTATTCCAGCACAAACCCCTCGACGCCTGCTTTACTTCTCCTGACAACGCCGTCTTGTGCTCCCAGCTCCAGAAAGTGCCGGTATGACCGAATTCTGACGGAAATTTCCGACGCCGGCGCCATGCCAGCAATAATCGCGCATCATCAGGACAGTGGTATAACGGTTCCAGCTGTCACGTTGATAAACAGCAGCCGCGCACCTGGACAATCTCCTACACACCCATAAGCGATCACAGCAGCTCCGCAAAACCTGGCGAATAGAAAGAGCATCTGCGCATATTCGAAACTCTTCCAGTGGTGCTCACAGGCCGAAAGTTGCAGGCGCTTGAACAGCGGCTGGCCGATCTCTCCTATCGTGTCATTGAGCAGGTTTCGTATCGCCTGCGGGGGGGGATCCGATTGCCGCAGAGACGTTGCGTGCGCGGCGCACGATAATCCTGCATCGCGGGTTCAGGCACCGGCGAGAACGAGTGATTGCATCGCCTTTTGATCCTCGGCCGGCGCTGCGCCACGCCAGGCAGCGCAGCGACCACTGCCCCAGGAAAACGCCAACAGGATGATCCGCCGTGGAAAGTGCGCGCGCGATTCAGCTCCAGCAGAATCAAGCGCTTCGTCTTCCTTGCCGCATCATCGGCAATTATGCGGATTTGTCGCTGGGCGCGACTTGACCCTGGGTAAGGCTGGCGTCATACACCAAACACCCATTAAATAGGGGTGGTTGAGGTATTTGGAGGCTTGGCATTGAATGACACGCTGGTCGCCAGCCGAGCCGTTTAACCAGGATGATGGTCGCAGAGTGTGCCGGTTGGGTAAAACAGTGTGCACCTTCAAATCGCGGTGCACGCTTATCAGGCGCTTTCTGCGTTAACTGGGGCACCTGCTTTGGGAATTGGTCAGGGCTGGCAACTACGCCACTGAATTTCCACCAGCTAACCGCCCTGTAGATTGACAAGGGGTTGCATTCCCAGCTCCGCCGGCAGTTTTCATACTGTATGTCATACAAGCCAGGGAATTGAGCTGCGGGCTGGCCAGCAAGTGTCGCGCTCCATCATCGATACACCGGTGTATTCCGCGAGCGCGGCGTCGAGATGATACTCGGCCTTTCCAGCTAGCGAAGATTAATCAGTAGCCCGGTCTCCAGCTTCGGCCCCGGCTGCGTTCCCCGGTCTTCGGTAGACAAGATCGCGGCCCTCCTGGCTAGGTTATCTTAAGGTAGTCTTGGTGATTAAAAAGGGAGGGTGCGTTATGGCGACGTCAATCAAATTGACGATGAGCTGAAAGCGCGCAATTCGTAGTTCTCTGGCAGAGCAGCGGCAACGCTCGGCTCATGGATAATTGCGCGAAGCGGCTTACTCAATATGAGTGAAGGAAGAGGCCCGAGAGAGCTTAAGCAGGAAGCTTTAGCCTCAGGTCTGCCTATCAGGAAACGGGTGAGCATTTCTGACTGGCGAAGAGGTGCGCAACTGGCTAAGCACTATTGGGGCACCGAAGCGGAAACGGAGCTTTCCGAAGTGCCACGGTTGATCATTCACCGCAGGTGCAGGGTCAAGGTGCTGGCAATGTTGCCGCTCAGTTCGCCACGGCAAAAGGGCCCCCAGGTAGCAAGCGCGCGGCGCAGGGTTATACCTTGAACCAACAAACTCGCTAGGTTAGAGGCGTATTCCGAATAGGCCCGTCCATTTTCTGCTGCCGCACCGAACTTGCGTGAGCTGCATTATAGAGTTTGGGGAATCTGGGCTACGTGGCACTTTACCGTTACATTGCAGCTGGACTCCTGCGGTTTACTTGCTTGGCTTTTTCCCGACACCAGCGCGAAGCGGGCTATTAACCCAGGGCGTCGTCGAGGTACCCCTTTTCGCAGCCAGAGACGGCCGCTGCCCTACCCGCATGTCGCACATTGGCTCCCGCTGGCTTCAAAGGTTATTCGCCACCCTGTCGATCACACAACGATCTGGGCCATGGCATCTGGGTGGGCGTCAAGAACTGCGCCAGGTTGCTTGAAAGGGCTTTTTGTTTGCTAAGTGGATTGTCAAGGTAAACGAAAAAACTTTTTTGAAAATAACCCTAAAGCTCTTGGCCAGTACGCCGAACAGTACTGAACGGACTGCATGGGTGCCTGGCGCAATGCGGCCGCGGGGAGGGTTTCCGGGCCCAAAAAGGCCCCGCCAGGGGGGGGGGGGCCCAAAAAACATAATCAGAGTTCTACGAGGTAATACATCATGGCTCTTACAGAAAACACGAACGTAGCTTTCTCTGAACGCGCCAGCGTAAACCTGCGCGGTGGTTTCTTCCAGCGACTCTCAAACTTCCCTTGGGTGAGACGCCTGTCTTCGTGGTTCGCGTATCAAACAGACGCAAAAGACGGACGCGGCTGGTTTCTGCAGGATCTCCAACCGTCTGACCAGCCAGATCAAGGTTTGGGCTGCGGCTGTCAAAAACGGCTAACGATGGCATTCATCCATAGCTCAGACGGCTGAAGGCGCTCTTGCAAGAGTTCGCACCAACGTTATTGCAGCGGAGCGGGACCTGGCCCTTCAGGCTTCCACGGTTCCAAACTCCCGCGAAGAGCGCGAAAGCCGTTGAAACTATTAGAGAGCGTCGTGTGCCTCTCGAGCGAGCTGCTCGGTTGCTCGGAACACTTACAATGCTTTCGCGACCTCTGGTAAGATAAACGTCCTGAGCATTGGTGCATCTTAAGGCTGAGAGCTTCTCCAAGAGGTTCCAGCGCTCGTCGCGAGGACCTCTTTTCTTTTAGCATTTACGGTGATCATGAGGCGCAAAGGGCCTTAGTGGGTACCTCAGTTCTTGCTTCCGCAGAAAGGGATCAAGCAGTCGTCCTTCTTTTAGACGACACGGGCAATCGTTGTTGCACTCCTGCGGTTCCAAAAGCTTAACGGTCCATGTTATCAGAGAGACTTCCGTATAGCGCTAAAGTACTAACGTAAGTTTTGAGCTGGGGATTTCCTCTCGAGGTAAAATTGCTTGCTAAAAGATCAATGCTGCCAGCACCCGGCGTTACTGCAAACGGTAGTTGCTACGGGAAGCTTGTGGCAGAAGTTCTAAACTTCCCCAGGTGCGGTGATGGTCAACGGCCTTGGGCTCCCGCCCGCGACCGGTGTGCAGAATCGAACCTCAACTGTCTATCTCGATGATTGTCCTGTACACGCACGGATGGCAATGCGCAGGAGGCGTAGCAGCTTGCTTGGCCCTTATAAAGAAGGGAGTTGCTGCAACCTGCGGGCTTCAACCTGTTGAGGCACTGGCGTTGTTTATAGTAATCAGAGACATATAGATAGGTTTAGATATTCTTTACTGCCCGAAAGCGGCTCAGATTGCAATTCCAGGCCCTTGACGGTGCTATTCAGAGCGTCGCGGTACAGCACCCGCGCTAGAACCCTACTGGTGCTCGTTTCAAAAACCGTTATATTGAATTTCCACCATTCAGAACCTGCAGAAACCATTTCTGAAAACGTCATCCGCTGCCCGCCGGCCGTATTCAGGACACCGATTTCGTCCGCCTGCAAACTGCCAATCTTGACGCCAAAACACCAGAGTTAATAGCAGACAGGGCTAGGTTACTTCGATGTTTGGCGCGCAGAGCCCAACCAGTGTTGCTAGGCGCGCTCTCGCGCTCTTTGGGCGCTACAGGTAGTGATAGGGGTTAGTACTGTACATAGAGAGAGAGGTCCCTCACGCTTGTGATCCTTTGGTGAGGTAGGCACCTGGATATGCGGCATCTCAAGGTGTGTGTGAGGCCGCTACTGCGCTTTCAGGTGTGTATCCTGGTTGAGGGGCCTCGGCCGGACGTCTGGCGGGGGCAACGGATATTGCAGCGATAACAATCGGCTCAGCCGTGGTACACAAACCCGGGAGGCCGTTTTAGGGCGCAACCGCCGAAATCGCTCCAGGCTAGCGATTTGCGGCGGCGGTGTCGGATATTCAGGATTTGTTCTCAGTCGGGTAGCGCACGGGGACATTCAACTTTCAGTTGGATTGATACCAGTGGCCGGGTCGGTAGTAAACGTGACCGAAGCGAGCAGTGGCGATGTGATCGATCAGATTCCTTCGGAAGAAGCGCTTGCATTGGTCGAAAGAATCTTTCGGAAAATCCGCAGCCGCTGTTTTTGAAGCAGAGGCCTGAGCCTCTCAGCCGGTTTTGGACTGGCAACATTAACTTGCCTTGGCCTCACCGGGACATTCATTCGGTACGCAGACCGTCAATTTCGGGTCGCTAGGGGCACAGCTATGGCTATTCAGGGTTTAGGTTTAACGGTATTGGCTCGGGGCTTGATATTCAGGGCATCGTTAAGGCTTCTGGGTGGATTGCCAGAGAGCGCACCCCAAAAGTGGGCTAGCTCAACCGCCTTTGAGCGGCCGACTACGCCAAATTCTGGGCTTGGCCAGGTTCCGCAGTGCACTCTCCGAGGTTTCAGACCGCATTCAAGGATTCTGACAGCCGCGCTCTTTTCGAAAAAACGCAGCGCCTGTATCTGGCAAAGCGATATTTTCAGTGTAACGCGCCGATTCCAAGGTCAGCTGCTGGCAATTTCAATGTCAGGTAGTTTCAACGGTTGCCCCAGACACAGCAGCACGAGGTTTCGCGCTAGCCGGCCGTGTGTGGACCAGATCCTGCCGCTTACGGGTGGGTTAACCCGGGGAGGGGCAGGCTGACGATCGATGTGGGCGATTACCCAGCTTAATATTGATATCACTGAGGCAAGACCCAGCCTGGAGTGCCATTACGCGGACGCTATCCAATGCGGCGGGCAGGGTCTGGCCTGGGCAGCCAGGCATAGTGGACTGACCCCACGGCGTCGGTGGGCTCGCGCCTGGGTCCTCAGTTACCACAAGTCAGGGACTTGGTAACGATATCAATGTCAGCGTGACTAGCCGCTCGGGGTGATACGGCGGATCTGGTTCTTATCTGGCGTCCAGCCCCGCAGCGCCGGACGCGAACTTTACCCCAAACGCCAATCGATCCGATGAACCCTATGGCTGCGCGGCACCATCGCTATGGGCCCGTGGAACGCCCAGGTTGCGATCATTGATGGCATTCGCATCAGCAGTGCCAGCAATTACGATTGACGGCGCCATCGAAGGGTGTCAGCATTACACCAAATCAGCTACAATCCGCTGAGGATATCGCCAGCGCCCAATAGTGTCAGCCTGACGGTGCAGAAGATCGTGCCGGGAGTTGAAAACGCAGCTGAAGAAATTTGTTTGACGCCTACAACAAATTGATGGACACCGTCAGTTCTCTCACCAAGGTCACCCCTGTGTTGGTTGGCGATGATGGTCCAGCGTCTGGCGGGCTTCGGCTGGTGGGGATGCGTCAGTTCGCTCTTTTATGTTCCGCCATACGAGTGTGGAGTCTTAGGGAATGCTCAGGGCAGTGATTGGCATGCGTATCTCTGGCGATCTGGGTTTTCTACACAACGCGGACGGCAAGCTGTCTATCGATGATGCCCGACTTTTGATTACCTGGTTACTGGCTGATAACTTTGACAGCTCAATTGGTTTTCTGGACCGGTAGATACTGGGATTCTAGGCCACGCTGGAAAGCAAGGTAGATCCTATATTCTCAGACCGCGGAATCCTGGAAACCAGGGACCCAAGGCCGCCTGCCAGAACACACTGTCCAGTGTGGCATGGACCAGCGCGAGCAACTGACACGGCGCATCGACAAGCTGTGAAGCGCGGGCTGCTTCTCCACAGTTCCAATGCCATGGAATGGCTGGTAGGCCAGGTTGTCTGGCACCGCCAATTACTGTCTGGCGCATTGGAAAAAATCTTCCCCAGTAGTAAGGCAGAGATCGCAGATAAGAAAAACCCCGATTGATACCTACAAAGCAGGGTCAACATTTCCCAGGAAGTCTCGCAGTACGCGGCGTGCAGTTGCTGCCTTGAGGCGCGAATGAGCGCCTCAAACTGGCCCGCATGCCCAAGCACGGGTAATTGCTGAGCGCCGAGGGTGTGGCTGGTCAGCAACACCATCAGCATAATTGGCGCATTGCAGCGGCGCTGGACAAGGATCTGGGCGGTGAGATTGCGAGGAATCTGATGGCGCTGACGGACTATATGACCCGCAAGCTGGCCGGTTGTGGCTCTGGGATGACCACCCCGCGCTTCCTTTGGATTGAAGGCTCCGCACTTCTTGCAGGAAATCAAAGCCGGTGGGACGGTATAGAGCCTGCCTGGAAAAAACCGCTTTTTCCAGATTGCGTTCGCTAACTAGGCCCGCTGGATCTAGATACCCGCGGGCCTTGTCACATCTGCCAATACAATGCAAATAAAGATTAAAGTTTTCCACTTGCAGGGCCGATACATTGAGGCATGTACTATCACTTTCAGGATTATGCCATGAACGCCTACGCCGCGATGAAGCAGTTACCAGACCGTCCAACGTCAATGCTCAGGTCAGTGAGCAGATCCGCATCGGCTTATCCAGATGCTGATGGAAGGTGGATTGCAGGCGTATTAGCGCAGGCAAAAGGCCATGCAGTTTCAACAAATGTGCAGCTTTCAAGGGCGAGCTGATTGGTAAAAGCCATGGTATTATTGGCTTTGGCCTGCGTGAAGCGCTGGATTTTGGCCAAGGGGTGGTGAGGTAGCCGCCAAATCCTGGATAGCCTGTAGCCTTCATTGTTCAGCGCTAAGCATTGCCAACCTGAAAACGGATTTGCGGCCATTCGGACGAGGTCGCAGGCATGCTGGCGTGAGTCAAGGGAGGCGGGGACGGCATTCGCCCAAAACTGAGGATTAGACATGAACCCGTGCGATTCAAACAGTTGGAAGATACGCGATCAGGCACTTGGTAGACGCTGGCATGCTGGCGGACTGGCAAGCAGGTGAGGCCAAGCTTGACCATGTTTGCCGTGTGAACTGGTTGCCCAGGGATGGGGGAAGAAGGGCGCCAAGATTCAGCGCCCTGGCTGAATGCGCTTTGACAGTCTGCTAAGCACCTACCGGGAAGTCTGTCGCGCTTTGCCAGGCAGTCCAGGGGCAAGCTTGCCGAAGAGCTCCCAGGAGCTGCAACGCAGGCAAGCCAGAGCGCCAAGGTTTATCAGATGTTACAGCTAGAAGCTGAGTATTATGTCCTTATTGCCAGCCTGGGCTCCCCGGCCCGGTGTTATCAGCCAAACGAGTTTTTCACGCCGAATAAAAAATGCCGTTTAACTGCCCGCCAAAGCTATTTGACTAAGACGGCGGAACTGACTAACCGTTGGGCCCAGCATGATTATTCGAGTGGCAAAGCGCTTTATCAGCGTTAATTTGCCCGGACGCGTTGTTCGTGTTAACAGGACCGCCCCCCAATTCCTTGCTGCCCAACAGCCATGATTCTACTTATCGATGACTGCACCGTTCCAGCCGCCATGATATTGAGGCGTCATTCTGTGCGTTTCTCGGGCGAAGATGCGGTTAATTACCACGTCAGTTGCCTGGCAGGATGATTGTGGCCGGCCCAAGCCGGCGACATTCCGGTAGTTTCAATGCGTGATTCTTGGCCATGTGCGGCTGCCCGCAGGGTATGCAGGGCTTGGCTCGCGCAAACTGGACAGTGGAATGAGAAACCTTCCGGCCTTCTTGGCTGGATGCGAGCAGGCCAGCGTTTGCCTGACCCACGCGTGCGCGCACGCTTGTTGGCGGTGTTGCCGCCGGCCATATGAGCTATTAACCAGTTGCTGGACTCCCTGCACCGCGCTGCAGTCTACCGTGAGGTTATATGATGATCGGGACCGTCGCGTCAAGCGTGAGCCAATCTCTTCGTAGCCTGGTAGGGGCACTAGCCCGCTATCTACTCCGTGGCGCCAGATGATGGCAGCAGGTGGCGATTACGAAGCTACGGTTGCTTATCCTGGTGTGAATTCAGGGATACCGGCAAGGAAGTTGGTCGGCGCGGCAATCTGCATTTACCCTCCAAGCGCAAGGACCAGCCCATTTGTGCCGGTCAACTGTGCGCGATTCCCGGCCGAGCTGCTTGAGAGTGAGCTGTCGGCCATGAAAAAGGTGCCTTTACCGGGGCGCCATCACCAGCCGGCGGCAGGGCGCTTCGAAGCTGCCCAGGCGGTACGCTGGTTCTTGACGGATTGGCGATATGCCCGGCGGGGGAGATCCCATGCAGGTCAAGCTGCTGCGGGTCGTGCAAGGCGGACCTTCGAGCGCGTTGGGCAGCAACAAGGGCAAACGGCTGATGTGCGCTCGGAATCGCTGCCACGCACAGGATCTTGAAACAGATGATCGAGCCAAGGCGGTTCCGCGAGGGGATCTGTATATTACCGCTGGCATTTGTGTTCACGAGTCGACGATGCCGGGGCAATGCCGGAGCGGATCGAGATCTGCCTTTACTGCTCAACGGAATTGATTACTCGGCTTGAACGGGAAAAGCGCGGCTCAATCCGCTTCAGCAACCTCGGGCGATTCATGTCGCTGTTGTTCAGCATGACTGGCCGGGCTAACGTCCGTGAGCTGGCCAACCTGGTCGAGCGCATGCGATCATTGCATCCGCATGGGGTGATTGGTGGTCGGTGGGAATTGCCCAGATCCTATGAGAGATGACCAGGAAGAACTGCGTAACTCCCGTGGGGCCGGCAAGATGAGCGAGATGAAAAGCCTTTCAGTGGGCTGGTCGGGCTGGATAGCCACGGCTTCCTGGCCGCCTGAGCGGCCCGGATCTGAAAGAAGTACTCCCGGCCTGGCGGCAGACAACTGATTCAGCAAGGGCGTTGGGATGAATGCAATAGCGTGCGTGGCTCGCGCGGGCCCGGGGGCTTGGCGCTTGGCGTATTTCCGGCGGTACTACCCTGGTGGAGAAGAATGCGCAAAGTAGCGGTATTCAACCGGGGTATTCGAGCTGTCCAGAAGACTTGACGCGTTTTATTCATTTAAATACCTAATCTATTGGTTTTTAATAATAATCCTCCTTGCCCTTGCTTTGAACTCCCCTTGAAAGCTATCCTTTTCTGATTCAGGGGATGTCCGATCGGTACCTACGCCCAGCACCTGCTTACCTCTAATGCGCCT
>Ga0163217_1073312_pt1 | contig 13724 bp, 7 predicted proteins | sample SynspAceP_FD_185933 | JGI IMG/M metagenome (GOLD analysis project Ga0163217, IMG submission 185933) | Saline lake microbial communities from Ace Lake in Antarctica - Synechococcus sp. Ace-P (PacBio error correction) | ecosystem: Environmental > Aquatic > Non-marine Saline and Alkaline > Saline ... | reverse complement strand
ATTGGGCTTGCAAAATCTTCACCGAATGGGGGTGGAGTTGCAGGCCGATAAGTAAGATCATCGGTCGTTGCGAATTTCTTGATTGTGCACTCTTGAATGAGTTGAAAAAGCCCAGCAAAATTCCTGAAAGATTAGCTGGATCATTCACAGTTGATTTGGGATTGGCCCGGCCTTCGTGACTTACTGCTACTGCCTCACATCCCACAAGAAGCTTTGCTTCCGCTGATCGCCAAAGTTGCGCCAGCGCCGATTGGTCAGATCAGCTCGGTCTTCCATCGGTAGTTCCATCCCAAGCCTTTCGCATTGGCCAGAATACAGAAATTGGAATTTCCGATTTGTTCCTGCTCGTGTTTAGATGAGCTTTTTGCAAAATGGGGATTCTTGATCGAGTACCTTAGCTCATCGTCAAAATCCATCGAGAATACCTTGCTTCCAATTAAGTAGTTCTGAATTTGCTTCCCGCGGTTTAAGTTGGGCAATTCTAGGAAAATTTTGGTTTGGTTTTTCAGTTACTCATATCGGTTTTACGAGTTGAAAAAGCTATAAGAGGGTTCGTTATTTTTATTCGCTGAATTAATAGTGCCAGTCCCTAAGCATGGTAATCGCGCCCACATACAGGATTCTCCATAAGGAGTTTTCAGGCTTCCGGGGCATTAATCCCAGCCATTTCGGCTTTTGATTGAAGATGGCATGGGCAAGATCAACCTTGATGCTTGGGCTGTGGATAAGTAAGGCGTCCTGAAATAAATGAAAGGCTATCTTGAATTCCCCGCTTGATGATTCTGGCCAGCTCGCTTCAGGGTCAGTGTTTTGATAAAATTGGCTATTCTGATCAGTCCCTTGCGCAGTAATGCAAGCCGCGAGCTAGCTACCTGCGTTCGATTTCCATTGAACGGATCGGCGGGACGATTTCAGTAATCTCCCATTCGTTGGAGGTCCTGGTGCTCCGGCTATCCCATAACGTAATCCATCTGAAGGGGTTATTAAGCCAGGTAAAAGTCAGCCTTGCAATTCGCAGCAGTTTTTAATTCTGAAATCACAATCCGTTTAGAAATTTTAGTGCGGCATAGGTCTTTCGCTGGAATTTGATCCAAGATTTCCAAGTGTTTCTTCAGGTCCGGAAATGGGCCCAAGCCTTGACTCGAGTCCAGTACTAAAGCCGGTTATAGGCCTTGCTGGAATTGGGACCGCGGTTAATTCCGTCGTTGGTATTGAGATGATTCATGCTGCTGTTCTTCCTGAGACATCATCAGCTCTCTCTTCCATTTCCATATAGATCGAAACCAAAGGTGGTAATGCCATGTGCTGATCCGTCCGCTGAATCAACGATATTTTAAAACATTTCATTTTCACCTGGACAGCCACATTATGGCCAAGCGCAGGGAAACGGACTTAAGCGCGACAAGAGCGCATCGTATCGACAAAAAGTGAATTGTGGACCATTGAAGGGAAATATATACCCCCGCCGGTATCGCTCGTCCATCTCGGTAGCTTGCACCGCTCCACTTACTTTGAGTGCGAGTTTATAGAATTCCTTTTTCCCATTCCGAAGCTTGAATTTTTCCCTTCCTGAATCAATCTGAGCAAATTGCCATAGGTGCTCACATTATGAAAACCATGATCATGGGATCCCGGTATGGAGTCAGGTGGGCAAGCCAGTTTGTTCGGACGGGTATTCTTCTGCCCGATTTCAAAGAAATTCTGAATCTCCAGTGGACATCAACTTGGAAGCTAAAGCAGCGCCATAATTGAAAGCCCTGAAGTCCACTCCGTCAGCCTCGACTGACGTACTTTCCTTTTTTCTGTTGAAAGACACGGCGCACCTTTGTTGGGATCGAGTGATCGTTCAGTAAATTGGGATTTTTGCCCGGAAAAAGCTCCCAAAATTGCTTTAGTGAGCGTCAAGCTCCGCTATCGGAAAATCGTTTTTAGAATCAAGCTTCATTGTATGTCTTTTGAGTAAAAGTGTGTTTGAGCATCAAGGACTGTTGTGGCGACGGCTAAAAATCCCGCTTACATATCACAATGCATCCAACGGGCTGACCCAAGAGTTGATGGGGAACAAATCTCCACTAATGATAGAAGTAAAATAGCCATAAACCTTAGGCTGGAAATTAAGAGGTAATCCTTTTGGTGGATCTTGAAAATAAACTGCTCCCAATTACTACCTGGGGCGCAACTCATCGAATGTTGCCAGTGAAAAATCAACTCGGCAAGCTAAGACCCATTCGTCAGTCATGTAGGTTAGAAGAAAAACCCAACCACGATGATAGAAAATGCCAAATGGAGATTTTGCGTAGCCACGCAGTATTCGCCTGATCCGAAACCTGCTAAGCAAGGATCCGTAATTCGGTGCCTAAGGCAAAAATCTGGGCTTGGTTCGTCGAAGACAGCCGCGAATAAGCCAACTACCGCCAAAGCGCAACTGGGACCGCCTATCAAATAAGAGTGCTTTGGTCAGGAAATAGTCGGCGGTGGGGTGCTCAGGATATTTAATAGCTCCATAGAGCCAATAAAAAACCAAAAAGGCAGTTCGGAGGAGAATCACCAAATGCGAAAATCCCAACTGCATAGGCCATTTGATGAACCGATTTTCAAATTTTTCATCACCACTAGTCGTGTTTGGTAAACTGTGGTTGCGAAACCGGAATCAGCACAATGGCAATTGCTGAGGCGATTAGGAAAACTGAGGACTAAAAATCCTTTTGGTCCGGAAGGCTGAGAGACCCGATTTGTTCGGCTACTTTAGCCATTGCTTAAACTCCAATTCCTCCAGGCCCATCTTGAGGCAGGTAACTCCAATTAATTCCAGTATTACGGCCAAATAATCACACCTTGGATGGCATCGCTTGAAACCAATTGCTTTTTAATCCACGATCTGTTGAATTAGACCAACCCATGATCACAACCAAAACTTGCCGGCCCCAAGCCCAATAGGGGAGCATTCCCGGAAAAGCAGCATCCAGAAATTGAAATACCACGGAATTTGAATCGAAAGCATTATGGGATCAGAAAATTAAGAAGGAACTGACAAAAAAAGGCAAGTATTCCCGCATAGCGATTACCATAGCAGGATTTATCAGTCCAGCTACCGCCTTGATAGCCGACTAAAGCAGCTCTTTTCCGGTAGGGGAATAGGCCAAACCAAATTAGGAAAAAGACCATCAAGCATCCGAAAAGGGCCCCAAAGAAATCCAAGCTCCTACACCATGCGTCCGGAAGAAATCAGCATTCCCATAAAAGTAAATGCACTGAAAAGAGCTGCCAAAAGAGTCAGGATCCTAGGGATTGCTCACGAATGTTTGAGCCACGAGGATGAATTTCATCCGAACTTCGATCTTTCCGATATGAGACGGTAGGAGCATAGGCGAGCATGCCCAGAAAAGATGGTAAAAAAGAAAACATAGCCAGGTAATCATGATTTAGCTGGGCTGGCCGTAAGGGGGAAAATTTTAGAGGCTATTAACGTGGGCAAGTACAACTAAGACGGTCACAACAAACCAGGACCAGAAAATAAAGGAATTCCCGCTAGGTTGGGTCATTTTATTTTCCTTAAAAAATAATTAAGGAAAGAAACCATAGCGAGAGCAATGCGGGAAGATACGAGGAATTCCAGATTTTTTGTTCATGTAAACTTGACTTAGGTTATTTGGGTGAATAGTGTGTTTGTTGGTATTTGATTATTGCGGCGAGTCAAAATAGCAAATATCTCTTTTATTGTAGCCTGTAGCGTTGAGCTTTCGAATTTTTATTAGAATTGTTTGATGCGGTAGTCAAATCTCTGTTGTCGAGTTACGGTTCTTCGTTTCAAACTTTTTCCTATGAGCGTTATTCGCCCAAATGCTTGATTAATTTTTTTAATTCGAAATCGTTTCCATGCTCCGCACGAAAATCAGTTTCCAAAAAAGTAATTTCTGGCAGAAGAGGGTTTGTTTTTCAAAACGGTTTACACGGGTTTCACCCAAGCTTTCATCATTTGAAACCTTTCAGAAGCCATCTTTTCTTGGGTTACTTATCTAAACTTTGGTTTCAATGCATTTGAAAGGATCTAAGTTGGGTAAGCAATATTTCCGAGTCGGAATCAGCTTCTGGAGATCAGAAAAAAATTTTCAATTGATGCTATGTGTCTGTGGACGATCAATTTCTCCCCTTTTGAAACCCTCGGCTGTCTTTTTGTAAAAGAAAAAAGATCTCATGAAAAGTTTTTGTTATTTCTCTTCATTTTAGCACGATGTTAAAGCTTTTTGGGCTGTGAAGGGCCCAAACAAGTCAAAAGCAACAGACGGACAACTATACCTACAATAGCTCCAACCTCGGGATGGCTAAGGCAAAATCTACATGGGCGGAGATTTCCCAAGTCATGGCTTTTGCAGGAAGATCGTTGGCTTGAGCGGCAAGCCGAGAGCAAGAAGAAAGTGTCTTCGTTAGCGATTAAAATTTGCTATACGGCGGCTAGTGGCGGTAGCAGAGTATTGCGCCGGCTCGGGCTATTATTACTTTTCGAATGCACAAATGCGTCCTCAGGAGGAAAGTTTTGCCGTGGAGATTCAGGATGATGCGATCAATTTACTGAGCAGAAAAGCAAAGAATTGGAAATGAATAACGTCGTGACGGTAAAGGAACTCGAGTCTACTTCCAACCTTCGGGAAACGCCAATCGATCTTTGCGATCATGCGTGGATGTCTATCACAAACTTCGCCTACCCAAAGGAAATGCTGGAAGCCATTTCATAAATCCTTGAAAGCCTGATGGAAAATTTCGTCTTACTAGATACCGAGGCGAAGACCCTACGATTCAGATCAAACCGCTTCAGAAAAGATGAGCGAGAAGCAGTTGAGAAAGAGCTCAATTGCCAATGGGTTCCAACTGGTGGAGATGGGCAAAATTCGATGAAGATTCAGCCACTTTATTGGTTTTTGAGAAGGGTGAAGTGAGTTTTAGAGGATAGAGATTAGAGAGTAAGAGAGTGGAGCCGCGAAGCTTTCGGAGGAGATTGAGCGTAAGAGATTGGAGACTTTAGGACTTTGACATTAGAGTGTTTTTATATACAAGCTCGGGTTTTAAATCGGTTTTTTTATGTTTGGATTCGGATCAAACTCTCCCCCTTTCTGAAAGTGGTTTTAGGGGGATTTAAAAGTGAGTATTAGGTCTATTTTTTCTTCGTTGTCGGTGCTGGATACTCCTACTTAAAAATAGGGGTTTACACGATTTAATGCAAAACGGACACTGGATTATATTGATGGCAAGAATCTTGGAGGGATAGCATCCGGATGGGGGGACTTTGCGGATTTTCGGTTATGGGCCGCTTTGCAACGCATTAAGAAAATTGGATTAGCTTCCGAGGTAGAGGGAACAGTCATTTTTAGTGGGCAAGGCAGCCAAAATTCCGGCTGTCTCCTCATTCTCAAATTAATTGGAAAAGCTTCCAGCGGAAAGAAAGGACGAGGCTCAGGGTTTTTTGCCTGCCCGCCGTGCGCGGGGTTAACTTTTTGGCGCGAAAAAGTGACAAGGATAAATATAGAAAATGGATTGAAGTGCTCAGAACGTTGAATCTTTCGCCGTATTTGATGAAACTCTGGTAAATAGATATCCTACATTATTCTGTATAAGAAATTCTAAGCCAAACTTGCTTCTTTCATTAAATTTAGGGAAGAAGCCAAAAAATATAAAGTTGGAGCTTGTGGTAAGAATTATTTCAGATTAAAAATTTTTTCACACACCTGATTTAATGCAATTACCTTTTGCTCATGTCCCACTTCTACCAAAAGCCAAGTGAAATTCTTTCCAAAATTGGGATTAAGCCAGTCTCAATCCCATTGCAGCTGGTGCGCAAAAGCCATTCGTTTACAATGTTTGATTCTACTTTCTCAACGGGGACAGGAAAAACCGTTGGCTTTTTCTACTTCCCCTGATTCAAGGTGGATTTGAAAAGATCAGTGAGTACAGTTACTAATAATTGTGCCTTTCCGCGAACTTGGCGATCCAGATTGAGCAGGTGATGCGCGAGATGGGGACTGGATTCAAAGTGAATGCGGTCTATGGTGGTCGGACAGGACTAAAGACCGGATGGAGATCAACCTCGTCAGCATGTATTGATTGGCACACCTGGAAAGAGTGGCCTGATCATCTCCGAAGAGGGGGCTTTCGAGACAAGTTTATTGAAACTCTTGTCCTTGGATGATGTTTGACAATCACGTAGAAATCGGATTTGAATCGAGATGAACACATTCTTGATTTACTTCCAAAAGTAAAAGCAAAAATTCTGACTTCTGCTACACAGGACGTAGGCAATGCCAAAATTTTCCAACTTCAAACTCCCAATCCGGATTTGATTATTTAGCTGAAAAATTCACGCAACTCACGGTCAAGCGAGTACTGTCTCCAAGCAAGGATAAGTTCGAACGCTGATCCAACTGATCGCAACTCGGTAATCAAAAACGGGATTATTCTTTCTGCAATTCAAAGATTCAATTCAGCTGTGATGGATGTTTTAGCAAAAAATGGAATCTCCATGGGTACATTCACGGAGGATATGGAGCAGCAAGATCGAACGATCGCTAATCAAATTCCGAAATGGAACCCATTCAGTTGCTTCTGGCAACGGATTAGCTGCCAGAGAATTGACTGTACCTGAATTGGGATTTATCATTCATTATCAAGCTACAAGCGAGAGTTCGGAATTTACTCATCGAAATGGACTACAGCTCGAGATGAATTGTGATGGGCACGGCTTTTACTTCTGTCAATGAAAAAGAAAGACTGCCGGATTTGCAAAGGATGCTGAAATTCCGAAAAACTTAACCTGGCCAAACTTCCTATCCTTCTGAATGGTCTACTCTTTTATCCACGGTGGTAAGAACCAATAAAATCTCCCAAAGGAGATATCCGCTGGCTTATTCCTGTTAAGCAGGAACTGACGCAGGATAGTTAGAATCATCGAACTCAAAACGGATTGTGCTTTGTGTAGGGTGAAACCTCCAAGTCGCTAACTTTTCCAAAGATCAATTCAGTGAACTGAAGGAGAAAAGGTTACGAGGTTGACTTTGGTTTAGAGTCGAATCTATAAGTGACGTAAACCCCACCGATTGAGGTTAATTAAGTCATCTTCTCCATCACGTGCTTATAGCAGCTTAATGAGTGATGATTTGAGTTTTCTTTTTCTTGTATTTATCGAATGTTACGTCAAGATTACTCAAAATCACGATGACTTTTGGTGTTACTCTGTTGCTTAAAAAGGAGCTATCAGTGGTCACCTTAAAGTTTGTTTAATATTTTTTTGAAGCGAAGGGAAAACTTTTGGAAGTCCATAATATGATTGAACGTTCATCAGTCAGGCAAGTCATGATGAGTTTATTAGATAAAAAGAACTGTATCATCCAAAGTGCGGCTCAATTTGATTCAGAGAATGGGCTTCATGCCAGCCCTGTTTGAGTCAAGTTGGCAAAAGAACGCCGGAGTCGCAGCTGGCACGAATCGATACTTATTTGAAAAATTAAGATGCCATTGATCCTTGGGATTATAGTTACGTAGTAGAGGGATCAAAAAATATGTCTCAGAAGCGCGATGATGACTTCTTTATTTGTTCAAGATCGATTTTATAATTATTGGAGAAAATCTAAACTGACTTTTATGAGCTTTTAAATCCGCTATGCATGGTTTATGATCAGTTTATAAAAATTCCCTTTTAATTCTGATGAGATCCAAAGCAAAGGCCTAATGTATGGCATGATTCTCCTTGAGTTTTTCGAATCAGAATCAGCAGGAAAAAATTAAGCATTAAAACCCCTATCGTACTTTCAATTTCTTGTGAGAATCAGAACGTGAATTCGGATCGTCCGAAATTAAAGCAGAATTTCAAAAAGAAGAAACTTTCCCAAAATAAGATGGACGGGATGAAAGATATTCGCACTTGATCTGGACTGATCAAGGTCGTTAATCCAAAGGTCTTTTCAAATCAAACCTATTAATTAGTACATATATGATTATTAAACGTTTACTGTTGGGCATACGGAGTATTCTACTCTTTTCAAAAGTCGCCTACAGTAGGAAGTTGCCCCAATACCCCCAAGGCGCATGCTTTGGATCAGGTGTGGAATATGCCAGCATTTCGGAGTCCGATCATCAGACAAGCACCAGATTGATCAAGAGATCGGGGGGAGGCGCGATATCAATTTCAAACTTAGCGGACTGGTATCCTCAGATTACCGCTTCAGCGGCAGGAGTTATAATATCAAACTTCTGCAAGGCAGATCATCGGCGATCGTTGATTCGTTGGTCAGCGCTACAATTCAAATGTTTTGCTTCAGGCGAACAGCTTGTCAATAAGATATTCAGCTTCGTTCAAAATCCTTCAAAATATTACCGTCAGCAACTGCAGCAGATCATAGGCCAACGCCCGATCAAATACAGTGGGTCGATGTGAGCAAAGCTTTTTACTCGATTCTATTATCCGAGAGCAAATTCAAGAAATTCTTGATCAAACCGTTAGTCGTTTAGAGAAGCAATACAAAGATCGCTATAGCCGATTTGATGGCTGGATTGGTTAACCAAGACTGATTACCCAACGCGCCTCGATTGCATTGACCAATGTGAAAAGTGATCGTTTAATCGAGTGGCAACTCTTTTGATGCGAAAGTATGGGACTATCTGAAGCAATTGATGGGGCTATCCAGATAGTTTGGGATTCGTCAGTTGAATTTGTGATGCGCAAGGTGCGGCAGGCGCAATCGCTGAAAGATGCAGCAAGATCCATTAATTCCTGGAAATCGGAGTGAGTATTCAACTCCGTGCCAAACTCAGCAAACGCTCAATGAATCCGGACCGGATATGAAAATGGAATTACTCCTTAGCTATAGCTTTGTTCTACGATACATTGGGAAATTATTTTCAATTTGATTTCTCGCAACTTATACAAGTGCTTATCCGGTTTTCAGTGTGGGACTCAATTTGTCATTCCAATTTTCCAGGGTTGAAAACGAATTCAAAACTGAAATCAGCCCGAACTTCAAGTAGAGCGGGGAAATGTTAGAAATTGAAAAATCTTTAGCAATTCAAATTAGACCGGAATATTCCGCAGCCCGAGCGGTTACACAGTAGTGTCTACGAATGCAGTTGATCAGAGATAATATGAAAATGGCGGAGGAAAGGAAGTTCGTATACCATTTCAAGCTTGCAGTACGATTAAGGAATCAAAAGCTATGTGGACTTGTCGTAGCAGAAAACTGACTTCAAACACAGCCCAAATCATCATATCAATGCATTTTACAGGTTATTGGAAGCCCAACTGATTTAGAAAAAAAGCAATTAGGGGCACAGTTCAATAATTAGAACCAGCATTAAAATTTTATATATTGAAATTCATTATACAAAAACTTGTGGTTTTTGCCGCTTGATCCTGGCTGGGCTTTTCTTGCGGGCAAAGCAGCCTGAAGGACAGCAAGCTCGGATGTTGTCCGCAGTAAACTACTCATACCTTTAGAGAAAACCGTGAACAGGATTGGACGAATACTCCAGCAAAACACTGATGTTACCGCTAACGAGGTGGAAATTAAAGCCCTCAAAATTAGGTGGTTACAATTACCAAAATCTTATCAAGACGGTCAAGAAGTAAAGAAGGGCAGAACGCTTTATGGAAATCGACCGAAGCAAATATCAGCTCACTTCAGCAGGCTAAAGCTTCGTCCAAAGTGTGAAGGCCAATTTGTCACGATTGAAAAAGATTACGATCGCTATACAGAGATTGGATGACAGATTGCGATCGCAAAGGCAAACCCTAGGATTATGCACAAACGGAAGTGCTGAAAATGGCCAAAGCGCAGTCGGAGCTCCGCCAAATGCCAGTACGAATCAGCTGCTACAGATTATACATTATTCAGTGCGGTAGTGGCTCCATTTGACGAACAGTAGGTAATTTCCCAAGTTAGACTGGGAATCAGATCTCACCAGGTCAACCAGTACAAACACCTGGTATCCAACGATCCGATGTTTCCTTGAATTTTCGTGATCAATGAGCGTGAGGATTCCACGATTATAAAATGCTGAGTAGAAGGATAACCAGACTCCTTTGTTTAGAATCAAATTCAGTGACGGCAGTGTGTATCACGTTACCGGAAAATTCACCAACAATAGACCAGAGCTGTTGGAAGACAATTTCCGGTACGATCAATCTTCCGGTGTCCAATTCCCAAACGCTCGCGAGCTTATCGCTTGGAATGATGTAAATATTCAAGTTCTTCAATGACAGATATAGGAGCGCAAGTCATTTGATTCCTTACCGAGCGGTCACTGAGCAGATGGGCGAAGTACTTTGTGTTTGTTGGCAGGGCGGATAATAACGTAAAGCAGCAAAATGTGATTCCTAGGCACACAGATAGGAGATGAACATCGGTCTGAGAAGTGGGGTCACAGAGGTGCCCAAAATCGTGGTGGACTGGCATCCAGAATTACGTGATGGGCTCAAAATCACTGAGCAAACTTGCAATAAATAAATGCATTTTTTTCAATAGACTTGTTACTAACTAATTGATACAGACGTATTTATAAAACGGCCAGTAACAGCAATGGTGATTTCGATCGTCATCGTGATCGTTTGGGTTTTGCATTTTAACTCTCCCTAATCACACAGTATCCGAAATCACCCCCTCCGGGTGGTTTCGGTATCAGCTAATTTACACAGGTGCCAAGATGCAAGTGACGGTGGAGGCAGGACAGGTAGCGGGACACCATAGAAACCCAAGTGAACGGTAACCCCCGGGGGCCCCCGGGATGCTTATAGCTCCTCCAAACAATACAGACGGTCAGATGCGATGGAACGTCACGTTCCGAAGTAGGGGGACATATAACCTGGCGACTTATGGATGTGCAAAATAGGGTCTTATTGCGAGCCGTCTCTTCCCGAAAGCAGTTCGATCGACTGGGATTGATCGGAAGGAAGCGGGAATCCATCCATTTATGGATGGTGTGAGTTATTAACTGTTCTCCAGAGCATTCTCACGATGCTAAATTCCTTTTCCAATTATGCAATATTTTCATCAAAGATCATACTTCGAGTAGTAACGGAGTTGTTGATATCACCTATTGGTCAGGATTCAGTATGACGAGTTTGGTTGAAGCCTGATTAATTGGCTCATACGGTATTTCGGCAAGGAAGTTACTGCGGCATTCAGGAGCAAAACTTACAGGTAGCGGCGGGAAAGTCGGAAGTATGCCGCAGATATCGAATCTCAGGTTTTTGAATATCAATTACCGTAAATGACGCCTGGAAGTTCTGAGGAGTTGAAGAATCTCTTTGAGAACAAATCTCCAGGATGGATCTTCTGGTTTACTGAAAGTATTGAGCAAGAATCGATTTGGGTCAATTTGACTACAGTAGGTATTCTACGCTGGATGGCGAGGAAAGCAGCAATTTTGCTTGTTATCAAGCACGGGAAGTAATGCGCTGGAAACTGCGAAGGGGTGTATGCCGCTGGTATAGAAGAATTGAAAAAAGAGCTTCCCTACCGATATGGTTAACGGTTCCTTTTGAGTTCTGTATCCGTTGTGGAAGTGTCGATCAATGAGTAATGAATACGTCTAGAGCTTGCTTTTCGTGATCATTGTTGTTTTCTTATTCTTGCAAAGTTGGAGAGCCACTTTAGTTCCTGTTCTTGCGATCCAGTTTCATCTCGGTACGTTTTATTTTCTTCCTTTACTCCGGAATTTACGATCAATACATGACCCTTTTTGGTTTCGTATTAGCGATCGGTATTGTAGTAGATGATGCATCGTCGTAGTGGAAAGCGGTGCAGCCATTACATAGATTCAAGAAAGATTTCAGCCGAAAGAAGCGAACGCCTTGGCCGTGAAAGACATCACTTGCTCCAGTGATTGCGATTGCCTTGATTTTGGGCCTGCCGTATTTATTCCGGTAGGATTTAATTCCCAGAATCGTGGGTAGTACGAATGTATCAGCAGTTTGCGATCACTATTTGCGATCTCCGTATTGATTTCTGCCTTTTGTAGCTTGAGCTTTGACTCCGGCTTTATGTCGTGCTTTTGCTGAAGCCATCAGAGGTAATGAAAATTGGGAAAGGCTCAAACAAGTTCTTTTTACAATTTCAATTTGTCGGTTTGACGTTACAACCTGCCAGTTAACACCAACGGGTGAGAATAGGATCAAAAGAGCTCCTTTAGTCTTGATTTTGCTCGTGTGTATTACGCGGAACTTAGGTCTTTTGTCAGACCAAGCCAACTGGTTTCTTGCCCACAGAAGAGGGAGGGAAGAGTTTACGTGGCACTTCAATTCCTGAAGATCTTCAGAAGTACCCGTTCCACAAGCAGTGATGGCACAAGGAAATTCACTATTTTAGGAGGAAAAACGAGGGGATCAATCACGTGACCGGTATCGAGGATTGAATGTGATCAACTTCTCATTCAAACCCAATTGCAGCCACGTTTCTTTGTTAAGATGGATCCAATGGGGATGGAGCGAAAAGACTCTTCGTTACAGCTTGGAGGGATGCTGGCAACATTGAATTCGGAGTTTTGCAGCAATTACCGAAGGAAATATTTGTTGGTCAGTTCCACACCGGCAATTCCATGTTGGGTAACACAGGCGGGTTTCAGTTTTATGGCTGGAGCAGAGATCTGGCCGCTGGCGATATCAAGAATTTGAGAGGAGGTCTTGGGGAGTTCCTTCGCTGCAATAATCAACGACCTGAAATTCGCCGAGGGGCATTCAGATTTCTCTACAGCCAAAAACTCCAGGTTACCATTAACCGTGGCCGAAGAAAAAGCTAAGGAATTGGGTTCCCACTAACTGAGAATTTTTACTACAATGTCAATTTACTGGGCAGTACCTATGTCCAATGAACTTTACAAATATAGGACGAAAACTTCAGAGTAGTGGGCGCAGGCGGATACGCTTTACGAGCTGAATTAATTATCGGAACAATTTTATGTAAGAAGCAGTGGAGGAGAATCGGTGCCATTGAGTGCTTTAATAAGCTTGAAGTGGTGGACAAATTGCTCCGGTGATTTCTCACTACAAAACTTGTTCCGCTCCGCGGAAACAATGGGGATTGCAGCACGACTGGATATAGTGTGGACAAGCGCTGGCAGCCTTGGAAAGAAGTGGGCAGCATAAGTATTGCCGCAGGCTATGCTATGACTTTCTGCTGGCATTGAGATAGCGAGGAACTGTTTTCTGGAAAAATGCGAACGATTTTAATTCTTTTTACGCTGCATTTTACTGGTTTCCTTGCTTTTGCAGCCCTTATATTGAAAGGCTTGGTCGTTGCCATTGCTCGGGTTTGCTGGCTTTGCCATTGGGAGCCTTTGAGCAATTGTAGCCTTGCATTTTCTTCCAAATTGGATAATAATATCTATGCACAGATTGGTTGAATTTACACTGATAGGTCTAGGCTGCAAAAAAACGCCAATTTGATTGCTGGAATTTAGCCAAAGCAGCGTGTGGATGTAGGTATTTTTTGCCCTGATTCAGGGCTACGGCGGAAGCGGGCGCTTGAGACTTCGGCCGATGTATTTTCATGACTTTCCATGGCTTTGTATCCTGGAAGTGTTCTCTGAGCGATTTCCAGTGGAGGCTGGTTTTTGCCGTGGCGCGACAGACGATTGAGTTTATACCAGTTGAGTCGAGGATGCTCTGCGGCGGGGACACCTTCTTGGCGATCTGGTTCTTTGTGCCCGTGCTTATGTTTTGTGATACCAAAAATTTTCCGCGCTGA
>Ga0163217_1045717_pt1 | contig 13724 bp, 23 predicted proteins | sample SynspAceP_FD_185933 | JGI IMG/M metagenome (GOLD analysis project Ga0163217, IMG submission 185933) | Saline lake microbial communities from Ace Lake in Antarctica - Synechococcus sp. Ace-P (PacBio error correction) | ecosystem: Environmental > Aquatic > Non-marine Saline and Alkaline > Saline ... | reverse complement strand
CCGGCCAAAACGACCGCACGGCGTAATGGCGAAACGCACGTTTTGCCTGGGCCCGCAACTTTTTAACCAGCTCGCTGACCGCTGGCTGGCCTGAGCCACCGCAATCCCGAACACGGGGATGATGATGACGCTATCGGCTTCTTCAGCATGCTCGCACACCGTCGATTCGATCGAGATTGTTTCGCCCTTCGACTGCATCTGTGACAGAGATTGCCACAAAGCCGCCCAGATCACGCTGACGAAGAACGTTCACGCATTTACACTGATGTAGGGACAGGGATCGCACTGACGAACCAACCAGCGCACGACCACGATAGCAGATCGTGCCAGGCTTGAAACGATCGCCGCTGCAGCCCCCGGAATAGCTGTCAGCATCGACCACAACCACGGGCATAATCCGCGCCGCCAAATACCATGATCAAGCGTTGGTAGCCAATGAACAGCCGCAGTGTCATGATGAACAGCGGCAGGAACCCACCGTGTAAAGTACCAGGACCCAAAGCACAGCAGCGAATACGACCGCAGCGGTTGGTTACAGGGGACCGTGGCCACCGAGGCAGTTGGTTGCCGAAGAGTTCCACGACCCGGCAGCTTGCCATAGGGCAATGACCGAAACGGTAAGGTGATCGACACGATGAACACACAAGGAAAACAGCTCGACCCGCAGGATTGCGATCTCGAACGCTGTCTTTCTGGCCAGAGGGGGCGAAGCCTCGGTTGCCTTGCGGGCAGGTGTCATCCATCGCCAGCACGTTGCCCAGTTCGATATGGCGTTATAGCGATCGAAAACGCCGACAGACCCACAAGGATGTGCATTGCAAGCAAACCAGTTCGGGCATTTGCGTCATCTGTACTTTTGTCGCACAGTTTGCTAACGATGCCAACGCACCCGCGATCAGGGAATCGCGGGACAAGCACCCAAAAAACAGCCGGGCCGATCAATGGTCGCACCACGGCCAAGGCATGCCCACGATCCCGTTACATACGGCACGCTTTGCGGCTTTCCTGCCCGACAGCCCGCCAAGGCTGAGGATGAGAGATGGCGGCGGACTAGTAAGCCGCGTTGGTGTAAAACCAAATCCATTTACCTGGAACCTTTTACGATTTTTGGAACATGGCAAGGCTGCGCCGTGTCACGAGGACCCACCAAAGATTAGTTGATCCCGGCCACTAAACCGACAGCGCGGCCAGAATAATCACCAAAACGTCGACCGTCTGATTGACCGCCCCAGAATTGATATTGCGAAAATCGCGTTGGTTCACGGCCATCAGCGGGGTGTGCGGCTATGTGCGACGCCCAGGATCACCTGGAAACCAATGAACACGGCCCAGAGACGAAACACGATAAAGTTTTTGTTTTTTTGGATGACTAAAGCTGGCTTGCGACCAGGCCAACCGCCAACAGCAAACACGCCACCAATGGCCAGCAAGCCGACCTGATTGCGGGTCTGTGCTTTTGAACGGGCGGCAGTTCTCTTTGGCACGCTTTTCTTCCGGCGTCAGTTCTTTTGGGCTATGTCTTTTTCGGCGCTGCCGGCAATCGCGCTACTTGGGCGGGAGGCGGCGGGAAGGTGACTTTCTTTGTCGGGGTTATGGATTGCCCCCGGAGCACGTCGTCTTTCATGTTGTGGTTTTGATCACACGTCTTTTTCCGGTGTCAGATCGGTCAGGCAAGTGGCGATGTTGGTACGAGAACAGCGTCGAGCCTGCGTTGCCATCCGCTTGGGAATCGGTGTAAGGCGATGATGGGTACCCATTCTCGGTCACGATTTTTCGTCCATCTTGGTCAGCTTGCAATTGCCCGCCCTTTTCCGCCGCGATGATTGATGACCGAACCGGCTTATTGCAGGCGACCATATTCTTCGGTCCACAGTCTGGCGCTTCGCGGTTGGGAATCAAACGCGTGGTTTGATGACGATATCAAAACTTCGGGGCCAGTTTTCGCGGAACTTGGCCAGCTTGCGCTTTCGCGGAATTCGGCGAAGAAACAGAAGCGTAGCCACCGAGGCGAGCCGTTCCTGCTGATCTTCTTCGAAATCGAGGTACACAAATCGGCACCCATCGATTGACCGGCTCGGCGACTTCGGGGACGACGTCAAAGGCCAGCGTGATTCGCGCCCAACGACGTTTGGAGGTCCGCGATCGCTGCGACCGGCAACACCTGCACCGACAACCAGAACTTGGCCGGAGGGACTTTGACCCGGCGGCTGTGGACTGACGCGTAAAGAAGCGCAAAGTTGTTGCCCGCTCGATCACGACGGATAGCCCGCGATGTTCGCATCGACGACAGTGCATCCATTTCCTGCGCACGGCTGATCCGAGGGGATCATCTCCAATACGCGGACAACAGTGGTGCCTTTTTCAGCCAGCTCTTATTCATCTTGGCTTCGTAGGCCACAGGCTAAAGAGGAAATCAGCGTCTTGGCGGACCGCATCTCGCATCTCGGCGGTGCTCGGGGACACGGGACCTTCGCCACGAACATCCGCCGATTTCCAAAGCTCAGGCCGCTGTGTCGATCACCTCTACCCGGCTTCGAACATATTTATCGTTGAAAAAACAGCCGCCTGCCTGCGCCAGCTTCAATCAGACAAGTGTGACCGAGCTTTTTTGCAGCTGAAGTGCTGATTCCGGGGTCATCGCAACGCGATTTTTCCTTCAAAGTTTGTTTTGCTCCCTATCTTCAATCCCAGAGGTCCCGTTGGTGCTTCGTACGCCTCGCGTGGCGCATAATATTACCCACACGAGCGATTAGCGCTTGGGTTTCCTATGTTTACAAGAGACGGACATAATTAGAACAGCGATTTTGCACCATCAATAGCGTAACAGCCGCATTTAGGGTAGCGACGTTGCGTGAAAACGCGCGGCGCCTTGCACATGCCCTCGCTTGCCGACGCATGTCCGTTCACGTTCCATTTTCATAAGAGAGCAGAATTGGACCTACAGGAAAACACGGCACTGATCACAGGCGGCGGCACGCATCGGGCTGGTTATCGCACGGGATTGGCGGCACGGGGCGCGAATGTAACGATCAACGGCGCCGCAAGAGGTGCTCGACGAGGTTGCGGGCGACAATTATGACGGCATGGCTTTGGACGTTGCGGCAGCGAAGAGACTGGGGGCCAAGATCGGCGCAGCCGTCCAAAGCACGGCCCGATCCAGATTGCATCCACGCCGGTATTGCCGAGGCAGGCCGTGCATAAGGACGGATATGGAATTCGTGGCGCAACATGATGTTCACCAATCTGCGACGGTGCCTTTCTTACGATCGCGAATCGTTGAGGACAATGCGCGACACGATGGGCCGGGTCATTGCGATCTCTTACCATGCCGGATTGCGCGGCCTGCCCGGCCGGCGGCCTACTCTGCGTCGAAACACGGATTGATTGCGGCTGATCCAAATCACTGTCCGCGGGACTATTCTGGGGAGCCCTATAAGTCAACGCGATCTGCCCTGGCTACGTGGACACCCCATCGTATCGCGCAACACCGCGTCAATCTCGGAACGTGCTGGTATTTCAGAGGAAAAAGGCACGCGCGATCATTGGTGAATTCAACCCGCATTAAACGTCTGATCGACGTGTCGAGGATTCACAGCTGCCGGCCCACAATGGCTAACCGGCCCCGGTTCGCAAAAGCATCACGGACAGTGCATTCAGGCACGGCGGCGACATGTAACTTGGTTGCCGGTCATAATTTGGTACTTTGGGCGGCTAAAGGTCGCCCCATTGAATAAGATCACAAGCCCCCCCTTCGCCCGATGCCGCGCTTTTCGCAGCTGCCGGGATAAGGCGAGCGTCGTCAAGCGGCCTCAAAAACCTGGCCGTGCAAACACACGATTTCACCTGGAAAAAGATCGACACATTGACGGCACGTTATTTTCTCACCCCGTCGATTCCATCGGCGACGGCGCATCACGTTTGTCAGGAGGGATCAGGCTGATATTCAGCATCGCTGTTGTTTGCTGTAAAGGACCAAGCTTGCGCTGCGGCACCGAAGCCTTGTCGAACAAGGGACGCGAACAGGGTCAGTTTCCCGCGTCCTTCTGGATGCCACTTGCACGGCGGAGGTGAAACCGGGGCGTCTTGATATAAATCGCTCTGCGTGCCATTTCCTCGGCGAAGCCGGCGATGATCACGCGCGTGCCTCGCGGCTTTTGATCCCCTGCCGTGCAAGTGTTTGGTGGCGCACCTTTGGCGCACCCAGAAGCTCGTGAAACACGCCGGCCCTTGGGTAAAGGTCACAACGTGACGCAGCTCGAAATTCTGCTCATCGTGCCATCGGGCGGCATTGCGGTGGTTCATCCGTCCGGCCAATTCACGGATCTCAGGGTGAGCGTCCCGCCCAATGGGCACATTGAGCCTCTTGGAACCAAGGCCACGCAAAAGAACGGCTGTCCCGCTCGACACAGGCGCGACAAGCCCAAGGGCAATGCGTCGCGGGCACGGTCAAAGGTGCATGCGCCTCTGTCGCGGACCGCCTATTATTCGGGTGTGGCACATTTCGGTCGCCCGCCGGTTCAAAACAAGAAGCCGTCGCAGTTTTCAAGCAACTCGTCGACGCGACAACAGGGACGGGTCGCTGGAATGATCACGGCAAACAGCAGACACTGCGCCACGCGGATGGTGTTTTCATCGTGCGCGCTGGATCGGGTATTGGTCATTCACAGGCTGGTGGTTTCCGACAATACAACAACAGGACGCGCATATTCAGCTCAGATTTTGATTTACCTCAAAGCCTACCGCGTCTCCAATCGACCCTCAACACCCAAAGCCGCCGCTATTCCTCGCGATCAGCCTGCAGCGCCAAATCCGGCCGCGCAGCCAAGTACTTTCATTGCTCCGATGTATCCCGGTCCGCCCAGCGCGCGATCACAACACGCGCCGCTTTGCGCAGCAGCAAACCGCCCGGTTACAGGCACCACGGCCCCGCTAACACCGTCACCGCCGCCATAAAATAGGCTTGCTGCTCGGGCCCGGCGCCATTTGAGCCCGCGGCCATACCCAACATCACGCGCCATATGTGCTTTGCCGTGGGCGATGCCGAACGGCCAGGTAGCCACGCGCCGGTCTTTCACGCTCGAACGCCTGCACGTGCGCCTGCGTCCAGCACCACGGCTGACAGGGGTTTTCAACCAGTCGTGGCCCTTTTAAACGTTTCGGCCGATCATGAATCCGCGCCTGCATCTAATGTGGACTCGTAATCCTATCTTCATCTTTGCTTCATTTGCAAGTAAACTCCGGGGAGCACGAGGGTGGCCTTCGCCCTTCGGTAACACGTTCAGCCTTGTTGCGGTTTCAGGCTCCCAACGGGCGTGCCGTGAGGACAGGTTCGGTATAGCGGACTGCTGCACGCCCCCTTTTCAGCACCAGATCTTGAAAGCGGCCTGAAAGCTAATCCGTCAAAGGCCGGGGCCATTCGGCGGGTAAAGCGGATCTCCCGCGTTCTTGCCGGTCCACGGACGGCGGCCATCTTTTCAGCGCTGTGGTCACCTGATCTCGGAAACACCCGTGATGAGCAATTGCAACGCCTGTGCCGAGATTGCGGAGGTCGCGCGATCTTTTCCATCAGGCCGACGTCATGGATGTCCGGCACCTTGATACAGCAACGCCCTGATCGACCCCCCGCGCACGAGTAGCAAGATTCCCTGAGCTGTTGTTCTATACCTCTGTGCGATATCGGCGCAGACAGGTTGCGCCGACAAGCGGGGATGTCAGCAGGTCTTTCCAGCGTACCGGGCACCGCCGTTTGTCTTCGTCCTGACGAGCAAGAAATTCGACGGTATTTGATAATGCTCGCGTGCAACGTCGCAGCCGTAGGCGATGGAACAAGGCAGTTTGCTCCTGCTTTGGATTGGCCGCTCTTGGAGTCCAGCATGGCTTCCATCAGATCAGCATGGGACACATCCCCTTTGCCCCCCCCCGATCTGCGCGCGGCCCCTTGCAGACGAGGGCCAAAACCGATATCGACGTTGCGATCTCATAGCAGCTCCACGGCGCGTTCTTCATCTCGCCCTTGGGACCATTGGCCTGCCTCATTGAAGGTGTGAATTTCGGTCGCCGTGCGGTCGAGGAAAACCGGTGTGATAAAAGCCAACGCGGATTGGCTGCGCGGATACATCGGCAAGGTTGACCGATGTGAAAAACCGACGCTCTTCAATCCATGATGCGGTTTGACGGTATGGCGGCAGCCCAGCGCGGTCTCTACCCGGGTAATATCTCATCCGCAAAGGCGACTTATTGGGCCCGTGGCATCTTGGGTTTGACACATAGAACCGAGCCCGCGGACCGAATTTGGCATTCCGCCTTTTTCTTCAGATCGTGCATCGCGGCAATGTTGTGACCACGCCGTCCACAGGATTTCGCGACTTCCAGCCGTTCGCGGTCCGAATGGCGGGTGTCATTGAGGTGACCCACGTTTGCGTACCGCATTCAACGACCGCCCCTTAAGGCGTCAGCGTATTGCGTCCGGGGCGGTGTTAGTTCGCGATGGTCGTTCATTCTTCGCGCGTTCACTTGCTGGCCACCTTTTCGAAACGTCTCGGACAGAATCGCCCCTCTCAGGCCCAAACCGAGTTGCATAGGCGCAACCTGTCTCGATCCACAGCGGAACGCGTATCTTTGCCAATCCTGATCGTAGACATCGCGGATTCCAGCAAGCACATTCGGCCACGCCTGCCCGATCGTTTTGCCAATGTTATGCGCAGCGCGATCTGAATTTCGATGTGCAAGCCGTTGTGAGCAGCAGAATCGGCGTCGGCGCAGCGATGTGCTGCTCGGAATCGCGATGTCTTACGATTCATGGATTGCGAAGATGCGTTTGGCGCTGTGGATGCCGAGGACAAGGTTTGTAGCCTATGGCAACTTGGTTTGGGCCTGATGAAGGGCGATCTGTCCGAGACCGTTCGAAAGGGGGGGCCAGCAGGTGACCGCGCGAGATGAACGACGAGTCGCGATGTTACACGCCCCGGACGGCAGTTACGCTGCGCACGCTTTAAGGGGGCGGTCGTTGATGCTGGTACGCAACGTGAGGTCAACTCCATGGACCAACCCCCATTATGGACCGCGACGGGCTGGAGATCGGCGAAGGCCTCTGATTGGACGCTGTGGTCACAACATTGTCGCGATTTGCACGATTGAAGAAAAAGGGCGGAATTGCGCAATTCGGTCCGCGGCTCGGTTCTATGTGGTCAAAACCCAAGATTGCACGGGCCCCAAGAAGTCCGGCCTTTGCGGATGAAGAATATTTACCGCGGGTAGAGGGACGCGGGGGGCTTGCGGCAATTACCGTCCAAATCGCTCATGGATGGTAAGAGGCGTCGCACATCGGTCAACCTTGCCGAGGTTGTAATCCGCAGCAGCCAAGTCCCGCGTTGCTTTAATCAACACGGTATTCTCGCCGCACGGGCAGACGAATTCACACCTGATTGGAGGAGGGCCAATCGGTGCCCAAGGCGAGATTGAAGAACGCGCGTGGATTCAGTGCCTATGAGGGATCGCAACGTCGATATCGGTTTGGCCTGCGGCCTGCAGGGGCGCGCGCAGATCGGCAAGGGGATGTGGGCCATGGCTGAATCTGATTGGAAAGCCATGCTGGACGCAAAGATCGGCCCACCCAAAGCAGGAGGCAAACTGCGCCTTGGGGTGCCATTCGCCTACGGCTCGACGTTGCACGCGATGCATTATCATACCGTCGAGTTCTTGAGTTTCGCGTCAGGGACGAGATCAAAAACGGCGGCGGCCGTGGTACGCTGGAAGACTGCTGACGTCCTGTATTGCGGGGCGCAAACCTGTCTGACGCCGATATCGCACAGGGAGTAGAGAACAACGCAGGGAAATTCTGGGCTACGTTCGTGCGCTGGGTCGATCAGGGCGTTGGCTGTTCCCAAGGTGCGGACTATCATTGACGTCGGTGATGGGAAGATCGCGCGAACCTGCAGCATCCGGGCTACAGTCGTTTGGCGAATTGGCTGCATTCACGGGGTTGGTTTTCGAGGATCAGGTGACACAGCGCTTGAAAAGATGCCGCGCGTCGTGGACGGGCAGAGCGGGAGATCCGCTTTACAGGCGATGGCCCCGGCTGACGGATTGCCTTTCAGCGCTTGCGATTCTGTGCTGGAAAGGGCGCGTGCAGCCGTCGGGGCTATACCGAACCTGTTCCTGCACGCACGCCGGTTTGGAGCTGAAAGCCGCACAAGAGCTGAACGTTGTTTTTTACCGGAAGGGCGAGGGCCAGCCCCTTTCGTGTCCCCGGGTTTTCTTGAAAATGAAGGGCAAAGATGAGGATAGGATGACAGTCACATTAGAGCAGGCGCGGATCATTGATCGCCGAAACGGTTTAAAAAGGGCACGAGCTGGGGTTTGAAACCCCTGTCAGCCGTGGTGCTGGACGCAGGCGGCCAACGGCAGGGCGTTCGAGCGTGAAGACGGGCGGACCTGGCGGTTCGGCATCGCCACGCAAAGCCTATGGGGCGCGGTGATGTTGGGTATGGCCGGCAGGGCGCAAAATGGCGCGGCGAGCAGCAAGCTATTTTTATGGCGGCGGATGGAACGGTGTTTTAATGGCGGGGCCGTGGTGCCTTTGTACCGGGCGTTTTGCTTGCTGCGCGACGCGGCGGCGTTCGCATGTGATCGGCGCGCTGGGCGTGACGGGGATACATCGGACAATGTGTAACTGGCTGCGCTGGCCGGATTGGCGCTGCAGGGGCTGATCGGCGAGGAAAGGCGGCGGGCTTTGGGGTGAGGTCGGATTGAGACGGCGGTAGGCTTTGAGTGAAATAAAATTCTGAGACTGAAATTATGGCGGTCCTGTTTTGGTATTGTCGGAACACCAGCCTGTTGAATGACCAATAACCCGATTCACGCGGGCCGCACGATGAACACCATCGCGGGTGGCGCAGGTGTTCTGGCTGTTTGCGTTGAATCATTTCCAGCGAACCCGTCCTTGGTGTCGGTGAGAGTTGCTTGAAAACTGCGACGGCTCTTCTTGTTGACCCGGCGGCGACCGATATGTGGCACCCCGAGAGAATATGGCGATAGTCCCGACAGAGGCGGATGGCACCTTTGACGTGCCGCGACGCCATTGCCCTTGGGCTTGTGCGCGCTGTGTTCGAAGCGGGACAGCCGTTCTTTGGCGTGCCGTGGGTTCCCAAGAGGTCAATGTGGCCATGGGCGGGACGCTCTACCCTGAGATCCGTGAATTGCGGAGGATTGAACACGCATGCCGACGATGGCACGATGGAGGCAGAAGTTCGAGCTGGCGTCACGAATGTGACCTGTTTACCAAGGGCGGCGTGTTTCACGAGCTTTGGGTGCGCCAAAGGTGCGCACCAACACGTTTGCAACGGGCAGGGGATCAAAGCGGCGGGCCCGCGCGTTGGTTATTCGGACGGACTTCGCCGGCAGGATGGACGCCAGAGGCGGATTTATATTCAAGGGGGCGCCCCCGGTTTCCACGTCGCGTGCAGGTGGCATCCAGGAATGGGGACGCGGGAATACCCTGTGTCGCGTCCCTTGTATCGAAAGGTTCGGTGCCGCAGCGCAAGCTTGGGCCGACAGCAAACCAACAGCGATGCTGAAATCAAGCCTGATCCTGCTGAACAAACGTGATTTGCAGCCGTCGCGATGAGTTCGACGGGGTGAGAAAAAATAACGGCCGTCCAATGTGTCGATCTTTTTCCAGGTGAAATCGCTGTTGTTGCACGGGCAGGTTTTTGAGGACGCTTGCGGGACGCTTCGCCTTATCCGGAGCTCGCGAAAGCTGCGGCATTTCGGGCGGTATAAGGGGGCTGTGATCTTATGCATGGGGGCGACCTTAGCCGCCCCAAAGGTTAACAAATTATGACGGCAACGCAGTTACATGTCGCCGCCGGTGAACCTGAATGCACTGTCGTTGATGCTTTTGCGAACCGGGCCGGTTTTAGCCAGCTGTGGCGCAGCTGTGACCTCGGACACGTCGATCAGACGTTTATGCGGGTTTGAAGTCACCATGATCGCGCGGTGCTTTTTCTTCTGAAATACCAGCACGTTCCGAGATTTGACCGCGGTGTTGCGCGATACCGATTTGGGGTGTCCACGTACCAGGGGCAGATGCGTGTGAAACGTATAGGCTGCCCAGGATAGTCCGCGGCCGTGATTGATCAAGCCCATCATCCCGTGTTTCGACGAGAGTAGGACCGCCGCGCCGGGCAGGCCGCGCAATCCGGCCACTGAGAGATCGCAGATTGACCGGCCCATTCGGTGTCGGCGCATTGTCTTCAAACGATTCGCGGATGTAAGAAAGGCACGTCCAGATTGGTGGACATCATGTTTGCGCCAGAATTCCATATCCGTCTTATGCACGGCCTTGGCCTCGGCATACGGCGTTGGGGGATGCAAATTCTGGATCGGGCCGTGGGCTTTGGACGGCTGCGGCGTCTTGGCCACACGTCGTCCTTTCGCTGCGCGTAAATTCGCCATGCCGGTCATATTGTCGCCCGCAACCTCGTCGAGCAACTCTTGGCGGCGGGCGGTGATCGTTTACATGCGCGCCCCGTGCGCCAATCCCGTGCGATATTCCCAGCCCGATGCCGGTTGCCGCCGCTGTTATCAGTGCGTGTTGTTCCCTTGTAGTCCACTTTTGCTCTCCCTTTATGAATGGAACGTGATTGCGGACATGCTGTCGGCAGCGAGGGGCAGGTGCAGGGACGCGCGGCGTTTTCACGCAACGTCGCAAACCCTAATGCGGCTGTTTAGCGCTATTTTTTTGGGGGGGATTGGGGGGGTTGGGGGCCCCAAAAAAACCCGGATTGTTTTTTTTTTTTTTTTCTTTTTTTTAAAAAATTTTAATGTCCGTTTCTTGTATATTAGGAACCAAGCGCTAATCGCTCTGGTATATATATTGCGCCACGCGAGCGGTAGAAGCACCAACGGGGGACTCTGGATTGAAGATCGGACGCCAAAAGAAAACTTTTGAGGGGAAAATCGCGTTGCGATGGGACCCGGAATCAGACTTTCAAGCTGCAAAAGCTCGGTCAACTGTTCTTGATTGAAGCTGGGCGAGGGCGAGGGCGGGTGGTTTTCAAACGATAAAAATGTCGAAGCCGGGTAGAGGTGATCGAACAGCGGTGAGCTTTTGGAAAAACGGCGGTGTCGTGGCGAAGGTCGTTGTCCCGAGCATCGCCGAGTGGCGATGATGCGGTCCGACCAGACGCTGATTTTCCTTCTTTAGCCACTGTGGCGACAGAAAGCCAAAGATGAAAGAGGCTGCTGAAAAGGCACACGTTGTTGTCGCGAGGAGATGATCCAATCGGGATCAGCGTGCGCAGAAATGGATGACACTGTCGTCGATGGCGAACATCGCGGCGCTACCGTGCGGTGTCGAGGCGAGGCAAACAACTTTGGGCCGCTTCTTTTACGGGTCAGTCCAGCGCGGGCAAGTCCCTTCCGGCCAAGGTTTCTTGGTTGTCGGTGCAGGTGTGCCCGGTCTGGCAGCGATCGGGACCTCAACGTCGTTGGGCCGCGATCACGCTGGCCTTTGACGTACGTTCGGAAGTCACGCCGAGCAGGTCGGAATCGGGGTGCCGAATTTGTGTACCTCGATTTGAAGAAGAGAAAGCAGGACGGCTACGCTCGGGTGGCTACGCTTCTGTTTCTCGCCGGAATTCGCGAAGCGCAGCTGGCCAAGTTCCGGCGAACTGGCCCGAAGTGATATCGCAATCACCACGGGCGTGATTCCCAACCGCGAAGCGCCAGAGCTGTGGACCGAAGTATGGTCGCCGAATGAAGCCCGGGTCGGTTATCATCGTGGCGGCGGACAAGGGCGGCAACTGAGCTGACCAAGATGGACGAAGAAAATCGTGACCCGAGAATGGTGTAACCATCATCGGCTACACGTTTCCAAGCCGATGATGGCAACGCAGGGTCGGACGTTGTTCTCGACCAACATTCGCCACTTGCTGACCGACTGACACGGAAAAAGACGGTGATGTGTCAACCACAACATGGAAGGACGACGTGTTCGTGGGGCAACCCATACCCACGACAAAGAAAGTACCTTCCGCCGCCCCCGCACGAAGGTAGCGGCGATTGCGGCAGCGCCGAAAAGAACAGCCCAAGGACTGACGCGAGAAAGCGTGCCAAAGAGACGCGGCGGTTCAAAGCACAGACGCGCATCAGGTCGGCGTTTGCTGGCCATTGGTGGCGTGTTGCTGTTGGCGGTTGGGCCTGTCGCAACAGCCAGCTTATGCAGCACTTTATTCGTGTTGTTCTGGCCGTGTTCATTGGTTTCAGGTGATCTGGGGCGTCGCACATTAGCCTGCCACACCCGCTGATGGCCGTGACCAACGCGATTTCGTCAATCATTTAATTTGGGGGCGGGTCATTTTTGCAGATCGGGTCCGGATCGTTTTGGGTGATTATTCTGGCGCGCTGTCGGTGTTTATGTGCGGATCAAACATCTTTGGTGGGTTTCTCGTAACGGGCATGTTGCCATGTTCAAAAATCGTAAAGGTTTCACGGTTAAATGATTTGTTTTACAAACAGCGGCTTACGTAGTTCGCCGCCATCCTCTTCACTCTCAGCCTTGGCGGGGCTTGTCGGGCAGGAAGCGCAAATGCGTAGCCGTATTGATGGTATCGTGGATGGCCTTGGCCGTGGTTTGCGACATTTGATCGGGCGGGGGCTGGTTTTGGGGGCTGTCGCTGATTCATGATCGCGGGTGGCGTGCCATCGGGATTATCAACTGGCGACAAAAAAGCTACAGATGACGCAAATGCCCAGAAATTGGTTGCTGCAATGCAGCAGCATTTGGTGGGTCTGGCGCGGTTTTCGTAGGCTATCAACGCGCATACGAACTGGGCAAACGTGTGGCGATGGAATGGGACACGCCCGCAAGCAACCGAGGGCTTCGCCGCCCTTCTGGCCAAGAAGACAGCGTCGAGATCGCAATCCTGCGGTCGAGCTGTTTCTTGTGGGTGTTCATCGGTTGCGATAACTTACCGGTTCGGGTCATTGCCTTATGGCAAGTGGCGGGTCGGGTGTTGAACGCTTCGGCAACCAAACTGCCCGGTTGGCCCACGTCATGACGAAACGCTGCGGCCGGTATCGCTTGCTGTGCTTGTCTTTCTTTGGTTTTTTGGCTACTTTAAAACACCGTGGGTTCCGCCGTGTTCAATCATGACACTGGTCGCGGCTGTTCATTGGCTACACCTGATCATGGGTATGGCGGCGCGGGGATTATGGCCCGTGGTGTTGTTCGATGCTGAACAGGCTATTCGGCGGGCTGCAGGCGGCGATCGGTTTCAGCCTTGGCAACGATCTGCTGATCGTGGTTCGGTGCGCTGGTGGTTCGGTCAGTGCGATCCTGTCTACAATCCATGTTGATAAAGCGTTGAAACCGTTCGTTTCGTCAGCGTGATATTGGGCGGCTTTTGGTTGGACCTCTGGTCACAGATGGCAGTTCGAGGGCCGGAACAGATTTCTCGATTCGAAAGTCGACGGTGTGGCGAAGCATGCTGAACGGAAGCGATAAGCGTCATGTCATCATCCCCGGTTCGGGATGGCGGTGGCTCAGCCACAGCAAAGGCGGTTTTCAAGCGAAAGCTTGGTTAAAAAAGGGTTTGGGGCGGGGCCCAGGGGCCCAAGAAAAACGTTTCGTTTTTTTTTCGCCCATTTTTCAAAAAAAACCCCCGTTGGCGGGGGTTCGGTTTTGGCCCCGGGGGGATTCCTCTTTCTCTTTTTTTTTTGGA
>Ga0163217_1089227_pt1 | contig 13725 bp, 19 predicted proteins | sample SynspAceP_FD_185933 | JGI IMG/M metagenome (GOLD analysis project Ga0163217, IMG submission 185933) | Saline lake microbial communities from Ace Lake in Antarctica - Synechococcus sp. Ace-P (PacBio error correction) | ecosystem: Environmental > Aquatic > Non-marine Saline and Alkaline > Saline ... | reverse complement strand
GCGCGCAGCGGCAGCGTGCTCAGGCTCGCCCCCGAGTCCGCAGACCTGCGTCCTGCTTCCATGGCCAGGGCGGGCGACACCGTGTCACCTAGGCCCGCAGACCAGGCGTAGGCCGTCTGCGCCTGGGCGTTCGGCGTCTCCCTTATTGGCGGCCAGAATCGTTCCACCGTCCGGCGCCGAGCCGGGCAAGCTGCCGGCCGGCCCGGGGGGAATGGGTTCGGGCTCCACGCCTAGTGCCTTGAATTGATTCCTGTGGCAGAGGCTGCTGGGCTTAAGCCTGCCAATCAGCCTGCCGCTAAGGGGATTCGCGCGCGGCGCACCATCGCCATCTCCAGGCAGAGGCTCAAGAGCGTTTCGCGCCCGATGTTCGGCAGGGCGGAGCCGGACAGCGAGTCCAGCAGCAGGCCCCAGCCTCCGCAGCCGCGTGTTCCCGGCCGGCCGAATTCCTGTGCCCAAGGCGATGCTGCCGGTGCCGCTTTGATCACCACGATGCCGGCGCTTGTGGCCCTGGAAGGCGCATGGGGCCCGGCGGCCCAGTCGCATGAGGGCGACTGTCGCTTTTCATTGCGCCGGACAAAAAGCCGTGAGGGCAAGCGGCATGGCCAGCGCGGCGCCCGGCCAGATTGGGTGCAATAGCCTAAGTTTTTCTTGGATGGACGGGCCCTGCTTTTCGGGTCCCGTGCTGCTGCCACGCCCGTACCGCCCTCGGCCCGTCAGCTCGAGAGCGGGCCTGCCGTGTTGTCCCGGCGCCCGAGCGATCGGCCAGGCCGAGGGCGGACCGTTTTCCTACCTGCACCGCTATCTGCCTGTCATCGCGTTCCTTGCGCCACAGGACTGGTTTGTTCAGCCAGCTGCGCCATATGAACGTCTCCCAGCCTCCCCGCTCGAGACGGCCAGATCGGCTTACCCCCTTACTATCTCTCCCAGGCCTCTCCTCGGCCACGGTGCAACCAGCGTCATCGCCTCGCAGGCCGGCCAGTCGGCACTTGGATGGTGGTGGGTCTGCGCCGCACTTCGATACTCAGCCCAAGCAGGGTACCTCGAGATTCGCTCCTCTTTTCGTCAGTGTTCGTCCAATACTGAGGGGGCAGATCACGCCAGGGCTTGGCCAGGACATATGCCAAGCGGTCAGTTGAACTCCGGCCAGGAAAAAGTATCGCTGTCTTCGGCTGAGCCCTGCACCCCGGTGCGACCTAATGTGTCGCTGTCGCACGCCGAATCCCGTCAGCACGGCGCCAGCGTGCGCGCAGCGGCCCCTGCCTCGCTGTGACTGCCACCACCTGGCTTCTAGGCCCGCCACTTAAAGACGGACACTATCTCGCTCCATACCAGGTCCTCATAGTCGCGTGAGCCTTAGCCCGGCAGTCCCACCGCTCATCTTGTCCCAGTTTCCAGTGGGAATGGATATTACGCGCGTAATTAGGTGCACACATTGAACTTAGAGGACTTTGGGCGGACGGGGGTAAGAATCTCATGAGTTGGAAGGCTTATGCTTTCCCGTGGCCGGATGCCCCACCACGAGGGCGTGTCCTGAATCTCGCAAGGAACCCATCCGACGTTGCTGGAAGATCAAAACTTCGTATGGAGCTGTCTCACCGACCTGCAAGCTCAAACTCATCAGTCCGCACTGCAGCAGCTTCCCACAGGGCGATCGCTACCGCCTGCGCCGCAGCTCCAGCAGAACCCCCAGCAGCTAACAACGGCTAAACAGGCGTTTGCCAGAGCCACGGGAACCAGTGTCCGATCCAGCGCCAGACCAGCAACAGCTTCCCAGGCACCGGGCTGCCACACGAGGCCTCAGCCCAGCCCCGGCGGCTGTAGGTAAGTAGAGGCCGTACTGCCCCAATAGCAGCGAGTGAGCGCGAAAAGGGCCGCCACCTACGCCCTCGCCAAACCACAGGCACACACCGCCAGCGGTCAGCGTATCGGCATCAAAGTACGCCAGCAGTTCTGGTTCTCCCCAGGTGCTGTGTCCGCACAGCTGCCTGCGGCGAAACATGAATTCGGCAGAACCGGCGCCCAGCGGCGCAGGGCAGCAGGTAATCGACGTAAAGCTGCGTGGATCCATCCAACCGAGACGCACGCATAAGCCTCGACCAGCCACACGCAGAGTCTCTACAGGCCACATCCGGTCCCACCAAGCCGGAGAGTCGCCAGCAACTGGCGCATCAGGCATAGACGGCGCGAGGTTAGCTGAGCAGCTTTCAGCAAGGCCTGGCGGCCGTCGGTGGGAACCGGCGAGAAGCCTGTGGCCGACACCGCACCCCAGCAGCAGAGCAACCGAGCCGCTGATCGTCACGATTCCGCCCCGCTGGCGTCACACGCAGCGCCCGAGACATCCAGAGCAGGCACTCGCAGCACCAGAACCGCAGCGGCCAGCCCGCCGGTCAGACGGTGCAGGTCGGCAATCAAGATGCCCAGAGCACCAGCCCCGAGAGGGCCGGCCAGCTTGCCCGTGACACATCAAACCTGTTTTGGGTGACGTGTCCAGCCAGCAGGCCGCCAGCGCCAGAACACCAGGGACAAACGGCGCGGGGATCGCGCCGCAGGGGCTGCGACCGTTATGGCCCGGCTGAATTCTGGCCGGGCTGGAGCGGCCGGCCATCCTGCATTCGCCTCGGAATGCGCCTGCCGGAAGCGTGCCTGGATGCGGGCGCCTGTACCGCCAGCGCTGATCTCCGGCGCGAATCAGGGTGCCTCGCAACCGCCTCGCAGCCTGGCTAACACGGGCGGTCGCAATAACGCTGCCGTTTGTCGCTGGTAGAGCAACCGGAGAGACGGCGTCTGTCCCCTCTCTAGCCGCTGAGCAACGTGCTCGCGTATGCCCGCTCGCTGTGCTCACTCGCAGACGTGACTTCCTGCTGCCTGTTCCCAGCGCCCTGGAGCCATTCTCTTCATCGGCGTCTGGAGACTCGTATCTCGCACGACATGGCTTCGCCTGAGCGCCACCCGACCATTAACCGTGCTCGTATCACAGCTCGGCGACATCGTGCTCCTGCCAGGATCACAGCTCGCCTCGGGCGAGGGGGCTGGCGATCGGACTGTAGAAGCGCTGGTTGCATCACACAGCCTGCGCTCTCGGTGTTTTCTCCGCGCTGCTCCACCCAGGGATTCCTGGCGACAACACTTGGAACGCTCCACCCCTGTTGCCAGTTCGCCGTGCTGGCAGAGCGTGAGCCAGTCTCTAGGCTCACACCTGTGGCGTTGCAGAACCGGAAAGCAAACCTCGCAGAGCCCCCAAGGATGCCTCGCTCCAGAACACGGTTCGCGGCTCGGCGGCAGCTCAAGAGCTCCGCAGAGCGCGAGAATTTCGCTCCGCAGATTGTCAGTGTCCTAGATCTGTGCCTCGGTGGGAGCCCAGCCGACTGGACCGTCGGCATGCCAGGAAGCGGCTCCACCTATCTGAGAGCTCGCTGCCGATCTCCCGTAGGCCAGCAGGTTTTGGACCTCCGCCCGGATGGCTGCGAATGAGGACCGCCCATACTTATCCGGCCCCGCTTTGCGTGTTACTCAGGCGTCCTGCTGGAAATTCGTGTGGTGGAACGTGCTGAGTTTATTCTGCGTGTGGATTCGTGAGCGTGTTTGCTCTCTACGCTCCCGTACGTCTCAGATCTACCCCCACCAGCTCCGCCGCCCTGTGCCCGGCTCTGGGATGTTGATTCGAGCCCCACCCAGAAATGCGCCCCCACCATGGCGGATGCGTGACGACCTTATCAGCCAATACTGAATCAGTCTGATAGTTCTCCTCCCCACGGGTTCACACTCGGATTCTCGCATTTGCAGAAGGCGCCCGGGCGATTGGCAGGGCTGGGGACACTGCGCATGCAGAGCGTCACGTCCGCCATCGGAGCTCAGGCCATAGAGCCCCTGCCCCGACCAGGGCAGGAAACCACCAGGGCTGGCTTAGCGGGTGCCGGTTTTGTGGGCATGGGCCTGGCACGGTCCCCGAGCGCAACGGCGTAAGTCTGCGTTGAGGCGGCCGGACATCCCACCGAGGCTAATGCATAAACTGCCGACCGATTGCTAGCCCGACTCCCGTGCCAGAGCCCGCCCCTCGGCGCTAGAGACCACCGGGGCCACTGCGCCGCATTGCCGGTGAACCTGACGGCCTGCCGCTTGATCGTTCAACCGCGCAACCAGAAAAGGCCCCGTTCCGAAATCCCTGGCGGAAGCGGCTAGTACGCCAGACCTCTCTATCGCATATCGCTGCGCGCGCGATACTTCTATATCCGCTCATGCGGTACACGTATGAGTCCTTAGGTATGTTAGACCGCAGAAGGACTCTTCACGAACATTCCTGACTATCCATCCACTATCCCGCCACCACCGAACACAGACTCCCAGATCCGCTCTCCTGCCAACACGCCGACGTCCTTATCGCGTGAGAGACACCTCTGCCACACCGACTGGTCTCGCGGTAGCTCTCGCGCGGGATGGTCTCGCATCCTGGTCGCGCGCTTATCCATGTGGCAACATGCCTATTCTCCCGTGTCACGGCCGCAATCTCTCGCAGCGTGTCTCTGCCCCTTCCCACGTTCTCGATTTATGCTCCTACTACTAGCGCGCGCCTGTCGTCTACTCACGCGTTAGATCAAGCACAGTTGCGCGCGTTCGCTCTCGGGCTCATCGTGCCCAGGTCCTGTGTTCACCCGACCGTCAAATTCGCCAGCCGCCGAGGCCGATTCACCGCAGCCCACCCGCACCACGCACCGACCCCCGTCGTGCATCCAGAACCCAGGCGCACCTTTGTGGCAGGTTGGAACGTGATGGCCCACTCCTCTTGTCCACAGCCCCGGAGAAACAGCGCGTAAGTCCCGTTGCCGCTGATATTCAGCAATTCATTGCGATTTCCCGAGTCCAGCTGTCTATCCCCGCTCGACAACGTCCAATCGCGACGCTGCCCGCGTGCCATCCCGAGCGCCTCCGATTCGGAATCCGGCACCGTAGCACCTCCCCGTCACCGTGCGCTCTCTCTCCTTCGCTCCGGCCCCGCTCCGCCGCACCTTTGGCTGTTCCGAGCCTTCGGATGCTCAGCAGCTGGCAACGACCCCGCGTCTCGGAAGAACGGAGCCAGACTCCTCAGGGCTCCGCAGCCCGCCCGGTGTTATATGCTCTGTCGCCGTCCCGCGACAGGGCAGCCTCTGGACATCGTGCGACCACCACCCACCACCCGGGCGAGCGATCCCTCGTCTGGCTATGAAATCTAAATCACCACGCCGCCATCGGTCCAGGTCGACCCGAATCGGCAGGTTCCTCTGGCGCGTATGGCTAATATGATCCCTGCGGATCGCCAGAATCCAGCGCCGTGGTCGCAGCTTGATCCAAGGATGACTGCCGCACGGAGCGTGGGGCCCGGGGGCGGGGATCCCCTCCGGGCAAAGCTTGCGCGACCCCTGTCGGAACGAAGTTTTCTGAGCAAACCACCTCTCCGGACAGCCGGAAGCGAATTCAACTCTGAGGCTGTGCGGGAAAAGCGCCGTCTGGCGAATGCTACCTCCGTTTCACCCATGTCTGGTCTCTCCCTGCCTGAGAGCACAAGTAGTAGCGGCGCATTACTGATCACGCGAGGAGTCGCCCATATACCCAAGAGGGGATCCCAAGTCAGCAGACTCCAGAAGCCAGAGACGCGGGCAGCCGCGTGAGACATGTCTCGGACACCCTCATTGCTCTGGATGGACACTACCGGAATGGCGCTTCGCGCTATCACCCCGTCCCTGCTCGAATTCCAGTACCTCTCTACCCCTCTCAGCGCCGATCCGTGCGTCGCTGTGCGCCGACATTTACCCACCCCTGGCGCGAGCTGCATGGGCCGTCTCTAGCCGCCCCGATGCGCTCTGCTGCCTTGCAGGGGAGTCATCGTCCACCGAATAGCCTACGGCGTATGGCCGGATCCTGCTGGGTGATGAACCGGCTGCCTCCCGACGGGACGGGCGGCGATGGTCCGCCACTAGTGGCACCGAACCCAAGTTCTGTACTGTGGAAGTGGCCAGGGCTGCCTGGCCGATCACGGTGCTGTGAACTCCGTCAAGACAAGCACCCGGGCTAGCGCGCTCGGGACCGCCGTGCTGGCCCCAGCTGCCTACGATGCGTCCGCGCCTCAGTACTGGGTTCTGTGGATCTCAACGAGCGAGCTCGCCGACCTGCCGCCCGGCGCCCCCTCGCTAGACGGTGCGCCACCCTGGCGCTGGGCGCTCACGTGCTCGGCCTGCTTGGGCGCGGCCCTGAGCGCCTCCGCCCTCATTGCCTGTGGAGGGCCAAACTGGATCGCGCCCGTCTGGCCAGGTCTGGCTGGAGGCACCCCACGAGGTCCAATCTTCCTGGTCGCCAGGGTGTTCCCTTCGTCTTCGGGGCAATCTCCACTGCCGACCCTCACGGCGATCATCAGGCTATGTGGCTCTGGTGCCTATGCGTGGCTCTGCTGCAGTGGCTGCTGGTGCGCTTTCCCCCGCAAGGCCGGGTGCTGTGAGAATTCTGATGACGGCATCTGGGTTGGCCAGCTCGAAGCGATCAGCGCCGGCCTGCCGGACCGCCAGTTTCTTGAAGGCTCGGGCACGCCTGCCCACCTGCCAGCCATCCACAGGACCCAGAGCGCAGACCCATCGGGCAAGAACCCTTCGAGTTGCTGATCTTCCGTGGCTTCTCGAGCAGCTCACCCCATCCCACTTGCCTTCATCCAGCATCAAGGCGGCCTTGCCAGCGGGGCGGAGCTGGAGAGTAGCCGACCTGCTGCAGGGGCCGCTCAACCCCCGCGGATGAGCAACTTTGCTGGCGGGCTCTGATGCCGCGATTGCCCTGCTGCCCGCAAGCCTGTGGCTTTGAAGCTGGAACCTCGAAGGTGTTAGTGCACGAGGTTCTCAGGGCGAGGTCAGGCCAGCGATTCGAGCTCGCGCAAGCGGCCCTCGAGAACTTCCATAGCGCTCGAGATAGGTCAGCGCCAAGGCCATTGCCCGGGAAGCGTTGAGCCGAAATCGTCGCGTTGGCAAGCTGGGCAGCCGGCGGGCCTGATGCAGTGCGGGGCCTGAAAGTCCAGTGTGGAAGCGTTTCCAAGGGCGGAAACACCCGATCCCGGACAGCGTCGATGACCGTCGTGGCGTGAACCAGAGCCGGACGCGTCGAGGAATCATCCAAGCCCGATCGGTTGGTCGTCGTTCCGTAATTCAGAAGGTTCTCTTCAGAACCATGCTTTGTCTCCTTGTACCGTCTTGAAAGAGTAACCGTGGCGTAGACATGTGGAGAGTTGTTTCGCAAAGCCTCTTGATTAAGAGCTCTCCGCTCCCGATCGCTGAGCGAGGGAGGTGAGCGAATTTGAAGCACGCAGTATATTCCCTGAACCTTGCTATTCCGTCTTCGGGCAAGGCCTTTGCCGGCCAGGCGCAAAGTCTGCCCACCCGCGTTTCCCCGGTTTCACTGGTCAACCGTTCAAGCGCCGTCGGCTGGGCACATTCGATCGCCGCCAGCACGGCACTCTGATGGCGAGATCGGTACTTCCAGATTAGAGATCGTGGCCGACGGCATTGAACAGTCGATGCGGCTGCAGACGAATGGCGAATAGAGGATCACCGGCTGGCCCCTTGCAGATTCCAGCAGCGCCACGGGCCCGCCACCGCGCAGTCGTTCGCGTCGATGACCGCCTTTGGGGACGCCGCAGACGGACGTTTTTGAAACCCGAATGCATGTTGCCGATCGAGGCCTACTCTCGAGTACATCGAGGTCCAAGGCGACTTCGCTGCCACAGGGCCCGCATCTATCAAGACTGCATGTGGTCCCCACTTCGTATCCTGCCCGCGCCGTGGAAAGGCGCGCCTCGCCAGAGCGCCCCTGATGGGCTGAGCGGAACCCATCTGCTCGACAATCGGCCCAGATCAATGTTGGTATCACGGTTGGCGGCACTACGCCTGAGATGCCCGTTTGCAGAAGCGGGCTGTCCCATTTCCGGTGAGGGCGGCAAGTCTCGCCGGGCTGTGGGTCGACCCAGCTGGCATAGGCCTCATCGTTTCTCTTGGTCAGAAGGGTCTGGTAAGCCTCATTTGGATTTTCCTTGAACTTATGGTCTGATTCCTGATCCTTGGGCAACTTCGGGATGGTATATGCGTGCAAGCTTTCGGAACGCCTTTTTGATCTCTCGTTGGAGGCCTCCCTCTCAACGCCAAGGGTGAGTAGTAATCCTGAATTCATCAACCAACAGAGCGTTCACTCGCCTTGTGCAAGTCTAGGTGATTCCGCACTGTCTCAGAGAGCGCAACCACAGCCAACAGCATTTCTTGTGGTACTGCCTGTCACTTAGAACACTCCGGATGCAAGGAGAGGAAATGCAGGACGCGCATAGGCAAGGGCCTCATCGCTTTGCTGGCCCCATAACAACTGAGAAGCCTCGCTTTCCCAGCCCTCTTATTCAACGCGAGGGCTGCGTCGGAGGAATGGTTGCACGGCCGCAGAGGACCATGCCACCGGGCGTTGACACGTGCGCGGCTGATGTCGTTTCGTAGTGCAGCAAGCGCTCCCTTCTCTGCCCCTGGCCCGGGCAATGCGCAGGGTGATTCCCCCTTCGCTGGCTTCTGCCAGTAAGTCGGCAACGGTTCGGCAGTAGATCGCAGGCCTCAGCCGCCTGCCAATCTCCAGCTCCGACACCAGCAGCCAATCGGCCATGGTTTGTCCACATTCCGCTAGGCGCTCGCTCAAGTTGGCAGGCGGACGCAAGCCGCCGCCGCCTTCGCCCTGGACCGCCCTAGCTGCAGCCCTGGTTTCCAGGAGAGCCGATGCACGCCCTGTTCTGCTTGGTTTGCGGAGCCTCAGTTGCGAGTTTCACCTGGCTGCGCAGTCCCTGCAGAGTTGCTGCATCGTCGCCTGCTCGCGGCTGAGCGGTCCATCGCTGCCGATTGGGCAGCCGCGTTCGAACACGAGGTCTCGCGCACGGGGTAGGGAGGTTCTGCCAGATGTCTTCAGCCCAGGTGGCCAGAGCACCGGGGCAATCAGTCCGGGCAGCGCGCCACACCGAAGGCCATTACGGATTGGCAGCTTGCGCGCCGGCCGAATGCGCGCGCTCAACGTAGAGCGTCTTTGCATGTCGAGTAGAAGTTGAGAGATCCCAACGCCAGAATTCTGCAACGCCTGGACGAAGCGTGTAGAAACTCGTAGCGCTCGAAATCAGCGCTTCACCTCCTCGGATCAGCTCGGCGGTCGATGCAACATCCAGCGATCGGACGCAGGGCACTCGGCCCATCGGGACCGCTTGAACCGCCCTCGCTCTGCGCCTGGGGGTCGAAATGTGCAGATTGGCCAGCAGATAAATCGGGCCCGTGTGCGCACCTTGCGGCTTCACCGGCCAGCTGTTGGGACGATCCCCGGCCCCACGGCACATCGGCGGAGATAATCCACCGAACTCACCCACAGCCGCAGCACATCGGCGCGAAGGCGGGCTCCTGTTTTCTCTTGACGGCCGCTTCAATCCGTCACGCCGATCGACCCAAACCATTGCCCAGGGATTGCTTCTTGCGACCCTTCATCATCGAGGGTGAAGCCATGGTGAGACCCGTTTGTAGGCGGCCTGGCGTTGACGGCCACCACGTGAAGCAGGCTGCTCTGAACCAAGCCCGCCGTGCTGTCGGAACCCTCCAGATAGAGATGGCGGGGTAATGGAGGGGCTCGTGTCAGCCTTGCCGCTGGGGCGCCAAGCAGGTCGTCGCCTGTCGCCTTGCAGGTCCAGCCTCCCAGCACCTGCCTGCCCAGGAGGAGCCGGCAGTCGACCCAGACATCCATGGTTCGCTCCTTGCGCCAATTGATCGGCCTCCGCGCAGCTCCCGGTGGCCAGCAGCTTCGGCTCGCTGCGCTCCCCAAGACGCCGGGCACCGCTGCCTCGGCGATCAGGCCTGGATGTGATCAAGGCTGGCGGCACTGAGCAGCACCGCCCCGTTGTTCACGGTTATAGAACACGGATCGGCACGCCCAGGTGCGTTGGCGGAATCACCAGTCGCCCGATCGCGCACCATCGCTCGATCCGGTTGCGGCCGCTGTCGCACCACTCCACCGAGCGATCGCGTCCATCGCTCGCGCGGAACTCCACCGACGGCAAACCCACTGCTCGTGGCGCGAAAGATGGTCGGTTTCTTGGTGCGCCAGTCGTAGGTAGCTGGGCGTAGCTCTCTTGCTGAGCAGGGCGCCCGTCCTCTTCGAGGGCGCGATGATCGCGCCTTTGCGCTTGAGCACGTTCAGCCCGGCGAACGGCCGGCTTCCCGCCGTGAGGTTGCGCGGCATCCACCGGGCAGGCACGGGCAGGTTGTACTTTCTGCCGTGCTGAAATCATCCACGCCGTGGCGGGCGTGTGACCAGGGCCGGGTAGCCCCGCTTCGGTGGGTGATTAGTCGGCCGCCGATCACCACCGGGCTGCTGCGATCCAGCAACGGATGGCGAATAGGTAGGGCCTTCGAGCTGCTGTCCCTCACGTCAGCAGGGGTTCAGCGCACCCCCAGGCTGGTTTGCAGGCTCATCCCACCAAAGCGCGCCGCCACGATTTTCAGGTGCTGGCAGCTTCGCCGCGGCTCATCTGCCGCGCATCGTCGACTGGGCCCGGCAGATGGCGTAGTCGGCGTGCCGTTCACGGACACCGCAGGTTGGCCGGCAAGGTCCAGGGGGTGGTGTCCAGATCGCCACTCGCAGGGGAGCGGGCCCCAGGGGGGCAAAAGCCCAGAGCGATCGCTGCTCGGGCTGAGCCAACGGCGGCCAGGCGGCGCCATGTCCTCTGGAGCCCCGTCACCGGAAGGCCACGTAGACGCTCGGGGACGTGGGCCGTCGGGATAGTCGAGTTCGCCTCGGGCCAGGGCGGTGCGGGATCTGAGGGCTCCAGTTGCACGGCTTGAGCCCCTGGTAGAATGTGGCCGCCGCACCACTGCCCGAAGACGACGATCTGGCCGGTCGTTAGCCACCCTCTGCAGGGTGGGAAGCGTCGTCCCACGTTCGGCCAGATCCCCCAACGCTGGAAAACCGGCCTTCTGGCTTCCACCTGCTCGAGGGCATAGGAGCGTGGGCCTTTCTGCGCAGGGCGATCGGGGGTGAGAGCGCGGCGGCTCCTCGACTGCCATGCGCATGCAGCACCTTCAGCTCGATCGGCAGGACCGTAGGCAGTCCCAGCCCGCACGAACCGCGCCCGCCGCCCCGGAGCAGGCGTATTTGTTGATGATTCCTGAGCATCTGTTGAGGCGTGGCCACATGGCAGGGCCCCATTGGCATAGGCGGCCCGTCGTGGAGCGTGAACACCGCCACAGGGTTTGTCACGGCTTCAAGCGTTCGTTAGAAGCCGCTCCTTGAGCCCAGAAGGCCTGCAGCTCGCCGCGGGTCTTGCGTGGGCCCGCATGCCGAATGAAGTCTCCAGCAGGTTGAGCCGTTGTCCTTGTAGGAAGCGGCTGGCGGTCAAACCCTGGATGGCAGCAGACCACCGACTTATCGGCCCCTGCCTTCATAGGCGCGATTGGTTGGCTTCCTCGGCCTCGGTTCGCTCTCCTCTTGCAACCGGTTGCAACAGCGCGTTGCGCAGGGCGGTCGATCTCAGCGAACGAGCTCACCTCAGCACGGCCTGCAGGTGATGAGCTGCGGCTGGATGCGTTCCTTCCGTTCTCGCTGGTGCGGCAGGCCATGGCTTCGGCGGAGTTCGCTTGAGGTTCGTTTTGAGTTTCGTTGCAGGTTCGCTGGGGTGATTCGCCTCGGGCCGCACCAGCGTTTGGACTGGTTCTGCGCTTGGAGGACCGTTGCTTCAGCCAGTCCGCCACGCCGGCGACGGGGGCCACCCCCAGGCTTCAGCAGCTGGCGGCGCGGCCCCGAGCTGTGCAGGCTGCTCTGCCAGCGTTCTGGGCCAGAACGCTGCTTCCTCGCCGCTGAGTTGGCCCAGCGCCCCAGGCACCTCTGTGGAAGTCGCTGATCAACAGCCCGCCGCATGAGCTCGGGCCAACATGGGCGCTCGCTGAGCCGTTCCAGGCCCAGCAGCGAGCACAGGGCACCAGAGCCATCGCGGGGACCGGCCAGCTTCGGGCACCAACAGTGGAATCACCCGCACCACCATAGCCGGCCAGCAGGCCAGATTCCGCCGAGAAGTGGCAAGCATGGGCTCTGATGAGGACTGGGCCATTCTGAGCCCGCTCGATTACAGTTGACTACGCCACTGGCGATCGGTAGACGCGCTGGTTTTTAGGTCCACGTGGCTTTCGTCGTGGGTTCAATGCTCCCCCGTGGGCCACTTGGGCGAGCCCGATGATCGACGCAGTTACTGCTCCTTGCCGGTTGCTGGGCTTCATCTTGAGGTTCCACCATTCAGTTGCATGGTTCGATGGAGAGTTCGCGCGATCCACACGGTCTGGGCGCACTGTTTGGGCCGAACCATGATCAAAAATGCCTTTCTTCGGTTTGATCTATCTAGGGAAACCCCGCATATAACGGATCGCGCATATGTCAACAATACGCTGAAATGCAACTCACCTGAGCAGCATGCAGGCGATGCCTTCTTTGAATAAGCATTCTGCTGCCCAACCTTGAACAGCTGCTTGGGGTTGACGCGCCAGCCAGAATAGAGACAGAACGCCATCATCGGCAAAGGCATCAACCTCGCTGACCTCAAGCTTGATAGCGCTGTCACGTTCATCAAAACCACGAATCGCCTCGGGTTGATGCTTTCGAATGGCGATTCACTTGGCGTTCTCGGCAGCACTCCCACAAAAACCGTTTCCCCAGCAGCTATCGGCGAGGAAAGCGCTGCAATCACTGCTGCACCAACAGCTGTGCCCGTGATCCGTAACTCACGAAAAAATCAACCTTGCGGATCACGCTCCCAGTGAAGCTGCTGGCATCACACCAAGCCTGACCTTGGAAAAGCAAAGCTTTTTGGGATGCGCTCGGTCTGTATCAAGTGCTTCATTCCAGCACAGACGCCCCAGCTCGAGCGCGAGCTCTCTGACTGAGGCTTGCATCATGCGAATTAATATCCGACCTCACCTGCTTTTATTCTTGTAGGCGTAGGGAAGGCAGTCTTTGCTGTTCCTGCCGTTATTACGGGCCGGTCGGGCGATCGCTCCATACAGGTCCGCCTGGGAGGCCCTGCGCAAAAAAGGCAGCAGTATCGCTAACGAACGAAAAAACATAGTCTAGAAATCACTCAATACACATCTGAATGCAGGCTAAAAAGTACCATTTGTGTGCCTGCTTACTGCGCGGAACATATCGATTGTCTCCTTCGTTTCTCCCGGCAGCCCCGAGGTTTGCTCCCACCATGTCCCCTTCCACTCTTGAAGCCTGGCTTTCCGGATGAATTGGCAAACGCCTGACGCGATGCGTTGCGGTATTCAGGCCCGTGACCTCCATTCACCGTTCCTATTCGCGTACCTGCCGATCCGCGGCAAGCTTTCCTCTGGAGGAGATGATCGCTTTGCCTTCAAACCTGGGCTTCTCCCGCATCTGAAGACCTTTCTCCCGCAATGAAACCGGCACCCTTTGAAGCTCTTGGGGCCTCTGAGGTCTTCAGGAACGCTGGGCTTTGATTGGAACGGCGACTTTGATGCAACCTGCTGGGTGCTTCGGCCATTTTTAAATTCGCCCGATGTGTTTCGGTTCATTATTTCCCAAACACAACCCCAAAAAAAGCCATCTTGTCCTTGTGGCGCCCCCCACCATCGATTACCCGTCGATCCAGGCTCAAACAGCCATCCATCTAACAACAGCCATCCAACACAATGGCATATTCTCTCA
>Ga0163217_1037599_pt1 | contig 13725 bp, 16 predicted proteins | sample SynspAceP_FD_185933 | JGI IMG/M metagenome (GOLD analysis project Ga0163217, IMG submission 185933) | Saline lake microbial communities from Ace Lake in Antarctica - Synechococcus sp. Ace-P (PacBio error correction) | ecosystem: Environmental > Aquatic > Non-marine Saline and Alkaline > Saline ... | reverse complement strand
GGGACGGAGACCTGCGGGGGGCTCGTATTGCGGCAGCCTTGATTGCATCGCTGCCGCTTCCGGGAACCGAGCCTCGAAGGCTGCGACTTCCGCGGGCTGACCTGCCGCGGAAGCCGGATCTGGCCCAGGCTCGCAGCCATCCAAAGGGGCGGTGTCTCAGAAGGCCGCTGGGGCATCGAGGAATGGCCCTTCCTTGCTGACACGCTCCAAAACAGGAACTGGATTGCTGGAATCCCCTGGCCGCGTTGCGCAGCCCGCGACAGCCTTCTCACTCCGTGACGCGCCGATCCACCGATCAAACAAGCTTGATCAAACAGGCTGATTGAACCAAGCGGGGAAACAGGCGCCGACAATCTGGGTGGGTTGCCGGGCGGCCAGGCGCCTTGAGGCTGTGGCAGCAACAAGCGTTTCCCTTGGGCTGCCGGGGGTCCACCGTTAGCAGTGCGTACGGGCAAACAATCGGACAACGCCTCTGCTGCTCGGATCCGGACCAGGGTCAGGGCCTGGGCAGGCCCCGTGGCCAGAAGGCGAGGCAGGCCCGGACAGCCCACCACACCAAGACCACAAGCCATCGAAAGACTTCCATACTTTCTTTCTGTTGAACGTTTTGTTGGTGGCGCGTCCCTTGTTTAACCCGTCCGGGGGCGAAGGGACCTGAAAAACTCTCCTTCAAGTGACAGAGCGGTTTTCGTTCTATTCAACTGCGTCATCATCCTTGTTTCTCCCCTAAAACCCATGCTCGACCGCCTTCTCCCGCGCTGTAGTCAGGCCGCCGACGCCAAGACCGCCACCATCGGTGAGTCCGAACTCGCCCGCTCTGCGCCAGTACGTGGCCAATGGCAACAAGCGCCTTTGATTGCCGTCAACGCGCATCGCCAGCAACGCCAGGCTTGCATCGTTTCAGACGCCGTTTCGGGCATGATCTCGAAAAACACAGGCCTGATCCAGGCTTGGTGGCAAACTGCCTATCCCCAACCCCGCATGCTTCCTGCCTGCGTGACGGCGAAATCGTTCTTCGTTACATCTCCTTTACGCCCTGCTCGCGGCGACGCTTCCGTCCTCGACCCGACCGCTGCCTCAACGGCCTCAGGAGCCTACATCGCTTTTGGGTTGCCCCTCCCAGTCGCTGGTCGCGCCGTTGCCATCATGAAGGCTTCCTCCTTTGCGCCCACATCAGCGAGACCCAACAACCCCAGGCATGGGTTGGGCACCCGCTTCAACAAGATGGGAAACCATCCAGGGTGGACTGCCTCCGCTGTTCGCGTTCAGAAGCGCGCCAGCTACTTCGATTCGCATCATCAGCGCACTCGGCTTGATTTCATCAGTCTCTGACTGGGAATCCTTCCCAAAACCCATTCGCTTCGAAGTTCCAATGAAATCTGTCGTTACCACGCGTCACTGCCGCTGACGCTGCCGGGCGGCTTCCCCACCCAGTCCGATCTCGAGTCGGTCCAAGTTCCAATCCAGCGTTCCGCTGCTCGCCTTGGAAGCTGCCTGAAAAGCTCGCTGCTGGCTTCGACAAAGTTGGTAGCATGAAAAGCCGGTGATGCCTGCCCTTCAAGAAGTACCCTACCTCAAGCAAGGCGGTGAAAGCTGTCGTGAAAATGCAGGTCAAAAACCGACAAGTGCTACCGCGACATCGCTCACTAACCCTGCGTTCTGATCAACTACTCCCTCGTCGTTGGCGGCACCCGGTCCTATCGATGCAGTGGGCGCATTGCGGTGCTTCGTGAGGTCTACCGCCCCTCAAAACCTGCCACCGCCGCCTTATGTCGAGGCCTCTCCTACACCCGTGAGCGCGCCTGTGCTCCTCCGTGACATGACCTTGAAGCCGCCCAAGAGTTCAAAGTCTCGCTCCTCTTCCTATGTGATTCGAGTCCCTCTCCTGCATTCACAGCCTTGCCCTAGGCAAAGCCTTACCGCGTTGCTCTTTTGGCAGCCCCTCTGCGGCCCCACCTCGGGCCGCTTTTTTTGTCTGGCAGACTTCCCCTATCGCCTCACCAAACAAACACCCCGGGTTCTGCCAGGAAATGTCGATCGACGGACTGTCGCCCAACTCAGGCCATCCGAATCCCCACCAGCGCGACAGGCTGATGCATGAGATCATCGCCAGTGGTTGATCGAGGCGTTCAGCACTCGGCTACCTCGGCCTCTCGATGCTTGAAGATGTGAGCCTGCGCCGGAGCGCAAGTTCGGGCGATGGGGGCCATCGGTCCTGCGGTGGAGCCCTGATCCGAGACAAGCTCGCGAGAGCGTCGATCCAACCAATCAGCCGCCAGCTTGCTTGCAAGGGGCATGGCCAGAATCGCCGTGGCTTGGCCGGCATCACAATTTCAGCGCCGAGACGATCCAATCTGTTGGGTCAAAAATGTCTGGAGCCCAATCCCGTGGTCCAGCGACCGGCTGTGATGGCACTCGGGGAAATGGGTTCATTGGCTCTGCCAGCCCTGGAATCTGCTCTCCAAGATGATGATCTTGCTGTGATCATGGCAACACTGAATGGCCCTGGCCCCATGAATCATGCGAGGGCAAGCTATTGGTCGAACAGTTCCTGGCTGTTGGAGCCCACAAGGGGAAGACAGCATTGATTCAGCAAGCGGCAACCCAGGCCCTGGATCGCTTCAGCGAACAGGCTTGCAGAGCCTGAATCAATCGATGTTTGATGCAGCTGCTTCAAGCTGGGCGGAATTGCCAGTTCCATCACGGGGATCACACTGGGGTCTTCTCTCATGGGCGGCATCTCCACCTGGCTGAGCAACCCAAGGATCTTTTTTTTGACGAGAGCCAGATGCTGCGACCCTGCGCACCATACTCCAAGATGAATCGGGCAAGCCCGAATAAGAAGCTGAGGCAGGTATTGAGGATCGAGCAGATTACCTAAAAGCCGTGGAACAACCTTCCAGCGCGAACATTCCGCGAAGGATCCGAGTAACACTGAATCAAGCAGTTGCGATCAGTTCAGCATCCTGACTGGAGCGTTATCTGCTCCGGCAATCACCCTCCACCAAGGCCGCGCGCTGTTCCGGCGTTCCCCGTCTGCACTGGTTTCAGGCCAAGCGGGCCCAACCTCCTCAGCCCAATAAACGAGAGGGCCCCAACCGGGCCAAATCCTTTAACGGATGGCACCCGCATCAGATCCTGAAAGTTGTTTTTCATCAGGAACGGAACCGCGTCGGCGCACCAAACGGGCCATGCGCACCAGCCGCCGAGCCCCTTGCACCACCGGATTCGGGATCATGACTGAGGGCAGCATCAAGATCTGACAGGGCTTCTGGGGCCCTCAATCAGGTCAGCGTCTGGCAGCAGCCACGACGAAAACCGCCCACATCTCGGCCCGCGCAGGGCCTTGAGCCAGGGAACGGAATGGCTGGGCGGCCAATCGCTCGAGCGGTCTCGGCGAAGTTTTGAAGCGCACAAGACCGCGGGGATCCGCCCAATCCTCAACAACGCGGCGCCAAGGCTCGGGTCATCTCGCCGCAGAATTGGACCGTTGGGCCAGGCAGAGCGCAACTTTCAGCCAGGGCAGGGCATCATTTTCCTTCGGCGTGGTGGAACATGAGGTGAAACCGGTACCGCTCATGAGAGTCCTGGTCTTGGAAAGCCATTCTCCAACATGCAGAATCACCTCGGCTATTGGATCACGAGTTCTGAAGAGTTTTTGCCAATCCCAAAGCCTGGTCCTAGATAGGGCCCCATCAACAGCCAATGGTTCGCAAGTTTATTGGAAAAACTGATTACCAGTGGCTCACCACGCCCCTGGCATTTCCATTACAGGAACCCGGGAAATACCCTACTTCAGTATGATGTCTATGGCTCGGCAAAACATGGCGAAACCAACAAACTGTTAATAAACTGATTCGGGTTTCAAAAATTCTTTAGCAAACTCAGGCTTATCTGAAACTTCGCAAGCAGGGCCGCACTCAAGGCATTTGACAATTGCAGGGAAAAACTTTCCAAAGCCAAATTTGATCGAGCGACTTTACTCACGAGCCTGAGGCCCTAACAGCTCGAAATCAGGCCCGTCGTAACCTTTGATCCTGCTCAAAAGCAGTGGCCCTGTCGTTTCTTCAAGGGACTGCTACCTCAGACTTCTGGACCCAAAGCTTTCATTTATGTCGTTGCCAACTCAGACATGCGCCGTTCGATGGAACAACAATCCCTTCGGCGCCACATTGAAGCACTGATCGGCCCAGGCTCGCCTATTCACGCTGCCAATTTCCTTGTTCACTCAGCAATGAGCACGTCCAATACCTCCTGAGGCGGATCAAGCGAAGGCGCGACTGACTGCATGGCGAAAGTGAGCCTCCAAGCCCTCTGTAGGAAATTCACAGGCAGATCAGGAAAGAACATTCTGGAATTTCAAACGCTTGATGCCAAATCGGCTTGGGAGCATGCCAAATCAACCCTTCATGGGCCAGTTTCCACAGCTGTTCACAATCGCGGTTCCCTGCACACTCCCGATCGATCCAAGGCTGTTTTGGCGCGATCTCTGGCATTTTCTGCGCATCGCCAGCTATGGCGCAGCCATCGGTGAGGCGGGCTTCTGCCGGACCAGCAGGGCTATGCCCGCGGACCATGGAGCTCTATCGGCCTGCTTCGATGTTCCGGTCGACGCCATGGCTTTCAGCCCTGCTGGACATGGCCAGCACCTATCGCGCGCAGCTCCAACCTTTCAGCCATCTCCGCCACCCAAAGCAGCTGTTGCTCTTGGCCTCGCTGGCATCCACCTCAGGCCCTTGAGTAATCCCACCACTTGAGCTGGAGCACCACTGGTTAATGTCCTTGGAACCAGATTTAGGCCTTTCCCCGTGACGACTGCATGGCGTAGCGCGAACCACAATCAGATAAAATGGAATCAAGAACAGATCAACCAAGCTATTGGCACTGAACCAAGCTTCGTGATCTCCACAACTTCCAGTTACCGAGCGAGAGCTACGCTTTGATTTACGGGGGAAGCGCCTTTGGTTAGCTCTCCACAGACGGGCCTGGACACCCGGAATCACCACTGGAGCGGCCAATGAATCGCCATTAAAAGAACTTTGTTGCACCCGCATTGGCGCGCCAAGGTAACCGCACACTTGAGCCAAATTCGCTTTGGCCCCGCCTTCTGCGGCCAGACCTGCGCAACCAAGCGTGTGCGTGCCGGGGAATCTGATGCTTTATAACCGTGCTGCTTTTTAGGAGGCCGAAAAGGATTCAACCAGGACAGCTTGGATCTCCACTGGCAGCTCGGAGGGTGGGTGTCGACCTGGTGGGGAGACCAACCAGTCCCGAAAGCCTTTCTCAAGGGGACTCCTGCGGAGGCCCTGAAGGGCGCTCGTCGATCGATGCCGTCTTCGAATCTGGGAAACCTTCAGTGCCAGTGGACTTCAGACCATGTCAGATCACCCGTTTTTTTTCAAAACATTCATCCCGGCCTCGGCAAGGATTGAAAGCCATCTCCCATGCTGCTGAGACCGCTCAAAGGATTCTCGACCTGAGAGTTGACCGCTTACACGCGCAGCCGCGCACCTGATCAATTTTCCTGGAGAGGACACCGAAGCGGCACTGATTGGCCTTGCCTCCAGGACACAGGACGGCGGCCCAAGCCCAGAGGATTGCGCGGCGCAAACAGTTAGAAACCCTCGCCCGGCTGGCGCTGCCGGCGTGCCACAGCGGGCATCGTCGACGTCTGACAAGTCAGCGATCCCTATCTTTGTCGAGGAATGCAGCCTGGGCCTTGGGTCAACTGGGCGCAGACGATTGCGGGAATCCAGGCCAGCCTGATCGAGTTGCTGGCCAGAACCCCAGCCACGAGCGGGAGAGTCATCGTGCAGCGTCTTCGCCCGCCAGCCGATGCCAGCCAGCCCTCGAACCCATCGCGGGCATTTCGTGGATGCCGACGGACGGGATGCTGGCCACTGCGGCCGCTATCACAGCCTGCGCATTGATCTCGGGCAATGGCTCAGAGTTAGAGCAATTGGAGCCGTTCCTGTTTCACCCCAATGTGAAACGTTCAGGCGAGGCGTCATCCAAGACCTGATGGACGTGGGGTGGCTGCCGCGCCATCCACGCATCGGAACAAGCCCTGTCTTCGCCTGTGTTCGGTTACGGGGAATCCGTCATTTCTGGCCAGCCTGCCGGCAACACAGACGCGGCCTGCTTCGGCGAGCCTCTCTCCGATGAGCTGCTGTTAGATGTCCTCGATCGTCAACTCGATGATCGCCCCGAAAGGCTTTGCCAAACTGCGTCATCGTTACGACCAGCCCCAAGCGCTTGAATCCTTGGTACGTGAGCTGTACGGAACCGACTTCGGGGACGCACCTACCTGGCGATTCGTCTCTGGGGAGGCAGTTCGGCAAAGCGGGCCTTTACCGGCCCTGGTTAGGCAGCTATTGAGCAGGAGGGCTTGGAAACGACTACGGAGCCCACTACCACATGATGCATCTCTTTCGGGACGACTGGGCGACCCGATGCTGCTGCCGTTGCGTGATCGATGGCTCAAACAACCAGCCAGCCCCCAAATTCTGAAAATCCCGACCGGCTGCAAGCCCTGGCCCTGGCACGGCTGCAAACAACGGAGGCCGGAAGCGTGTTGCCAGGAGCATGCGGGTCAGCTTGCCAGAAGCTGGGAGCTGGGCCGCTACCGCTGTGTGATGGGCCCTGGAAAGCCTCGGCCTCAAAAACCCCCACCAGAGCGTGCTTGAGCGACGCGAGATCGGCTGGTTGGCCTACCGGCTAGGCGGTTGCCGGCGCGTTGTTGGCCCAACTGACTGAGCAGACTGGTCAACCTCCTTAAATTTGGGGATGCTCGAGCAGGTCACGCTCACACCCGTGCCTGGGGAAGCTTCAGCTTGTGGCCAGGTCATACGTCCTGCACCAAACCGCTGCCGGTAGCCTTGCAGGTCATTGAATGGCGAGCTCAAGTTCTCCCCCGGGGCCTTCTTGAACTGGTGATGGAACGATCGCTGAGGCTGGCATCAAGCGTTTTGGGCCCACGACCCATCTTCCCCCCTGACTGGAGTCGGCGGGGCTTGGCGCTGAAAAGCCTTTTGCGCTGAAAAGGCTTTGTTACGGAAATCCTATGAGTCCACCCAATCTCAGGGGAAGCGAAACCGATGATTTATCTAGCCTTTCTGGCGGACAGCGCAAAAAGGTCTTCAAGTTGAGAACCAACCCTTCGACCTTAGGGGATTGCTTAGCGCCTTTGGCGAGCGAAGTGTCGGTTCGCGCATGCCTACGCCTGCCGCTAGCCACGATCGTCCTCACCAACAACCCACGCCCGCCTTCATTCACGACGCGGCTCACCCTCTTTTTCAAGAAAACCCATGCTCGACGCCTTCTCCCGCGCTGTAGTCAGCGCCGACGCCTAAGACCGCCATCCATCGGTGAGCTTCCGAACTCGCCGCTCTGCGCCAGTACGTGGCCAATTTGGGCAAACAAGCGCCTTGATGCCGTCAACGCGATCGCCAGCAACGCCAGCTGCATCAGTTTTCGGGACGCGTTTTTCGGGCATGATCTGCGAAAACACCGGCCCTGATCAGGCTGGTGGAACTGCCTATCCCAACCGCCGGCATGGCTTCCTGCCTGCGTGACGGCGAAAAATCGTTTCTTCGTTACATCTCCTACGCCCTGCCTCGCCGGCCGACGCTTCCGTCCTCGGAACGACCGCTATGCCTCAACGGCCCTCAAGGAGACCTTTACATCGCTTTGGGTGCTGCGCCCCTCCCAGTCGCTGCGTCGCCGCCGTTTGGCCATCATTGAAGGCTTCCTTCCTGCGGCCACACACGAGACCAACACCCCAGGCATGGGGGTGGCCACCCGCTTCCACAAGATGGAAACCATCCAGGGTGACTGGCTTCCGCTAGTCGCGTCAGAAAAGCCGCCAAGCACTTCGATTTCGCATCATCAGCGCCACTCGGCTGATTTCCTCCAGTCATCTGACTGATCCTTTTCCCCAAACCCATTCGCTTCGAAGTTTCCAATGGAAAAATCTGTCGTTACCACCGTCGTCCACTGCCGCTGAGCTTGCCGGTCGCTCCCCACCCAGTCCGATTCTCGAGTCGGTCCAAGGTCCATCCAGCGTTCCGCTGCTCGCCTTGAAGCCTGCTTGAAAAGCTTCTTGCTGGCTTCGGACAAAAGTTGGTGCAGGAAGCCGGTGATGCTCTCTTCAAAGAAAGTACCCCTACCTCAAAGCAAGCGAGTGAAGCTGGTTGAAAATCAGGTCAAAAACCGACAAGTGCTACCGCGACATCGCCTCACTACCTGCGTTTTCTGAAATTTTTTTTTTTTTTTTTTCAAACTACCCTCGTCGTTGGCGGCACCGGTTCCTAATCGATGAGTGGGGCATTTTGCCGGCGCTCGTGAGGTTCTACCGTTGGCCCTCAATCTGCCCCACCGCGGCCTATGTAACGAAGCCTTTCCTACACCCGTGAGCGCGCCTGTGCTCCTCGTGACATGAGCCCTGGAAGCGGCCAAGGAATTCAAGTCGCTCCTCTTCCTATGTGATCGAGTCCCTCTCCTGATCACAGCCTTGCCCTAGGCGCAACGGCCTCACGTTGTTCTTTTGCAGCCTCTTCTGCGCCCCCACTCGGGGCCGCTTTTTTTGTCAGATTCGCTGATTGAACTCAACAAAACGATTTTTCAAGCCCTGGATCGTCGGATTGATTGTAACAATGACGCATGTGAGAAGAGAATGGGCCGGTGCCCATTAGTAAGATCTTGAAGAGCAACTGAAACCATGGCACCCAAGCCCCCTGGGTATGCCCATTAGTCCCCGAGCAAACTCCCAGCATGACCCTTTGACCTGCTTTCCTTCCTTGGCGTAGAGCGATTCACATCAATCGGCGCTCAAGGAGCATTTCACGGGGTTGATTGAAAACCGCTGATAAAGACGTCATCATCAGAGCCAATTTACCGCCAAGTTCTTGCAAATGCCTATGTGATGTAGAAGAGCGCCAAGTCGTTGCAGAATACAATTCAAGCTTCGGTCGAATCAGCCGTTTCGTGAATCGTCAGGCAATTAGCAAAAAAGCGATACATTACCAAAGCCGCTTTTTCGATACCTGTAGCCGGTTATCGCTACATTGAGCTCAGCTTCAAGGCACTTTACTGGGCAGAGCACCAGGACAACTTCGAAGAGCTCGCCGGCCATAGCCACCATTCTTGACGAATTTTGGATTTTCAAGGCCGACATCGACTGTTTTATCGATAGCGTCGAATATCAAAAATCGCTTTGGCGAAGACACCGTTTTCCCTATCTGCCACGGCTGGCTAAACCGGCCGCTTTGGCAGAAGTATGTGGGAATTCACCTGCGGATGTTCCAGCTCACCGGGAGCCAGCAGCAGCGATCTCAAGCGGAGACGTCGCTCGGCATTTGCTCCCAAGCTCGCAGTGCCGCTTACCAGAACACCAGTTTCCCAGTGATCACCCAGCAATTACGGCCAGGCAGCTTCCCGCCTGGCTTCTCCGAATGGCATAGGCAAAGACCCGCTCCAGGGTCGCAGCCGGCCAAGAGGGAAAGGTGTTTCGAGTTCAGGTCAGTGGCAATCAAATGCGAACAAAGTCAAAAGTTTTTCGCGTTACCGCCAATCAAGGCCGGTGTATTACGTCCCATTCGAAAAAACTCTCCGGAACCAATACCACACGAATTCACGCAGGGCGGCGAAAAAGCCAGCATTTACACCTGTTTCAATTGATCAATCCCCTTGAGTCCTAAATCTTGTTTCTTGCCATGGCCTTACCCTCAATCGGTTTCAAGCTCCTCAAGCTAATCTGATGCAGCCAAAAACATTATGGCCCCTACAAGTTTCTATGGCCTCAAAGCCGGGACCGAAGGCCTGCCCAAGTGGGCCATTCGTGCCGCCTACAAACAGGTGTTTGGAAAATATCGGAGTGATGGAGAGCGAGCACTGAGCCTCTTCCGAATCTCGCTTGGCTAACGGCGAAAACTCTCCGTCCTGATTCGTCACGGAGCTGGGTTGCTCCGAACTCTATCGGTCGTCGCTTTTTTTGAAACATGCTCAACCGCATCGTTTGTGAGCTGGAACTTCAAGCATTTCTTGGGCCGGCGCCACAGTCAGAAGCTGAAGTTTCCAGACAAGTGAAATTCTTCAAAGCAAAGGCCTTGCAAGAAGAAATTAGAAAGTTATACGAGGTAGTGATGAATTACAAGAATTGCTTTTGGTGAAGACAACGTTCCATTACCTACGCTTCTGTTGTGAGTCAAGTCAGTCTTGGCCAGAATAATTACCACCAAAAATGCTTCTCACTGAAGGGCAGCAACAGCAGAGTTGATAATTGCGCAACCGAAACGTTCGCCAAGGGACCTTCCCTATCTTGCCGCTGCAGCAAGAGCTATGTTCGGGCTTGAATTTCTCGGCCGATACAACCCTTCTCCAACCGCTGTCTTCAAGCCGATGCGTTCCACTTCCGGTCAAGATAAGCGCCCCGTTCAGCGCCTCGCTTTACGCAGGGTTTGGTGGTATCCAACAAGAATCAGCAAAGGATTGAGCGCTGGGCTGGGCAAGCAGCGCGAGGAGGTTGAAGCAGGTTATTCGCGCCGATCTACCGCCAAGTGATGGGGAACCCACACCTGATGGAAGGGAATTTCCGACATCGCATTGAATCCCAATTGATTGACGGGGAAGTCAGCGTCAGGGGCTTCATTTCGCAAACGTCTGCCTCACTGAGCACTAATCGGCAGCGATTTCTTTACCAAAGTCTTCTCCCTATCGCTTTGTGGAATTGCTGTTAAGCACTTCGGCCCGTGCTCCAGAAAGTTCAAAGCTGAATTCCGTGTCCCCCCTTGGACATCGTGATCGCCAAGGATACGCAGCCTTGATTGAACCACTCCTGAATAGTGAAGAATACATCAATAACTTCGGTGAGGATATTGTTCCGTACCTCCGAGTGTGTCAAAATTCTGCCGAAGGCCGCAGTCAAAAACAGTTTCAACCGCAACCCTTGCGCTCGTCAATGGCTATAGCGGAGGGGGACCGACAAGTCACCAGGCTCTCGCCTTCTCAACCAGCTTGTCACTTGGTGGTGCCAATCACAGCATTCATTCCGTTGCGTTCCACTGCAGCAACGTGGATTCAACTGAACGCCAGGCCAAGCGCTTACAGGATTGTGGTCACAAGCCAAACCTTCGGAAAGCCGTCCGCCGTAAGCTCAAACGACTTATGAAGTTGCTGGGAGACCGCATGGACAAAGCCAGCTAAAGTTCATTCACAGGCACAAGCGAGGCCGCATTACCGCATAAGCGAGATCTCCTGAGATCCACTTATAACGGGCTTAAGCTGATGCTTTGACGCAGCACCATGCCGACGTCTATTCACTTCCCCCTATACCCTTAAAAATAATGGTCTTCTCTGGATTACAAGCGAATCCCACGAGTGAAACTCTGGGCCAGCTCGGAATGAAATGGAATAGACGATGTCATACATCGGTCTATCGTCAGGTGCTGCGAAAATGCTCACCTCATTGAATCCGACAGGGCTCAGCACATTAGAGTCACAACTTACCGCAATCGTGGAACATTTTCATGTTTTCAGGCAGTTTTTGTAGCAAGCCAGTTTGCCCTCTCTGACGCCTATCGGGCAACGATTCTTTGACACGAACTCCACAATATTCGTTTCATTGAGTTGAACTTCAAGCATTTGCTCGGCCGCGGCGCCCACGCAACCAAGCCGAAATCGCCGAGCATACAGCGACTTTATGCTGCGGGAGGCTACGAGGCTGAGATCCTTTCTTATATAGATAGTGACGAAATTACGGCTAGCCTCGGGAAAATATTTGCGCCCTACACCCGCACGGATTTCTGCTCAGGCTGAGCCAAACTGAAAGGCATTTTCTTCGTAACAGTTAATCCAATGCCGTGGTTATTGCCAGCAGTGACTTTGGGTCAGAATCAGCACCAATGCTCGGCAGTTTTGGCGTCCAACCTTTCAGAGTCGGCCAACCCGCCGATCGCGGACAAGATTTCAGGCGGCAATCAGAAGTGGACGGGCTTCGAAGGATTGTTGATTGACATGCTCGCAATGCTCTGTCAACCGACGAGCGCCCAAGTTTTATCACTGTTGACTATGCTCAGCTCACTCAGCCGGAATCAAATGCTTGATTTCAGATCGTCAGGCGCTCGTATACGCACTGTCAAGCCTGTTGCGAAACTAGCTCAAACAATTCAGCATCCCATTGCCGCCATGTTTACAATGGCGCGCTTTTTCTGCGATTGGTTAGTTGCTTAAAACACAAAGAATCCACCAATCATCTGGCTTCATCCGCACTTCAACGAATTGGCGACCCTCGACTGGACATTTTTTGATTTCAAAATTTTGTCAAGGAAAAGTCGCTTGGCACATGCATTCAAAGCGAAGTGGCCACAATCTGGCTTTCCGGCACGCTTGCAAGGAAATTGATTTCCAACAATTGTTCATTATGGCGGAGACCCAATGAATCGATTGAGCTTGCCCCAATTACTTGACCTCAATGGCATCGGCAACAAGCGATCACCAATCCCTTTCGGGATGAGTTTTGGCCGCGCGTACTTCTTGATTGGGAATAGATGTCAGCGCTGGTGAATGCCTTGCTTGTGTGCCAGTGCCAACCAGGACAGCAAAAGCGGCATACTTTGCGTAGCATAGGTTTATACAAGAAAGATTCCAGCCCATCGCCGATATAATATTTTGATGGGGACGATGGTGGCCTTTCACATGATCACTTCCCCGTGAAGGATCCAGCCGCCGAAGAACGCATCTGGTTTTTGCAAAACCAAAAGATGGTGAGATATAAGGGTTCTCCATTGATGCGCACCGCAAAGCTGGCCAAAGGTATCGTCCAAGCTTCTTTTTTCCTTCTGAAATTCGCCAGCACGATGGAATTGAGAAGAAACCCACAATGGCTGCAATAAATAGGGCCTTGAAGTGATACCCAAGCTTTTCAAATCCCTTCAACTGATGCGGGTCTCTACCGCAATGATCGCCAGTTGCGGCCCACTCAACAGAAAGCTATTCCCCATATTTCAACTGGCCTTTCAGGCCTATTAACTACTTCGGAGTTTTGATGGGTTGCTGGGCTTACTCAGAACAAAGGGCTTAATTTTACCTTTGATCTATGGGCGTCCCTATCGCGCCAAGGAGCTTTCCCACCATGTTCCGGCAAGCTGCCTGATCGACTCAGAGTTGATAAACTTCAGCCCTCCCAGATTCCCTCCTTAGTAGCAGGTGCAAGTCATTGAGCCCAGTCTTTCTTTCGAGTTGGAGGCGTAGCGAGCTGATCGCAAGGCAGGGCTGCGCGATGGGAAATTTTTCCCTTTGAAACCAGCTAGCACCTTCCGCGGGCCAGCTTGAAGAGGCTGCCAGTGGCCTGGTTCCGCGCAAAATGGCCAGCTTGGGACTTACCTTTGTCCAGTTGAGGGTTTTACTTGGAAGAAGGTCTTTGGCGTGAAGCCCGCGGACTTTGGCCTGTGAATCCAAAAACAGCCCACGAAACAACTCTGGGGTCTTTTAAACAGATTTTTTTCGAACCAGGTATTGAGTTTTTTGAAACTGAATAGAAAGTTTTTGCAAAAAAAACGGAAATTACCCTGTTTCGTTGAGGGCGCAAAAAACCCAGTTTCACCTTGTATGGGGACGAAGGGGCCCCGAATTCTTGCCACCCCATTGGCGCCAAAAAACCCCAACCGGGGGCTTTCAGGGAGCTTTTGGAAAATTTTTCCCGCCAAAGGGGCCGGAAATCTTCCTCTT
>Ga0163217_1085622_pt1 | contig 13727 bp, 9 predicted proteins | sample SynspAceP_FD_185933 | JGI IMG/M metagenome (GOLD analysis project Ga0163217, IMG submission 185933) | Saline lake microbial communities from Ace Lake in Antarctica - Synechococcus sp. Ace-P (PacBio error correction) | ecosystem: Environmental > Aquatic > Non-marine Saline and Alkaline > Saline ... | reverse complement strand
ATATTCAGAAAATGCCGGAAGATTTGGTCACATAACCACCCGGCGTATCACATGTGCTCCACCTGTAAAGACTAACTCCCTAAGTAGTCGGCGGAATAGTTCCACATTGTGAGTTCTATGAGCCTGCACTCTTTAAAATCAGGAATAGCTTGTATGAGTTCAGATGAAAGAAAAAAAACAAAATGAGAGAAACAGTGGTGAGGACGGAAAAGGAATTTCATACAGCATGGGTATTATATCAGTGATTTTAAGTTAAAAATGATCTGAATACCAAATTGGAAAAAGTCAGCGAGGATTCTTCATTTCTTAAAAAAAAATCTATTTGAAAACTTTTAATATACTCTAAAGACTGTGTAATTCGCAGACTCTGTCAACTTCAATTTTTTTCGGGGCATCTAATTTCAAGTAGATTTATTAATTTAAAAAGCTTTAAGATTTTGTTCGCTTACCCGGTGCGGAAAAAGTCTTAAACAGAAGGCGAATCTGACTATATCGTACACTTATAGAAGAGAACGCAACAACTAATACGTACATCCTGACAGGGGTCTTGCCTGGAACCACAAATCTACTGGAACTTATAATTCTTATTCATATGTAGACTAAAACAAGGTAGCCGAGACGCTATGAAACATCACAAATATATATTCATCACCTCTTCCTAAGTAGATTATTGGGTCCTACATTATTTTTGGTAGGCGTTCTCGGACTGCTCAAGCTCAAAACTAGAAACAGGGGACTCCTGGGAATTCTTAATTTTAAGGAACTGAAAGGGAATAGAATAGGCGGGTAACTGGGGATGGTCTACGACATGGACTGTATGTAAAGTAAAAAGGATGAGGTAAGATTGGAATCTCGTGGATATTGAACCTTAATAATGTTATCACTGAGGTAGAAGGAAATACGGGCTTAAGAAAATCCAAATTTTGGAAAAAGGAAGATTATAACTTAATGGAATTTTCACCGGGCATTTGTAGACTGTTCTGTTTGAGCTTGGAAAGTATCGGTGGGTTAGCAGGATTCAGGAAGAAATGATTATTGAGTTCAAGATAAAGTCAAATACGAATAAATGTCAGCTTAGGTCAATGCCTGTTCAAAGAGAAATATCCACTTAATGAAAATGCTGAATAGCGCGACGGTATTGCATGAAAGTGAAAAAGTGGGAGTGCTCTGGGAGAATAAAGGAGATGAAAGTATTTGCTTGGAGGAAGCGCATGTATTGCGGCAAATATTTGGTTCAGGTATGGTGTTTCCTCTGCGTGCCTTATTTGTGATAGCACGGTTGAAAGAAATTGATGGCTGGAAAATGATGAAAGTGTTGGGAAAGTCACAGCGCAATCTCGGATCCAACCCCCACATTCGAATTGAGGAAGTGGACAGAAGGTGGATGTTTGATCGTAGTGGTCTTCAGGATCTTGGAAACGAGTTGTATTACAAAGGAATCCATACCCCAGAGAAAAATCTCCAAACGCCTCTCATGGTTTCGATGTAAGGTGATTAAGAGTTGTGAAGTCAGAAGCTAAGATGAGAATGTACTTAAGAAAAATTTAGGATGTATCTGTGACCATACAAAGATTAGAAATCAGCATGTAAGAAGTCAGAAAGCTGAACTAAAATCCAATGACAAACTGAATCGGTGATAATTCCCCAACGCGACAAACCACGACAACCTGTAGCTTGACAAAGCGCCTTAGTACAACGCCGCAAGCCAACAAACCCACGATAACATTTAAAAAACTGATGCTCAAAATCGTACTTTAAAGATCCTCATTCCGAAATGACTAAAGAACAAAGCAACCCGCAAATTTACATGTTTTTATCCAATTGTATTTGGTATTGCGGCGTAGGCTTATGGCAGTCAGTATTTGATCTTTTTGTTTGTCCAGCATGAATTGAGTACGATCGGTGGACATGCTCCTCAATAACAGGTCGGAGTTGTTTCGAAGTTTCTAAGAGCTTGGGTTAATCCAGATGGTGGAAGTGTAGCTGTGCATATTTTAGTGTTCATACTGCACCGCCTTTTGCGCCGTTGCATCAAGTCATGATTTGTCCGGAGGAGTAGGCCTTTCGGCGAGAATTGCTAGAGTTCAGGATCCGCTCAGTCATCGCGAGGGGGAAAAATAAGTTTATGGAGATCACTTTAACCTTTTGCAGATCTTGAAGTTTTGGATATTTTTTTGATTGAAGTCCAATTGGAAGGTGAGGACATGGTAAAAAAGTAGCGCTGGCGAACGGAATCAAATGGAAATTCAATTCTGATTTTCGTGATAGTACTTTGGCCAAGAAATTATTTTTGGAGGGATGGAACCGGTGGATGGACAGTCAGGATCGTAGAATACTCGGACTATTCTGGGGCTGAATTTACGGTTTACAAGAATGCGAGGGATTGGTGAGTTTTCGAAAGATTTTTTTCCAGATAGGATTACATTTTTATCCGACGTTCGTGAGCTTACCAATGCTCAAGCCGTGCCTGGTAATGTTTTTTATGGTAAAAGGACGAAAGGCCTGTAGTGGTAATTTTGGAGGAGAACAATAATTTTATTTTCCACCTATTTATCTACATTGCAGCGGACAGGCGTAACGATCGGCAGCATTTGAAGATAAAGCTCCCTACTTTAATATCGATCGCACATGCGCGGGCAGACGCAAAGCTGGTAGACGCCGATGTCAGCAGGTACGAAACTTTTCCTTTGGCCATTGGCAGATATCTCCACTTTGTATTCTTAATTCTAGTTATTACTGAGACATCGAAGAAAAACGGGGACAATGCCTAAATCGGTCTTAAATATTTTATCGTGGCTGTGCCTGCCGCTGCCTTTATCATATTCTGATTGTTGTAAATCCACTCAATAAGAATACATATCTGATACAAATGCAAATCGAATCTTCTTTGCGATTCGATGATAACAAGTGGGGTGACTTCGCAAACTTCAGTAAGATGGGCACGCAGATAGAAGCAACTTGGATTTCGACATGTTATGGTCCGGCGAATATGAGATTCTTTTTATGCTGATCGACGATTTTCAATGTGCTTCTTGAGCACTCATTACATCGTTTATTTCTTCCCTTCCCTACGGTTTTCCCGGATTTTACGAAAAGCAGTCCAGCCCGTTTAATTTTCTTTTCAAAATCCATTGAGTTTTAATGGGATTTTGGATTTTGATCTAGACTCGTAGGGCATTTGATATATTTCGGGGAAGGTTCAGCTCCAAGCGCCATATTCCTTTATCTGGTTTAGTTCAACGCTGGGGTGAACAAGTCCTCATAAGAAGGCATTTAAAAGCTCGGGGCAAAAGCCATGAGAATTTAGAAATCAGTCGTTGGTCGTTATGGACCAATGTTTGCCGGTTCTCCAGGTAGTAACACTTAGATCGCACGTGGCGGGGAGCTTCTCTAGTTCAGAAGGTGGATGGAATTCAGGGACTAGGATTTATTAATGCAAAAAGGCAACAAGCATCTTGGCATTAACGTAGATTGTGAGACAAGAGCCCGATATTAGTGTTTATTGATGCTAACTAAGTCCCATCACTCGGCGATACGCAGACAAATTTAATGATGATATGTCAGTACACACAGAGGAACAAAATACGAACGTGTCTGGGAAAATCATTCCTCCAGATAGGGATTTTCAATACCGTGTCACACTGTCTATAGCACCAGCATCTCCAGAGCTCCTTCGGAAGATCTGAAAATAGGACAAAAAATCCAAAAGGTGAGGCCAACCACGGTAATACCACGCGATACAACGAGATCGTCCACGTGGGTGACCGTATCTGAAGAGCGTCCATATATTGGCCTCTCCGAGGATTGCAGCATCGAACTGTTGGGACCACAAATACTATCTAAATGAGAATACAATACGCGGCGTAAATCTTCCCTTGCTAGCAGGGGCAGTGATTCTTGATGTCTTGCGAGTCGAAAGTGGAATTTCTACACACAGCGAGAAGCACTAGCTCTCTACTCTTCTACCAAAATAGAATAAACGCCTCCCGGAATACGCGAACATCATACAGCGATTGTGGTAAAAGTTCCTGCACAGTCGTTGATGAGAGAGCGCCGAGAAACTGGATAGAGGCAAGCAACGTTTGTTCACTATTGGAGAAAAGTAAAAGCTCACGCGGGATTTCAGTGGACAAGGACGTGGTCCAATTGAAGAGATTGTTACCACTCCCGGTAATAAAAAGCTTGCTATTCACAGTCCGATCGCCACGATATCCTCCCGTTACTCGCAAGTGTTATTAAGCTAGTAGGCCAAGCACTGCAAGGTAAGTAACCTGCCAGCACATAACCGTAACTATGACGCCTCATTTAAAATAGAAATCTACACGGCCCAGAGCTAGCCTGAAACCACTGAGAAAGAAAACCTCATATATAGTTACTCAAAGAGAAGATACGGGTGTATTGAGCGGGCCGCTTTCCGACCGAAATTTGCCCCCCACTTCAGATACGACCTACTCCGATTCCTTGCAGGTGTTGATCGATGGATTACAGATATGGAAACAATATGTTCTGGAGAGACAGCAGAGACGGTTAGACATAAGAACCCATTTTTGCCTACCCGTCTGTTTTTTGCTAAGGACTATAGGCAGTATGTAAATTGTACCCCGATTATTCGCGGGTCTACTTGGGCACTGAAGTGACATTCGGGTCTACCGCTAGCCCCGAACTACGCGCGCAAATCACGGGTGATGCCAACAGGGTTGGCATGAAGCCGGAACGAAAAATACTCGAGACTCCACTCCGGACACGCTTGGCCACTACCGTGTGAGAGAGGGCCGTGCCTGCATATGACCCATCCTGACCCCTAAATATAAAACATTAATCTCTTTTGTTCAGGAATAGGGCTTCCTTCGTTGAAGCTCGTGGCATTGATCGCGCATTTTTTGCATTTAATGCACTTTATTTGCGCGGATGCTTCAACAGGACCTCCTCTCAACCTGCTAAAAGACAAACATAACTAGAGAAGCCAAACATGGGATCGGTTCATACATGGGTGAGATCATCTCAACGTGAACCATCACGCATGACAGTCCAGAGTCTCATACATACATGGAGTACACGATTGAACATAGAATGACTTGACTCCGTTTCACCTATCATCTAATACGGCCTGATCCACTCTGGAGGTGAACCTTGGCGACTATATGTGTGGGTCACGCGCTACTGCCTAAGTAGATAATTTGCATGGAGATACATCAATGCACATTGTCGTCCTGCAATCTATCACAGAGATGAATCTCCAACTTGCTTCCAATATCGCTCTATATTATATTTAGACAGCCTGGTGCCTGATCAGAGAGAAGTGGTGAAATAACTCTAGTATTTTACAGATTCATATGAATAGACAGACTAGCTTCACTCGAAGAGAGAACCTATCGATCGAAAATATATATATTATATATAGTGTGTACGCAGCGCTCGAATATTATCATAATAGTATATAATATATAGACCCGTGGATCTACTTATCTCGCCACTTTTGCCCAGTTCGTGGAGTCCCGGTTGTACGCACACGCCACATACTATGTGCAATGAAGAGAATAGCGTGGGTCTAAGCTCATCAACGTTCTCAACATTTTACAGCCTGGTACTGGCCGATTGCAAGATGAACTCACGAGCGCGCTCCTCCACTACTCCGTCGTCCAAATAAATATACATATATCCCTCAACCCACGCACACTGAAGCTCAAGAGGTGAATAAATTTCCATTGATTAATTAGGGGTAAGTCCCCATGGCACCCGCTCAAAATTGTGAATAGATGACGAGAGAGGTGAGTGGCATGGTCTAGATTATGTGCGTATGCTAGTGAAACATTAATATACACATATACAGACGGCAAGATCTCGACTACATATTTAGAGACATCGTACACCCTCAGGTACGTGACAACCAACTACTACTTATGACCTACTCCTGAAGAGTGAGTGGGTAACACAATTAACGAACTGTAGAGCATCACATCCTCACGACTCGATGGCCTCTATACAAGCATACGTCTCCTCTCTCTCCTCCTCCTCCCGCTCCTCCCAACGTGTAAGGAGCGGGAGTTGGATATTCGAACCAATGCAGAGCGCGACAAGCCGCAATCATAGTAGCCAATGCTGATAAGAGTGTTAAATATACCATTCACTGCGGCCTACCAGCCAGTTCATCAGACGTGTACACCATATAATACTCTCTAGTGTGACAAACACAAGCAACATCAAGCTAAGAATCAAAATTTTCTGAGCATATTCTCACCGTGGGACATCGCATGTGAGGAAAGCCCACGATCCTCTCTCTATCCACGCATCTCCACTCATATAGAAGGATAATCTTCATCACCCAAGTGAAAGAATAATCCACTCTGCACGCCACACGGCTCTTGCACACATATGTACCACTGACGTTTAGAAGAGAGTGACTATCTAACATGGCACGCAAACAGGAGCTTTTACGTACGAAGGAATAATTCAGCATAACGTAAATACTCCAGCCATAACAGAAGGATGACGCGCAGTACATAATCTACAACGGACTCCCGTCAAGCCACAAATTATCACTTTAGACAACGAATTTATTATGGAAATGAACTACCATGAAAGCAAAGCAAGAGACCACGCACTCAAATCCTCAGGATAAACCCGCAAAGCGCAATTCAAGCGCAACGCCACCAACCAGAATAGCATGAAAATCTTATCAACTCAGAGTGATGCATAGAAAATTCGTCTTTTTCAAGGAACATTATTTCTGAGGGTTCTCTCGTTTCGCTGACAATCCCAAACCTCTCAAGCGCCGACCTTGAGAGTCTCGCGAGGGTACTGTTGGTAATTCAGCTACCTTTCACCCGTGTCATAGCTCGGCATCACGGATACTCTCATCTCGCGCCCTAAATCGATTTCGTGTCTATATTTCTTCAGGGCTTTGGGATGTTAGTAAATAAAGGTCCCCCCTTAACGAATAAGAAAGTTTTACCAGTCAGTTCCTCACATTTGATTATAACAGAAGGTTTCAAGAATAGTACCGGGAAACTTATCAAGGACTGTAAGATCACATTATACAGCAGTCTCTGAAGTCAATCTTATAAGTGTGCGTCAAGAATGATGCATTACGCATTATAGGTTTGAGTTTATTTTCATAGACTGGGATGCCAAGAAATCGATTAACTCTGTTTGTTTCTCGAGTAGACCATGCAAATTTGCCGTGACCCAAAGAACATTTGAGTAATGGTAGAAACCAGTCTCGGCAACCGGATCCGCAAAAACAGATGAGTCATAGACTTACTTGGATACTCTAAGAGCCCAATGCATCGTGTGATCCATGAATGGCGCCACAATTATGAGAGGGTGACATGACGAAGTACTTGAAGTGATCTCTAAGAATCAGGATGAACAGAGCATTGAGAAGTTGGAGGTACCCCGCTCGTTCCTGGGAAAGTTAATAGAAGCACAATCTATCTTCGTGAACGATCCATAGCAAGCATTTGAGAGATAACGTATGGACCCATGTGGCCTAAATTCCCATCCTGTTCACAGATCAACTCAATGGGTTATACGGAAACGCGAGAGATAGTCATAGTGAAGCGATCTACTTGTCTATCAATAACAGTATGGCTTTGAGCTCACACACTCTCTGCTCTGCTGTTTTCTAAACGCACACAACCAACTCATAAGGTTACTTATTGGAACGCAGAGCCCTATTAGGCATGTAATGCTCGCTTAAGTCTTTGTAAAATTTAGATCACTAATGGGAATGTAAATGAAGACCTGTGGTGACTTTGAGTATGACATTTTTAATTACACTGTTCTGTGGGGTACAGTGGTACTATGAAAGAGCTTATTCAGACATATACCGGTAGTTATGGCTGTTCTCATAACTTGCTAGGGACATGTGACACAGCATGAGACCCACGATGCTATAATAGGGAGGTTAACCTACAAGTTTCGGATCATAGGAATATACTTTTGCGATAACATCTGATGCGTAGTGTAATTTGAGAATAAGGTACTGTGAGAGACAGGTGTCTCCCTCAATATTTGTTAGCTGGAGGATGATATAGGTAGATTGCTCTGATAGGTCCAAATTATTCTGAATGTTTGGCAATTATCCCAGCTTCCATTTCCACTATTTTTGAGTTTTGTTCTTTTGAATTTTTATTTCTAGACAGATACATATGGGAGTACTACTCTCTCCGGTCGAAATATCTCCCATAAGTGGAGTGACCGTCTTCGAATGTACCGCCTCAATCTCGAGAATGTGATTCGGCAATATAGTACTAGCTCGAAACATCTCCAAACAGATTGTAAGAGCATCTTAATGAGTAATGTAGCTTTGGTAAAGCTCTTTGTACTTAGTGCAGGAATCGGAACCATCCCGATAAGGGCGGTGAGAAGTTCACCAAGCTCATCCCCATGATAAATTTGGAAGGTACAGATGCTGTCTAAGCCTAATTGCTTTATAAGGTACCTTTATGTACACGAAGCGCTCATTATCCGATATTATTCCCCAGATTATGAAACCTATTATTTGTCCGGCGAAATTTTTTTAATCCTGATATGTTGATTGGGTTATAATCTTATAAGATGAAGCTAATAAACTAAATGACGTCACCCCTGCACCCCAGAGGAGTTGATGGGTGGTTAGGTGTGGAATCCCTAAGAGAAGAGCTTTGAGGTAATGCAATGGATTAGAAAGATATGATGAAGCAAAAGAAATGAAGACGAAAAGTTTTGATATCTACTGCCTCAGTGGTGTTGTGTTCTATTGTTAGTTTATTGACTTCTGTACTATGGATTCATCCCCCATGGAGATGATATGGTTACTCTGGTATATATTTTGAATTTCGGTCAATTAACAATCTGGTTATGCTGATTTTTTCTTTTGAATTTATGTGGGCAGGCGGACGACATGATGTTCTTATGAGGGTTACAGATTGATTCTATAATTTATAGTGTTTTTTCAGGTGTAACGAAGATTACTGCACTTTAATATTGGGTATCCGGGATATATTACTGCTTATAATTGATGGAGGGTCCCTTCGTAATCAAATATTACTCTTTACTTATTTTTAACTTGTCGCATAATAGGCTAAATAAAATGCTTTATATCTTTAAAATATATTTACGGCTACTAGTTTCTAAGGGTCATCGGAAAATCAAAACTCTGTACACAGGCCACTCGAATTCCGTGTCCATTGTGGCGTCGGTGAAAAATCAACTTGCTTTGTCTAGTCGGTTCCGTGCCGAGCCGCTTCTGTGATGTAAGTGATATATGTGGTTGATGAAGAAGCGTGGCTCAATGATAACGGCATATTGAGTGCGTTCGCTGTGCGATTTCAGACAGACAGAAATATAGTAGACAGCTGTATAGATGGCAATTATGCAAAACCTGAGTCTGTCAATTTTCCTTCAGGTACTTGTATCATGGATCTGTAGCTTTAGAAGATTCTAGGAGGGTGAATAGTTAGAAGTGCCGGTGAGATCTGGAGTGCGTACAACTGAACTACTGTTTTTTAAGAAGTCCACCCAGCTGCAGGGTGGTATCTAGTGGGCTATTAAAAGCTTGCACTAATGAATGACGCTGGAATTTTTGTGAGGTCATAATAAAGATTTCACCGTTGACCTGTCGTTTAATCTCTTGTATAATTGTCCTAGATTTTTCAAATAAGTTTAGAGTAATTTTTAAAATACTAATTATTTTTCGTACGCTCTAAGACAATATCAATTTCCTCATGATTCATCAGCGGAGTTTTGGATACAGGATGAAATGGATTACTGTATTGTTTACCTCGGTTTCCAAATGAATAGGATAAGACGACGGGGCTTTGCTAGAACCCCTTGTGTGCTTTTCTAAGGTTTTCAATGTAAGTGTCGCTTCCACCTCCTTATAACCCATAAGAAAATTCACACTCATAACTTGACGATTTCCGAGAGAACAAATATGATCGCTACTTCGCGAATCTCCCGACCTGTGGCATGGCGCAAGAAACAAAAATCTCTCTGGTCGGCATTTAGCCCCTTAACATTTAAGGAATTGTTTTTTTATCACGAGAACTTACTCTATAGTAGGAGAGAAAATCCCCAAAAAATGGATATAGATAATTTGAATTATTAACGCTGCCTAAAATTCAATTGATTGTCAGCTGTATGTAATTCAGGTTCTTAAAAGAAGTCCACTGGTTTTCGTTGTAAATAATTCATTTTTCAAGTTTAAAATAAAAAGATAGGCAATTTAAACTTATAACCTATTAAAATGCGAACTTCGGTATCTCATACTTCCTTATTATTACTCAACACACGTGGTCCGGACCCTCGTTCCCTATTCGTGCTTCCCACCCTACCGTTTTATTGGGTGTTGTATCCTTCGTTTCTGGTTTTTTAGTAGCAATACCGTCAATATTATTCCCCAATGCTACACCATATGTTCTTGATTTAACGTATGTTTTCTAGAATTATGCTCCTCTATTTTACAGTCTTGAAAATGATTTATTATACCAAATACATGATACTTTTTATAAAATGACACAGCTGAACATCAATGAATCGGTTATCCCCATTTTAGGCATAACTGAAGTACACCTCGATCAAAAACATTTTTCAAAACAGTGGAGTTTTTTCAAGATTCATCTATGATTGGGTTTTGGTGATAAAAAAATAACAAAGTCTCAACCTCAATCTACGAATACAAGATGAGTAATAAACAACATATTCACAAAATAGAGAGTGTTGAGTATGAAAATTTAAATGGGAAAATTACCTTTTTGACAACATAAAATTTAAATTGGGGTGTGTCAATCTTCTAAATTTTATTCTCTCACAAATTCAGCCGTCTTCTCAATTAATTACACATTTATGTTTTGTAATTGCTATCCTTCATTCGCCTTGTGCCTGAAAATGGGCACTTTATTCATACACACTATAGAAACTATTCATACGCAGCAGTTGGGCTAAAAGCATTTATCCATTCATAAAAGATTAGATTTAAGAGTTGAAGGTTACTTTGTTCAACCAATTCAAGAAATTAAAGAAGTAATAAAGCGCTCAATTATGGGAAGAATTATCTACTAGAGATAATTATCGGTACTATAACTATGTTTACTACACGAATAGGTCCAATTGACGGCATCCGTTTAATTATTATGACCAAGAGTTGATAAGTATAAGTTCCTTATCATTGGAATATTCTTGTTAATAAATAAAAGCACTGGACTAGAGGTTTATTTTTCTTCTTCTCAAATAATTCTTTTCTTAAACATCGTACATACAAATTTTTAGATTTTACTAACTTACTCTTAGGTGGGGAGCGATGAATTTAATCTATGAAAGGATATCAAATCTAACATTAAAGATTAAAATTCGGAAAGAAAAAAAAGGGTTTCAAATCGAAATATCGGACGAACCCTTCTGTACTTTAAAGCTGAAAATGGCCATTAAGCTGAGCTCAGTTTGATACCTGCCCAAATTCATTGGAAAACTTGGTTGCTCTCTTCAGGTGATTTTCCTTCTGCGACTCAATACTTTAGCACATTATACATTAAGCTCTTAACAATCTTATGTAGGTTCTGTGCAGAGATCATCCAAAATTCTAGACTTCACTTTTACCTTTGGGGCATTTCCGGGTTCATATGCGATTTTGATAAAATCGCAAAAACTCGATAATTCAGAATTTTGAGATCATGACTTGATAAATGTGGCAAATTCACATATTGACTCTTCCAAATCTTATCTCACACTCAGAGCTCAATATTGAGCTTCTAACCTGGAATTTCTCATCACTATAGTGTTTGCTTCTATATTTATTACAACTTTTTGATGTACTTCTTTAGCTCGCATTTTCATTCTTGCTAATGTTCATTATGAACTCTACACGATATTTGATAAGCTTTGCAGACCTTTACCTGTCGTGTAGATGTAATTGTCCACACATAACGTTTTCTTTTTAATCCCATTAAGTGACTTCTACTTTAACTATCTTACAGCTAGCTTTTTCGTTCAATACCTTTGTTGTATTCTTGGCAAGATAGCAGCAGACGATAAAGCTATCTGTTTGTCGGAGAAGCTCTCGTTATACCTGAATATTGAGACTAGATGTTGCAGCCCATAGTATCTCTCGGCAGGACTTACTAAATCTTTAATCTGAACGTTTCAAAGCAGAATTTATCTTCTCTTACTTTCGAGCGGGTAACATTTGACCCTTGCTTATAATACGTTCAGATCTTCTGCATCTTCAACAACTTTTTTGCGAAATCCATGTAATTTCTACTTCATAAACTAGTTGTTAGCATTTGTCTTCTCTAAGAAACGAGTATCACTGGATCTTAGAATAATCACCTACGTACATTTGCCTTCGATTATTCAACGTGCTATTATCATTGAATTCTCTCACTCCTTGTGTCGGTAGAACTTCTTGAACTTCGTTTACAATGTACTTTGAGAACATTGTTAGGACTTTTAATGCTAGATATCAGTGATAATATCGTAGAAAGAATTCAGCTCTTACTCGAGTCATTTTCTTGAACCAAAATACTGATTATAGATAAGTTATTCAATCTTTTTTACATCTATACTCTCACTCTACTCTCATACAAAACTTCTTATACTCTCTTTAATGCTTAGCGAAAGAAACGATACGTCAATTTATATGTAACAAACAAAGGCTGGATTAGAGGAATTTTATGCTTCGAATAACTCACAGTTACTCTAGGAAGGTCACCTGTTTAATATCATGATTACAAAAACTCTTGGTTCTTAAGCCAAAATCTTTAACCACGTTCGTAATCAATACCTCATCAATAGGAAATGTCAGCAACACAACAGGTAAGTTATAGGTTTAAGACTTGCCTTTTTGTGTTTACATATCTCTAATTTCAGTGAACTTTTTTCTTTATGTCATATTTCACAAGTTACACTACATTTTCTCTTCTAAAATTCCAGTATTGTCATCATGACTCATTCTTTTACAGCTATACCATGCTGAATTAAGGTTTTCAAAAACGATTTTCCTTTAATTCTCAACAATAAAGGCGTTATATGGTTTTCCACTCACATATCAAGTCCGACATTTTGCAAACTTTAACATATTACCACTTGATTACTAATAATGCACCATAAGGGGACTGTTAAGCTACAGTTACAATAAAACTACTGTACCTATTTCTCTTTAGAGATCTAATAAATTTCATTTTCACAGAACGACAATACACAGATTGAACTGTCTGTCCATCTTTATTTTCATACCATTCAACTGAGTTTTCAATTATTCCATTTCAAGATTATATCATGTCGCTCAATTCTTATCTCGTCAGCAAGTTTAGATTGGGCCCTACAAAAAAGTACCCCAATTGGATAATGTTCTCAGTCAACTGTGTTTCAGGCTCTCACAATAGACTGGTGCAGCAATTACACACAGGATCGTTCTCGCTGTGCCATTTACCTGTGGAAAAACTTTCTTCCATAACCATTTAGAACAGTAAACCTCTTTTTGCAATTTTCCACATGTCAATACTGAAACGAGATAGAATTGGGATACACATCAATTTTTTTCAAAAATTTTAGGCGATTTTCTTCTGTTACCTTATCACCACCGATTCAATATTCCAATCTCCTCGCAGTAGTTTGGAGATGGGTAAAATCATGTAAACAGTCTACTTTTATAGCCAAAGAATTCGGATCAAATACAATTCACCGACTTCTACAATTTCACATTCATGTTTAAAAATCCACTATGGTGATAATCATTTACTCCTTTAAAA
>Ga0163217_1003473_pt1 | contig 13727 bp, 7 predicted proteins | sample SynspAceP_FD_185933 | JGI IMG/M metagenome (GOLD analysis project Ga0163217, IMG submission 185933) | Saline lake microbial communities from Ace Lake in Antarctica - Synechococcus sp. Ace-P (PacBio error correction) | ecosystem: Environmental > Aquatic > Non-marine Saline and Alkaline > Saline ... | reverse complement strand
TTCCATTCCTTCTGTGGTCGGAATAGTTCCTTTGACTTTAATTCCCATCCAGTTGGTTCCGCCGTAATCATCGGTTCGATATCTGCTGGGCATCGAAGTGATACTTCTTATCGAAAAATGCCACCTTCATCAGTTCTCAAAGTTTTCCAATAAGCGACTGCCTTATCCCAATTCTCCCCTTTTGGAGCATATCTTTTTCCTTCAGATAATTGAAAGTAGTCTCACAGGAGCGATCAAAGCCCCACGCGCACCCATTTCAATAGACAGATTGCCAAATAGTCATTCTTGGCTTCCATCGATAGACTTGGGATCGCTGATCAGCATATTCTTACAAAATATCCGTAGCTCCCGAAGCAGTGATTTCTGCAATTGATCATAAAGGATATATCCTTAGACGTTACACCTTGTCCAAGAATCCCATCTACCGCAATCTTCATTTTTTTAGCCTTAGACTGCATATGCACTGCGTTCGCCAAAACCATTTCGACCTCAGATGTACCATTCCAATGCCAATCGCTCCAAAATGCCCGTGGGTAGAAGTATGGACTATCCCCACAAACTTATGGATCATTTACCTGGCTGAGTAATACCCCAACTTCGGTCCGATCACGTGGACGAGTACCATGATGAGCTGAGCCAAAGTCATGAAGTTTCGATCCCATATTTGGAGCAATTGTCTCGGAGCTTCTGACTTGATCCGAGAGAGTTGATCTTTGATCGTCAGCTCTTGATTAATGGTAGGCACATTGTGATCCGGTGTGGCAATCGTACGCTCTGGTATTTCACTCCGATCTCGGGTAAATCTAGATTTTAGAAATGCTACCTGGGGAGGTTACTTTCATGGATAAATGCTTATACGATTGAAAAACACATCTGGGCCTGCCAGCACCGAGATATTCACACGTGCGCATCCCCAAAATTTATCAAATAGAGTTGATTTTTCCATAAATTATGCAGCGATATGTCTTCGACTGGGATTTTATTAAGTAGCCGTCGATAATTGCCTGAGCAGAAGGCCAAGACCAATATCGTATGGGAAAGCCAAAGCCAAAATTAAGCTTGTCTCCTTTGGATCAATTTTCATATGGACTTTTGCGAACGTTCATCGCTCCCGTGAGTGATGCTTTGGACAAAAAATCTTCAAGTTTCACGCGAGGTTAGCAATTTCGATGGCTTTTAGTACTGCATCTACCAGGCCCATTCCCATGAGCAGATGGCAGTCATTCGATTACATCTGTCGATTTTCAAAGTGACTTTACGTCTCAAATTGTTCCCATGGAAGGAATAGGCTACATTTATCTAATTCAATAAAATTCGAATCAGTCACATATTTGCCTAACCAACCCCAGAGCGTCTTTTCGGACTAATGTCGCGCTTTGCTATCAGCAAGATCAAGAAGCTTCATACACTTCCCGCAGATTCTTCTCCGTTGTTTCTAATTCTCCACCCAAAGCATCTAAAAGTGAGCGTTAAAGGCAGCCCTTCCAGATCTGGGCAGTTAATACGAGGTAGATTCTGCTACTCCAACCATCTTCGGGTCGATGAATTCTCATAATTTTCTCGGCTTCAATCCCGTCCTGATGGCTTCCTGAAGAGTGCGCAAGGCAATTTCTACCGACAATCGCCTTATTTTGGCTGGACGGGCATGTTCATCAGTTTGGAAACAATTCGGACTGGTATTGAAATCTTCGGAGTACAATATCCGTATGACCTCAATTGATTTTATGGACATTGATAGGCCATTAACCACTTCTTCCATAGAAGTATTGCCGGCTCGTCTCCAGGATACCATTAATGTCACTTCCACTATGACGTGCGCCATGCTGACACCTGATACGGTATTGGCAGTAGCCATTACCAAAGATCATTGTGACAATGGGTCGCAATATCGCTTTATCGATATTTTTTGGAAACTTGTTATTTTAGGCATTCGCTATAATTCCCCCCATACTTGCTTCTGGAAGGCATAACCCCGTCGTATCCTGGGAATAGACAACTGTCGCTCCTGCTTTGATATCACCTCTTTCAATAATTTTTTAGCAAAGAAAATTTCATGCTCTGCACGACCTGCATCCTCCGCATTAAAACTCTATGTCATTCGCGAAACCTTCTGCAAAACTTCCCAGCAGCCACACCACGAGCGATTTAATATCCTCAGGCGTCGAACGGGAGTTTATATTTAATATGGTATGGAGAAACTCCGATTCAGTGTGAATTCGGGCTTTTTCTTTGCCAAACTTCAAGGATTGAGCTGCTACTTCATATTTCTTTTTTCTACTGCCTCTTGATAGGGCGCAGATTAATCGGATTTGAAACAGCCTTTGAAATTTCTAACACCGATTGAAATTCTCCTGGCTGGAAATTGAATCCAGCCTTCAATGATATCTACTCCTAAATTCTTCAGGGCTTTCGCCACAATATCTTCTCTTGGGTGTTCAACTGACACCCAGACTGCTCCCCATCTGGAGGGTAGTATCAAATATCCAAAGCTTCTCACTCATCTTTTTTTGGGTTTAGGTTTAATTATTCTCTGTTCTCAACTGGACGTACGAGCTCAGCCTGCCAACATTTCTGACTCTCTCAATTCTTTCAATTCTGCTTTCCAGTTTCGCTCTGTAATCAGGCTCGAATTGAATCATAAGATTTTTGAGCTTCCGTACTGATTTTAACAGATGCATAAAGCGCTTCAAAAAACTGGCTTAGTTGCATCTCTGAATGGCTTCCACAGTCCAGTGCTCCCCCGCTGGCGGTAGTCGAGCAATTAGGCATACATCCATCCCATTCCATTATTCTGACTACAATCGGCATCAAGGATTGAGTTAATCTCCTCCAACATGTTTCATTAAATGCTATCGGAGGAGTATGTCCATTTGCACGTAGCAAATCATATTGTGCAGCAAATATCCCCTTGAATAGCTCCCATCAAGGATTGCCACGCTCTCCAGTCAAATCGGAAGTTTACTTCAACGGTAAAATCAGGTTTCAAACAAATAGCCTGACTCCCAAACACCAATACCCAATGCAACAACTCAATCCTTAGCTTTCCCTGTTTCCGTTTGGAAAATGGCATAGAAGAATTCAATTCCCGCGTCCTCTAAAACCATTCTTTCTCAAGCGTGTACCTGACCTTTTGGTGCCACCAAAATAACATTCTTACATCAGCTGAGGAATAATTTCCTGTTTTCTCTTTATAGGTGATCCCCAAATCCATGAGAAAGTAAAGTGCTTTTCCTGGAGTCAGGTGATATTTTAACGGTCGGCCAAAGTGTAATCCTTGTCCAGCATCAGAAAGTAAAAATTGGGTATTGTGCTTTTTCGCATGCTCTTACCAATCGAAAAGCGTCTCACGGGAACCCCAACCGATCTGCAACAGCTTTATTCCCAAGTTTGGAGCCCTTACGTTGTCCTACGATGACATTGATCCGTTATTCTGTGTTAGATTAAGTGCCTGTCCCTGCGTCCTTGAACCTCCATACTAAAACTGCGATTACTTCATCTGAGGCTTCTCTTAGCTTTTCCAAAGGAATTCCATTCTCGGTTAACTACATTTCTTCTAACTGAGCCGAATTTAATTTCATTTTTTAATTGATTTAAATAGGTCCTATTCGTTCCTGATTTGTGTTTTATATTAAATTTTTTCTATTTGACAAAGTCATAGATCGTCAGCATTCGCTTTGGCCACAGCCACACGGCCTGATCTGCAAATTCAGAAGATCATTACCCCTTTGAGAATTTCAAGAATTGTTGAGGTCTGATCTTTATGTCCCCTGAGCTCCAAGGACCACAAATTTCAAGGTTCTGCAGCTATAATTTTTGCATTTATGCTGTCTGATGATTTCTCCAATCCTCCAGTTCAAAGTCTTGACACTGGAATTTTATTAGAGTGCGATTCTTGATACACCACACTCTCATTCTTCGTGGTTCAAATGCTTGATTACGGCAATAATTTTCTTCGATCTGATGAACAAGCTGGATCAAGGTTTCCTCTTGATGCAAGTGACTTCGATGGTATCCTATCGGATCCTTCAAGTCTGCTCTCTGAAGCCGTCAAGGGCTCGATATTGGATCCCCTTCGGGTTAAAAATAATGGTGATTCCGATTTTAGGATCCGATGAAAATTTTCCGTGATGACGAAAATGGTTTTTGTGTGCGCCTTCATAAGTAGGTTTTTAGCTAAGTCTGACTATCATTCTTACCGAGCATCCGTAGCGTCATCTGGGAATACATTATCTTCTTTTCTACTACTACTTCAAAAAGAGGGGCCGTCATGGATAAACATACTTCTTCGCTTCTCTTAGATCAGCTCTTTCCGATACTTTTTGTGGCTTTTATGGCTGTATGCTTCTGCAATTTTTTACCAAAATCGGGGTTGTTCCAATTCGGTAAAGAATTAGCGCTTGGTCAAAAAACATTTGCCTGCCATTGTCTCACCATCCCCAGAAATTATTATCAACAGAACGATTTTACGGAAGCCTTTGTCTGCATGATGGTCACAAATTCTTTGGATCGTCTTTGAATTCCTCATTTCTCCAACCACACCAAATCACCTGTCTACGAAAAATCGTGGAGCTGTGCTCCTAAAGCTGCCGGCAAAGCAAAAACCCATCGTTCCCCAATCCACCAGAGGCTACTTGAGTCCGAGTCTTTTATATTTAAAACTATCTCCAAGCAATCATCTGTTGCTTGTCCCAACATCAGTCACCAAAAATGGGCAGTCATCTGCTTTATATTGGTTAATCTGATGGATGACCTCTCCCATCGTCAAGCCTTTCTTTCGTTTGGCTTCAAAATCATTATTGGATACAGCGCTTTTTTCTTCCTCTCTCCAATTCACGGAATGGCGGCCATCCAATTCCGGATGAGATTTTTGGTTAACAGCTTTCTGTCAAAAGAGCCAAAACTTCTTTAGAATTTCCAACGACTGCCACCTTCCACATTTTACGATTTTATTGATTTTCAGCTGGATCAAGTTCAAGATGGAATTACTTTAGCTTGCTTGCATAGGCGCTTCAAATCTCGCGTCACTCGATTTTTCATCAAAAAAACGCATTGCCGACAGCGATCAGTAATCGCATGTTGGTCAGTACATTGGGCATAATTGCCATGCATCCCCAGTTTTGCCACATAGTTTGGGTGATCTTGAGACCAAAGCACCAGACCCTAGCAGCGCGAGGCCGCAGGATCCGCTTCTTTTCCAAATATTTAAAGCTCTTCCTCGGCAGAACCCCAAAACCACACCTTTGTCCAAAAAAGCAGGCTATCGGCCTCTTTTTGCCATACATGACTTAGGAATGCCAGCTCCTGATACACTTTTTTCAACAGGAATCTGCGTTTTATACGAACGAACCTTTCACATCTGATGTAATTAAAATCCCGAAACATCTACTTGCGCCATTTTTAGTGATACAATCAAAAACAGGTCGGACGGCCTGATGTTAGCAATGTAAAATCCCTTTGCTATTAGCTGGCGCAATATCCTCCACCTCTTTCGCACCTGAATATTCCATTTGGTACAGGCATCGAAATCCCGAGAACGTCTGTTTCCTGAAATCATCGGTGCGAGTAAGTGAGCAGGCCACCTGGCCGGTAATACAAACCAGGCGTACTATCGATTTGCGCATCTGCCAAACCCCTGTAACTCTAGGTTTGTAGCTCCCGCGGGCCCGAGGCTACCCAATGCAGGACTCCTTACCTTTACAGGGACAACCTCTGCATAGCTTGTGCTGCATGAATTGCTCCTTGCTCATGCCTTGTTAAGGACATCGTTCTGACTTGAATCATGATAATCATACAAGGCATCATAAACCGGGCATATAGCACCTCTGGATACCCAAAATTATATTTGCTTGCTCCGCTACATTAAGTGATACGATACTTTACAATATTTGCCCTCTGATTTAGTTCTTTCATTAAATTAGAATTTTATCCGTCCACCAGATCCCTCTTCAATTTCAATGATTCTAAGCCTACGGAAGTATACATTCTCATATATCTCATGTTATAGAATTATGATAATTTCTTATATAGAATCCAGGTACGCGCTATTCGAAACGCGCGTCTATATTTCCTAGTGTGATGCTCCATGTGTGTTTACGGAATCAAGCACGCCCCTCATGTCTCGATACTGCTACAGAAAGCTCCATCGAGATCTTGCATCAACCGTCGATCTGGTCTCAACTCATTCATAGTAAGCCAATAGGCCCACCTGTCCAAGCCCGGGAGTCACGATCGGCACCCAACAATACAAATCCATGGCGTCCCTCCTGAAATCTCCCATCAGTATCAATTGCTACAAGATGCGAACCTAGGCCTGCCCATAATCATCGATACAGATACGGCTTAAGCATTTCGGATTCCTGACCACCTTTTGGCAAATCCCTAACCCATCGATCCTCGCGCCTGCAACACCACGTCACCCGTGCCATTGAATTTCCCAACTCGACTCCCCGCAATATTCAGATCTCACGCCAATTTCGAGTCACTTTGCCCTCCTCGCTCAGGAATCAAAAACCAACTGCTGGACCAGTACCTAAGACGCTTATTCCTTCTTCCCAGAGTAAAGTACGCGACCTGCCCCATCAGGAACAGCCATAACGATTGCGCCGTACGACCGCAATACAAAGACCTTGATCCTGTCTCGTGACTTAACATCCGAGCAAGCTTCGCGTCCCGTATATTGGACCACAAACATATGAATCACGATACCATCCGAACGGGACCACGATCGCATCAATTTTTCCCAGTGATTCGCAAGCGTCTTCACCCGCTTTACCGGGGAGACAATTCACCCTGGTAAAAATGCCCTTTTTCCCAGAAACTATTCACTATGGATGCTGGAACGACCTCCTTGCCCTCGTGGAGGTCTTCCACTCCAAAAACTTTCCAGATAGGCATTAAGATCAGCGAACTCACTTTGGTGTTTAGCCTTGAGATGCCTCTTGAAGTCCTCTAGATCCCTCGGTACAATCAATCTTGCAGGTTCTGAGGCGTACTAGCCATATAAGCTTGCAGTTGACTGCATCTCGCTGCTTCCCTAATGCGCATTACTTACTCTCATCTTAGCATTTCACGTATCCCTTGCGCAGGTGATGCTATATCACCTATGCTAATTTCTCGCTTCACAGGGAGAATTCGCATCGTACTTCATTTATCCTGCGCGCATTCTTGCGAGTTTTCACGAAGGGCAATCTTGCCCTTATGCGATAGTATGCCGGCAGTAAGAAGTGACATTCCCATCGCTTCACCATAGCGGATTGACATGGTATCTTGCAGTCACTACCATTCCTCCAACAAGCACTCCTAGCCCAGGACATGACACTTGATACCCGAATCACCCCCAATCGTAATCTCATCCGCAACTATTTCCAGTGATTCGCTGACCGAAGGCTTCAAAAGCGGAGACGATATTCACGTATATATTTCCCGCTTATATGTAATTTCACAGGAAAGCAAATCGGTAACACACTAAACCGACATTTAAAGGTACGACAGATACGAATGACTACACAGAGTGCCTGAATTGCTACCCTGATGTTATACTTATCTACCGAGCCCCGTAGAGCCAAAAGCTGCCAATTGACGGCGAAGCTAATACAAGGCTCCATTCGTACCTCGAGCATACTGTTCTGACGTCCCCAAAAAACCTGAACACTTGAACACCTTACGTCTAACTACCTTGAAATTATAGCAGTAACAGGCTTATTAGCCATATTCCTCTGCGACTACCCGCGCCGGATAGCGCCAGCACTGACCCTAAGGAATCGACCTCCCAATGAAAATCCCGTCGACCAATCCCGAATGTATTAAAACAGACTAAACCCAGTCAAAATCATCGGAGTCCCCTGTGAGGAATTCTTGATTAATACACCGTGCCAAGTCATTCAGTACATGGCCCTAATTGCAGGGCCATCCGAGCATTATTACTCCTTCATTAGCCGCAACTTGCCGAAATCCCACCTAACAAATAAGGACTGCTTCAACTTTTTATACACTCAAACACAGTGGCATCAACAAGCATGGTTTTCACGCTGTGAGCTCGTCATTTGAGCTGATTCACCAACATGACTTCTTCTAACTTCATCGTCAGGTAGTACGGTAATAAAAAAATGCCCATCAGGTAATGCAGGCCACTTTAAGATTACTATTCTGTGTATGATAATAGTCTAAGTGCCTTACCTTATAGTCCATGGAATAATAAGCTAAGCAAGAAGATCCAATCGGTACATATAATTGAATAGGTTTGAAGTTTCGAATCGAATCACCTGAAACAAACTTAATCCTGTTTTCAGCAGACTACAATATTTAATTTTACAACTTTTGGCATAAACAACACTAAATATGGAGGTAAAATATTTTTTCTCCAAATCCTTTTTGACGAACATTCTCAAAAAAAAATTGTTAACCGGGGCTTTTTTTTTGGTAAAACCCCCTAATTCAGTTGATGATTTGTTTAAAAAATCAAATCTCAAAAATGTGTTCTGAATTTTAGATTATTCAATTTTGAAAAAATTTCCTTTTTTTAATAGAAGAATGATTAGCTATAGTTCTGGCAAGGAAAAAATTTATTTCACTGAGAAATTTTTTAAAAATAGCATTCCCACTAATGCACAAGCCTTAAAATAACCTTTATTTTGTGCCAAACACTGTCCCAATAGGATGATTTGCTTCACCAAACGCCAAAATCAACCTCGGTCTTCACATTACTTCTAACGGAAAGACGGGGATATCAGAAATTGAAACCTGTATGGTACCCATTCCGCTTTATGATGCCTTAGAAATAATCATTGATCCCAAAAAAACGACTTTTGAATTGCACCGGAAATGGAAATACTGGAAACCTACCGATTATTTGATTCCTAAAGGCCTTTTTCGCCCTGCTTGAAGCAGGATTTCTCCCGGCCTTCCCGCTGCGCAGATTCATTGCATAAAGCTATTCCTATGGGCGCAGGATTGGGTGGTGGATCAGCAGATGTGCTTTTTGCTTGACGCTGATGGAATAATCTTTTTGATTTGCTTCTGGATGATTTCTGCTATGAAGAATATGCATGTAAACAGCTGTGGAAGTGACTGTGCCCTTTTTTTATGAAAACACTCTAAAAATCGCAAAACGGGCAGAGGAGAGGATTCTAAGAATCGATCGATTGGATCTCAAGGAACTCACTTGGTAGTATTCAATCCAGGGATTATTATTGGCCTACAAAGAAGCCTAATGCTGGAGTAACTCCGTCAGCCTACCAAATTTAAACTAAAAGAGTGCTAGCAGATCGAAGTCGGTGAAGATGAAATTGAATCATGACTTTAGGCAAAGTATTTTTCCAAATCATCCAGATAATCGCTGACATCATAATCGCAAGCTTTATGAAGCGGGGGCCTATTATGCAGCCATTGTCCGGTTCGGGATTTCTGTTTTTGGTTTTATTTGAGGAAAAGCCTGATTCAATTAAACTGCGGGTAATTATTTTATTTTGAGGTATGATAATGATAAATGTGATTTTTATTTAACATTTCATAAAATAGAAATACAATTGTCAACTTTCACTAGCCACCACTTCCGGCATGAACTGCTCGACAACTTTCAGAATATGCAAGAAAACTGAAGCTCCCAAAAAACAGCTGATTTGAGCAGCACTTTCGCTCTTCTTGATTCATCCTCAAGCTGTGCAGGAATATGTAATTCTTATCGTCAAGCAGATAACGATTCTGACATGATTGCGCTTCAGCCGAAGAAGAATTGGGAAGACTTACACATTACTCAGGACTTGGGATGAAGCCCAAGGTTGAGAATTTGTATCTGCGACTTACCCAACTGAAGGATCTGAAACAATCCGGAAGAAGGCCTCAGTAATTCTGAGTGGTAATCTGATAATAAGTTTTTTTGAAAGTGGTTATCCATCGCTCCATTAAACTTCAAAAATCAAAATTATCAGGAAACCGATTTTTTGAACCCGTTCAAAAAAACGGTTTGGAAAATCTGATTCGGAATTTAATGATTTTCCAATTCGGTCTGTTTCAAAAACCCGCTGTATGACAAAAAGGAAACTGAATGAGTCCGATTTGAAGCCAGGCGTTGGCAACTTGGCTGATATTTACTACGCTTAAAAAAAAATCATCCCAAAGTTCCTTACAGGCTTGTCGTCTTTTATTCCAATAGTTACTTCTGCTAAAAGTAAAAAAGAGTAAGGTCAAATTTTTTCTGACTACCCTTTCTGGCTAATTTTAGAATCGTGAATTATATCCAATACTATTTCTCCAAAAACCATATTGTAAGGAATCTAAGTCATAGGTGATGTTAAAAGGAATTTTGAAATCTCACGGGAAACCATTGCTTTAAAATTAACTCCGAAGCTAGGCCCATTGTAAACTACCACTTCCAGTCAATGACTTGATTAATGCTATTCCAGGCCCAGGAAATAAAATCTTCACCATCGGAAAAGTTTTTTACTAAATAATTTGACAGGACTTTAAACTTAATTCCTTTTTAACTATTAAAATTAGGTTCTTCTGGCTCCTTCCTAGTCAAAAAAATAGCTTGGATTGGAGAATTGATTTTGGCTTTTTGGTAATTTTTGAATGCTGAAGGCCCCTAGGATATCCCCAAACTGATTATGGGTTGGTTTTATCGTCATATTTGTTTGTCTTACTATACCTCCTATCGCATTATAATGATATCTTTTCCGATTGCCGAAGCAGTAGAAAGGAAATTTCAAAAATATTAACATGCAAAACCGGATAATTTGAGGATTTTCATTTCACATGAATTTCTGGCACTAATAAAATTCAAATTTCCCGAATCTCTCAACTCCCATAATTCACTCCTAGATAGGACCTTTTCCAAACCTCTATCACTAAATGGGTTATTTATGTACCGCATTTAATTAAGGTTTGAGCGAATGTATTTGATTAATATGCAACATTTTCCTACAGTCGCAAATTGAGTTTCTGTTGACTTGAGAATTTGTTTTTCACCATTAACACTTACCTGAACTTCATCTGAATTTCCTGGGTCTTTTATTAAAGAGAAGTAAATTTCATATCAACTTGCATTATCAACCCAGTTAGTTATAAGAAATGGAAGAGGTTTGAAGTCCTCCAATTACCTGCTCACTTCTTTTTTCTCCAGGCTGTTAAAATAATGTGTTAACCTGCCATTTACCTCCAGGATTTGTACCCAAGTACTACCATATAAAGGGGAGTTGAGTCAGGATGGAGGCATGGCCTAATTGAAACTTGGCAAGCCTCAAATGGGGCATTAGAATACGACAACGCTATTTTGATTCAAATCCTGACAATTGGCCGAATTGACAAAATTTTGACTGCCAAAAATTTTCCTGTGAAGTTGAAGTCCTTTTGCTTTTTTCACTTTCCACTCTCTAAATCAAATACCCCTAAAACAATAGTAGGTTCTTTTTCGCTATTCGTTCACTTACAAAAGATCTCCTGAATATCCACTAGTTACATTAATTATTCTTAGTCAGATTAATGATCTGGCTTTTGTTTCCCTTTCAATCTTGATCTTTGGCAAGTTTCCAGTCTCAAATTCTTGAGTCCACCCAAGATACTGTTCAATTCATTTAAGAAGATTATTCGAAGTTTTTTGGGCTAAATACGGTGCCATAATACCAATTCATTTTTCCTAATAAAGTCAATGAGCTCTCAACAGAATAATCAACTTCAGAAGAAACTCGTGCCGCACCTACTGTAAAATGCATCAATTTATAGCAGATTTTCTTTTTTGCAAAAGGTGTCACTCCTGATTCAAAAAGGATGTTGCCAAGTCGGTTGGATATTTCACCTTGATTTCCTTCAATTTTCGAAAATCCAATTTAATTCAGCTCTTTGCTCTGGATTCTGAAACACTGCCCCATGAAAGGGGTCAAGTACTTTAATTTTTGATTTCAAATCAGCTCTTTGGACACGAAGAAGTTTCTCAAACTTGTCATTCATTGGCCTGGACTGCATCAGGGATTTCTTGGCAGGAAATTTATTCCCAGCAAAAAAATCAGGAGAGAGAGAGAGGAAGAGAGAGAGAGATTTCTCGATTGCATAAATTTTTTTTAAAAGTTTCATGTGTTTGAGTTAAAGAGTTAAGTCACAACAATAATCAAAAAATTGAAAAATACCAATTAATCGGTTCAAAACTTTTTTTCGTTAAAAAATAGGAATTTCCTATTCTTTTAATTTCAAAACTGTTTTGAATGGGAACCTATTTTAATTCTAGATTGAGTTTGGGGAGTATCCAGATTAAATCACCCCAAAGTCCTCACTGTCTTCCGCCTTTTATTCCAAAATTCAAAACCGGATAGTAAGTACTGAACCAGTATTAATCGCTGTGCCGATATAAAACTGAGGCGGGCAATTTTTCACTTTCTCCAAAAAAAAAAAAACCAACCGCGAGAAACTACATACACCGGGCTCAGATAATAGTCAAAATTGATTGTAAACACGGAAGTTCGTTTCATCATTCTTACTGACAGGAAAAAAAGCATAAACGGTTACAAAATCTCCCGAAAGTAAACAGCCAAAACCAATCGTATCCTTCCCCAATTTCATTTTGAGCCCTCCTCAGCAATTAAAATAGAATTACACAGGGCATAAACAACAGGGAAAAAAGACAGGCTCCCCGCCATCTCATTAAAAAAGTAATGTTTGATTAAGGCTATGTGTTTGGGCTAGCGGCTATTCAAGACGAAAAAACTGCAGGCAAGGAATTGCCGCGGCCAAAAGGCCATAATTATTCCAAGCCAGTAGCCAGTCTCGAAACTAAATATCACCAGAAAAGCCCAGAAGATTCAACCATTAAACCCAAGGCAAACTTATACATTTGTGATCTTAGTGCGATTAAAGATCGGTTCAAACAAATGCAGTCCAAAAGTGAAAGTTGTGGCCATCCCTGCCAAGCAAACTGAGCGTAGAAACCCGAGCCGACCAAAAAAAAACAAGATCCAATGCAAGGGCATCACGAGCCAAACGCCAATGACTTTTTTTTCATTTCTTGAAAATGGAATTCAAAAGGACTTTTTTTCTTAAGTAAGAAATAATTCCAGCGGGACGCCAAACCGAAGGCAATCAGTCCGATTAAAAAAAAACCAAATTCTATTGCAGGCAAAAAACTGATCACAAAACCCAAAATGGGTGATCCCAGAATCCAGCACTATGGAAATGAAGCATTAAGTAGGTCCCTAAATCGATGCGTTTCATCTAGCGAGGGACAAGTTTGTAGAGAAATAGCCCGTGGACAGCAAAAAACTTATATTCGGTAGCCAGGGGACCTGGCCCAAGTATGGGATATTTCGGTTTCCCCATTCTCAGCAAATGTCCTCGAGAGTTAAAAATGGATGATGTACCACAAAAGGGCCAATAGGAATCCCATGGTGCGGATCTGGGAAATCCTGAGCCACCCGAGTTTTGCGCGCGACGATGATTCACTCCTATTTAAAAGTCAAAAATCATTGCTTGCAAATGGTTGACATTTAAAAACGCACATTTACCGCTTCAATCTTATAAGAAACTGGACATTGTCAAGCACCCCGGTCTTTCCAAAGATTTTCGGGAAATCTGTTTACTGAGCTCTGGAAGTTTTAAAGCGTTTTCATGGTGATTTTTTTGGAGATCAAAAAAAATTTCCCTCAGGCCGTTTTTAATGGAACAAAAAAAGCTGTTATCTTTAAGATTTTCCAACCTTACCCGTATTAAGGTTTCTTCCCCCCCGGATCCTGTCGTCCTCTTTT
>Ga0163217_1096148_pt1 | contig 13728 bp, 8 predicted proteins | sample SynspAceP_FD_185933 | JGI IMG/M metagenome (GOLD analysis project Ga0163217, IMG submission 185933) | Saline lake microbial communities from Ace Lake in Antarctica - Synechococcus sp. Ace-P (PacBio error correction) | ecosystem: Environmental > Aquatic > Non-marine Saline and Alkaline > Saline ... | reverse complement strand
CACTTGGTTAAACAAAGCGTTTTGAACAGTTAAAAACGTAAAGATATATTTTGATTGCGGGAGATGATTTTTTACTTTAGGAATGCCCAATTACATAAAGAGCTTAACCCTACAAAAACTACCCTCATTGAATACAGGGTTCGGGAGGGCGCATACCTGGCCTTTTTGGCCGTGAGTCTTACCAGTGGGCTTAACAATTTATTAGTTTATTACTTTTTGGAAATAGTATGCTCATTCTTTAGTAGATGATTTTTCACTATAGCCAGATGTAATTGGTCTGCAATTACATGTTAATTTTTGGAAAACTAATAGTTTCAAAGTAAGCCTAGAAATTATTAGCTTCAATACTTTTTTCAAGGCCTTGTCAAATAGCATTAAACTCCTCCATAAGTGCTGTGCTTATTCTTGCCCAATCGTTAAATGTGGGAAAGGGCCTACCTATAAGGAACATTCTCTTTTTCCATGGCAGCCATCATTTCGCTTATGGGGGCCGTCCTGTTTTAAAGAAAACAAAGTTGTATGCGATTTTTTGTGTTCTAAGTTTAAATCATTTATGTTTTATAGATTGATTTTTAGCTTCACATTTTTAGCAACATTAAATTTGATAAACTCATCATCTCTTAATGCTTCCTTAGCAGGCTTCAATGGCTAAACATTTGCAATGCCATAATGTTTTTTTCAGTCTAGTAGCAATATCTGGTCTAGCAACTAAATATCCATTCGAAGTCCTGCAGGCCATAAACTATTGAGAATTTTTTGGACGATACATCATATTTCCTTCACTATTCAAATCTTGAAGGTAATCGGGTTCCAGTAATAAAATCATTTAAGTATGCTTCGTCACTAATACCATTGTTCTATGAACTAACGGAAGAGCAAAAATCTCTTTAACTTATTTATTCAAGTAGGTTCCTGTTAGGGTTGTTAGGGCTGCATATAAAAATCAAACCTGTAATTAGCTGTTATTTTTTTCTCCATTTCATTTAAAGCATGGTCCCATGTTTTATCTACAGGAACCGAATGTACAGTGCACCAAATTCTGCATAGGTCATTGAGCGATGAAGGTAGGCAGCAAGCAAAATTTCACCACCATTAATCCTAGTAGGCCGCAGCTTCTTAAACCTTCTGTAGAACCGCCAGTTATAAACAATGTTTATGTCTCTTGTTACACTTCTTTTCGTGTATTTGTTCTACCAATGGATGTAGAACCATTGAGGGGTATCTCATCAATCTAATGAATTTTTAATTACCTCTCGTACTGCTTTTGATGCGTCCTGTACGATTTTCATTAGAATTTAATTTGCAATACTTCGATTTTTACGAAATGAAAGATATATTCGGTTGATAGCGAAAGCTCCAAACTCCACCTAAAAAGTAAACCACGTAGAACAGTCCAGCGTTTAAGCCCATTGCGTCGGTCAATAGTATTCATTATATATTTTACCCTTTGGTAAAAGATACGAAAATTGCTATAATAAATTTAATTTGAGAACAGATTGGTACTTCTTAATTAGGAATTAAACTTTCCTCATATTAACTTCATCTTTTGTTTCTTTAGGGGCCGTAAAATATCCTTTAGAAGAAAACTAGTAACTATCGTAAGCCCTGCTTGTTAAAATTGGAATTGAATCTCCCAACTTAATAAGGTGCATATATCACCAGAAATAAATGTGATTACGCCTAATGACCATTACAAATTCCAAATTTTTCAGTTAGGCTATTTCCTGAATTACCCTACCTTGTCCATGAAGTAAGCGGTACCTTCCATAGCAAACCATGCTATAAATGTTAAGCGCTGTACCGACTTGAAAAAATTACTGTGTATGGAAAGCTAGAATGTTAATATACCGTTGTTGTCCAAAATAGAACTAAAAGCCATTTTTATTAAGTTCTATTCGTAAGTTTTTCTGTCTTCCTAAAAAACGGATGGTGAAATAATATGAGAATGCAGTAAAAGAAATAAATACCTTACTGCTGAATATGGCCATTTGAAGAACCTGCATTAGTCATACCTATTAATAAGGTGGCTAAGCTGCCGAATCGGATTTTTAAAAGCTTTTTTAATTTTTCCAATTGTCTCTATTTTTTAATTAATTACGTTGATATTGGCTTTTAGGACCCTCCTAATCCAATGATATTATTTACGTTTGTTTAAGTAGTTACCGTACACAATATGAGGGAATACGAAAGTTGTTAAAGCCATTACTTAAAAGATGCATAGTCATCTTCTAAATTGTTAATAGCGTCTGTTCGTCAGTTTATCAACTCAGAGTCATTCAATATTGAGTTTGTACACGTGAAAGGCGATATCTATTGATTTCTTTACCATCACCACTTCTAACTCGAGTTTACACCAGCTTCTTTAACGCGCAATAATTTTAAAGCTTGAATAGCTGTCTAATGGTGTACATTTTTCTTGATTAATTGCTCAATACGAGCATTGATGTTGTTTGCAGATTCTACAACTGCACATTTTCCATGGCATTTTTTATATTCTAAATAACCGATTCTTTTCTTACTTCTAAACATCATTAACTAGCTAAGTTAAGGTTTGGGTAAATTAAATAACCACGATTTTTAAGATAGTAATGTGATACCCTCGATGAATGACGTCCAACTTTCTAGACGAACTGCAATTTTTAGATTAACGGCATTTTGAAATGTTAAAATTGTGTGAATTAGATTCTATCGATGGTGAGTCAATTCAATTTAGAGAGATTATATTTTTACAAGGAATGTAATTTTAATCCATTGTTAAGAATATTAGACCGGTGTTCTGTAGCTGCGGCGTTTATGTCCGGCACAGTTACCGCCATGTACTCTTGCAGGAGTAAAATTTTTGGGTTTAGTGTGCTGTGGCCATGTTATTATCATATTTCTACCTATTTCTCAAGAAATGTCGCAAGATTAGTATCAATAACTCAAAAGGATTAGCCGATGTTAATAAACAAGAGTTAAGGCTACCTTGGATAAGAAATAGTGTAATCTCTTATATTTTCCTCTATTATTATAGAAATGCTTCATATGAAGCAGTTAATATTGTGTGCTAACCTTAGATGAAAGCTCTTTTCGGATGAGCTATAGAGTTAATAACCCATTATATTGGGATAGCAGCTTTTTAACTCTTTTTTTCGGAATTAACAAAGCCTTAGAAAAGGTTTTATAATTCTTATTAATAATGAGCTGTCTTTTGTAATGACAGCCTACTTGAACGCCCAATCTTTGGAAGTAGCTAAGGGATATTTGTTTCCATCAAATCCCTGAAACTGGCTATTTTGACTATCATAAGCTTTGTAGGTACTACGTGTGCCAGTATAATCATCTTTTTACATGCAGCTTTGGTGAGTTGACGAAGTGAAATCCAGAAAGATTTAAAACTTTGCCAAAGAGAGTAACTTTGGTGTCTATTTTATTAGGTGACTTGTATTTTCCTATTTTTAAAAAAGTTATAAATAATATCTGCGGCAGCCTATAAAGTACAGAAGTTAATAATGTGTTAAGATATGGCCAAAAAAAGCACGAACGCGCTTTAGCTTCTGCAGCCCTCTATTTATGAATAGGATTTGTTGGCAGCAGGTATTCACTTCTCGCTATTACAGCTCCTCTTGCTCTGCGTATGTTGCGAATATTTTGTTTTGGATGGAAGTGCTGAATTTAAAGACGCCAGTTTCGGGCTATATGGAACTGATTTTAGTCTTAGCGTGGTTTTTCTATCCTTTGGTCATAAAACCTATAGAAATTATAAATTTGCCCAAATCACTAACGGATGCTTTACCTATCTATCGCCATATTTTACTATGGTTTTATAGGGTAGGTGTTATGGGGAAAATAAAAAAAACACCTATGCAAAATTGTATAGGATTGGTTCATATTCTCCTTTCGATATTATGGCAGCTTAAAAGTATTTAACGTGTTAGGATTATTTTAAATGGAAATAAGATAATTGATTATTCAATTGTGATGTTGGTGAAGGTATCGGTAATGAGGCCGATTGATTCCAAGATAGCTCTTGCAATTATAGCTTGTGCGCGGTCACTGCTGCGCTAAAGAATCGATAAGTCAATCTTAAGAATTAGGCTTAAATTTTAATGTAGGGTGGGCAACATCCTTCATTATCCTGATTAGAGAAAATTTTGGTCGGGTTTCTATGAATATATCCGACGTGATTTAATTGAGAGTATTAGAAATCAATTAAAAACTGTTTAGATTACAGAGTTTGTATGGAAATGGCGCAACTCTCATCATAAAACCTCATGGTGCACTTTATAATATATTGCCAAAGCGAACAATTAGCGAATGTCTTTTCAAGTGCCATTTTTACCATATAAGATAATAGTTATTTTGAGTTCCATATGGTAGTGTTAATTGAATCATTAGCAAAAAAGCTAATTGATTTCAATTATATGAAGAAGCTTCGCGATAGAAACGATAATAACGATTAAGTTGTTTCATAGAAAACAAGATCAGGCCTAATATCAAATGGTAAAGAGTTTTAGAAAGCATTTGTGCTTATGTATAAAGAAAATCAGGTACGAAACTGTCACCGAAAAAAAAAATTCCTATCAGTGCAGATTACCTTTTGTATTTCATGGCGATACCCCACGCTTTCAAATTTTGACGTATATTACAAGCATTTACCAGAATCATAATCTACAGCTAACACGTGAATCCCCTAAAATAAATATAAGTCCTTCGGTTGTACATTCAGTTCTTATGAATGCCCCATGAGTAATGAACATATTTAAGAAACTATATTACGTTTTCAAACTTATATTGGTTAACATATTATGATAAGGATTGGGAAAATTGGTACCTTCATTTTTACAATCTCTTGTGCTTATAAATAGAAAAAAAGGACTATGATTTTGAAAAAATTTTCAAAGGAATTATAAAATGTGATATCCCATTAAAAAGAAACTGATAAAACCAGATCGGATATTTATGAGTATTACCGGTTTTCATATGATTTAGAGTGGCTTAACCTTGATGAGGTGCTAAAAATTAAACAAGATATTCCTGAGATTATTGCAATGCACACTGTGCGACCATAATACGGTATACGGAATAGGTTTTTTAGGCCTGGTTTCATGTATTTAGGAGTGGTTGTTGAAAGAGTTAAAGTACCACGAAAAGCAACACCAAGACCAAAGCGTGGTTAAGAGTTGCGGTTGGTATTGCAGGAAAAACAAGCAGTTCATTTACCCAAAGGAATCACCTGGAGGATGGAATTTATCGAAATGTTTCTGTTCCTTATTTTGATGCTTCAAAAGAATCCTTGTTTGTTGAATGTGGTGATAAAATGAGTTGTATCAAATTTCTAGGCTGAGTATGATTGCATAAGATAGAGGCCGAAGTTGTATTATAAAACCTGAAAAAAATTAAGTTGAATGCTTAAAGTACAGAAAAGCGGTTTGTATACACGGTTCAAGATTCAGGTTAGGTTTTATTCAGAAACTAAAGGTGTCCCGTTTCTGTGTTTAATGGATGAAATGACTGTTTTAAGGTAATTCATTATTAGAAAATGAAGTTTCTGCTGCAGTTTTAGAGATTACTATGACGGACCACTTTATGTTTGAGAGGAAAACCTACATGCTCTTAGTGGGGCAGAGATTCAGCAACCTTAAATTAATTTACCCATCAGAAAAAAAGTACTATCAGATTGAAGTTGGTGATATTCATATTTGGCCGATTAGATAAGGTTCAGGTCTACTTAGGTGTAGAGAAGGTTTTACCTTCTAAAAAGATATTGTAGTAGGTCTTTTTTACAAACCTATTACAAAAAGAGAAGTGACTACGTGACAATGATGTTGTTCCCCTTCTCTTATAAACAAATTGTTTCAAACCGAAGTTCAGAAATTAAGCTTGATTTCCTTTTAGGAAGATAATAAATTAGAAGTAAGCAATAGGCCCTATTTAGTTGATGGCGACAAGCATTTAGACAGAGATTTTTTATAAGTCATTCACTGTTGCTCATTGAAACAATAGATATGGCATATCAATTAAGAGACTTTTCTTTCGCATAAATGTCAATTTGTAACATCGGCAACATGTGCCAGTTACTGTTTCAGCCTTACTCCTCTGCAAATTAATTATATTGATGAAAGATGGGCCAAACTACAGGAGGTTACCCAAGAGTTACTTCAGCTAACGGGATAAAGTATTTGTTTTTGCACAAAAAAGAGGCGGAGATACAGGAATTTAAGACTGTTTCAATAATTTTCCAATACACTTAAACTAAGAGTTCAATACTAATAATCCAATAGTTTAAGATTTCATTTTTCAGGCATACTTTTTTTTGTAATTGTTTTATGTCTATTGTAGTATTTGAAAATTATCTTTTTTAATATTTCCACCAAAATTGGGTGGTCCATAGTCATTCCAGTAGGGATGACTATAGCTTTCGTTGTTTAGAAAACCTGTATCAAATTATATTTGATACAGGTTTTTTATAGTTTAAAAATATATTCATATAGTTTTAAGATATTGAATGTTGGTACTATAATGGTAGTCTAAATATTTGATAATCAAGTTAATAATTGAAATTTTTTTATGAAATGAATTTGTACTGTCAATATTGTTTAAAAATAGAATTTTATAAACTTTTTCATTTTGTACTATAGCTCAAGTAATCAAGATAAGCATACGAGAATACATTATGGAATTGAACAAACACAGTCAAGAATGTAACCAAAATCCCACTCAGCCAGCGGCCCACAATGCTTTATCCATTGGGTTAACTGAGATGATTTAAAGAAAACCGTTAATAGGAATCTGTAGTACAGGTTATGAGGGAATCCTTCGTAATATTGCACCTGAATGATTTGGCACAGAAGTTAAAACTGGTCGTCAATGATAGTGGTTTGTTAGCTTAGTGTTTAATACTATTGGGGATAAGTGACGGTTATTCTTATGGGTACTTACGAATGCGTATATTCTTTACCTTCTAGAGATATTATCGCAGATTTCTATGGAAACTGTAGTTTCAAGCAATAACTATGATGATTGGTTACAGCTAGTTGGTTGTGATAAGGAATTACTGCCGGGCGCTTATGGCTTGATTACGCTTAGGGACAGACCATTCTGTATTGGTAATGTGGTACTATCGCTTCTGGATGCTCATTAAAGATAAAGCTAGATTTGTTTCTGCTTTGAAGCTTGGGGAGAAAGGTGCCGGGTACAATTGAATGAAGAAGATTATTAAAGGTTAATTCAAAATGCAGCCTGGTTCTGGCTTGTGGGTATGATATACTGCAATACGATGCTTAGCTATTGAAGCATTGGATTATGGCAATGCCTTACAATTCTTTCAAATGCCCTGTCATGAAACTCAAAATCAGAAGTGATGCAATTGAATCTGGGGTAAGCTTTCCAATATATACTTTTACTTGACAAGAGTGATATAAGTTGTGATTTTACGCGTAAAATCATTTGAAAATGCGGTACGCTTAAATACATTGTTACCTCCCTCAACTCATGCGTATTACATTTCTTGGGCTTATTGCTAAGCGCTGATATAAGAATTTTAACATATACCTGAGTTTTGCAAAAAGATCTAGTAATACAACACACTTTTTGCCGATTATAACCTGAGTGAGTAAATGTTCTCATCATGTAGATTTATCACCGTAGGGGGTTAATACTCGCACGGTAATGAATTTACTGCTTGATAAAGACGTGATGTGTTGACATGTTGATGTGCGATTTAGTTTAACCAGTTACAGAAAAACGATAGCTACGACTTTGCTGAGTCCTGCCGTTTGGGATGTAGAACCCCTCAACAAGTATATTCAAGTACCTTTAAGTAATCGATTAAGCGTACGTGCCATTTAAGATATTTATACGGTATAGGACCAACTTAGTCTAAGTAGACTAAAATACTTACAGCGCTAGAACGAAGTAATATTTCATTTCCCCCTGCATGCCAGCAAGAAGTAAACCCGTAACTAATGACTATGTTTTTTCCGTGCCAAGAATGATATTGGTGTAACAAGCAGGGATCAGTTAAAATTACAGTGTAGTCTTTTTTATTTTCGTATAATGAAGTGACCCTATTAAGCGTCTTGGTCCTTGTATGCTCTGAGGAACTGTTTGTAAATTCACAGACTGCCGCTATTATGGGCCGACTCGGACAAGGATGTCGCCGGTTATAAGAACAGATTGGCTGGATTTTTCAGGCGGTACACACGTTTGTGAGTTGGAGCATGTTCTCTCCAGAGTCAGATGGTGGAACTCTTGATTTTGTTAGAAAGATGTGCATGTAATCACGCTATATCGAATGCTGAAAAAATGAGTATTTCCCCCAGTCTATAGTCTTCAGCATGAATATGAACATTGGGCAATTACGATCGATGAGAAAGCCTTGATACTAACGTGACGATTACAATTAACAATGAGATTTGAAGCTTTATAAATTAATAATACTCCGGGTACCCATGTTAGTTGAGTTCATCGCTTCACAAGCTGTTGTAACTGGACGAATTTAAAATATTAATAAATTCACGAAAACTCTCCCTTCAATTGAAGGAGTCGGGTAGCACTTATGGAACATTAATAGAAAGAAAACCAAGTACAGATTCTAAGAAAGCTATACAGATTTCTGGAGCAGAGGCCACTAATCATTGTTTGTTGGCAGAGGGTTAAACAATGTTACGTTACCCAGGTGTGCCAATCTATGCCTGTGTATGATGATTATATAAATTTCAAGATAAATTACGCATTTATACTAACAAAGGCAATGAACAATGTGCAAACACACGCTGCTCAAGGGACTGCGCATAGTTTCAGGGCAGGGGAGTGTTGCTATGCAAACCTGGTTCCTGGAGCAACAAATATTAGCTGACAGGTCTTGCCGATGCGCCAGATAGATTCTACTCCAATGTTTGTATAACGGGTCAATTAACTAGAGAGTATTAGGTACCGATGCTTTTCAGGAATGATATTTATGGTATTCAACACTCCTGTGACAAAACTAGAATATCAATTACCGAAGCTTCAGAGATTCTGATGTTATGGCGAAGCATTTTATAATAGCCGAAAGTCGGGAAAGACCAGGTACCGTTTTTGAAGATATACCAAGACGCCCAAAATTTGAAAAAACTTTGAGTTCTCATATAGAAATGTACAGGAGTACGTATATAACGGGGGTTTCCCAAAACCAGAAATAAGTGCAATACGGGCTGCTGCCGATTTAATCAATAATGCTAAAAAAACCATTTATCGTAATGTCTTTAGGGTCGAATTATACTTGGAAAGGCTGAATAAGAGCATTACAACAAATTGGTTGAGCAAGCGGTATACTGCATGCCATGGACATTAGGTGCTTCTGCATTAGATACAGATCATCGCTTAAAGTTGGCTTATGGTTAGGGAATCACGGTAATTACGGTCCAAATTTATTGACGAATGAATGTGATGTTTTGTTGGCTATAGATGCGATTTTGATGATCGTTGTAAACTGTAGACTGAACGACTATGCAAAACAAGCAAAAGTAATTCACTTTTGAAATGACCCATCGAAATAAATAAAAAAACGTGTTGCAGATGTCAGCGCGTAATTAGGAACTCTAAAGACCTTGAGGTTTACTACTACCATTAAATTAAAGACAGCAACACGAAGCATGGCACAAATATTAAAGAGAAATATCAATTGAATTTGATACATTATACAAAATGATATCACCCTACCAAACCTGGTTTTACCATAGGGAGAAAGTAATTGAGGATGATTAATTTAGCTTTCAATAATAAGGCGCGTTATTTGACTGATGTTAGGTCAACATCAAATGATTGCCTGTAGTGTAGAATATGCGAAATTCACAATCAAAGTAACATAACTTTGGGCGATGGGAAACTATGGGTTTGCTTACCGCCAGCTATTGGTGCTTAAAAATGGGCCGCAATGGACTAGGGAAGTTGTTGCTATTATTGGTGACGGGTTCAAAGACTATACAAGATGGGGGTGATTTCCGATGCATAAAATTCCTGTTAGATTGTTTGTTTTGAAATAATAATCATTTGGTATGGTACGTCATATGGCTAAGCAGCTCTTTTATGAAAAGAATACGCTTCTACAGTTATGGAAATCCTGATTTTGTTTAAAATAGCGGACGGATATAGTATTGAAGCCAAAAAGAATTTCTGAACGTAAAAGTATCTAAAAAGGCTATAGTCAAGAAATGATTGGCTTTCTAAAAATTCCTTATTTCTTGGAAGATGAAAGTAGAGCAACGGAGGTAAGTACTTTTCCTATGATTCCTTCTGGTTGCATCGGTTTCTGAAATTTAGATTGCAGTAGAATAATAGTAAAAGTTGTAAAATGGAATGATTTCAACATACAAGATATTCCAACTCATTCATAAGAAATTGTTGCGTAAATCTGAAGAATAGGATTTTACCTATGCCATCAGAATTTTTGTATGTTGTTAGCTTTCTAAAAAACCCTTGCCCTTTCGAAACCTAACGAAGTTCCTTGGAAATAGAACTTGAAAATAGGTTTAAAGTCTTTCTTGCGATGGATTGAAGGAAGGATAATTAATTCTCATTTAATTCAGCGATAAGGACAAGGAGTGACGGACATGCTGACTTATTTTGAATGTATGATAGAATCGAATTTGATTGTAAGGGATGGACTCAATGGAGAAAGGAATATGTGTGAGAAAAAATTTGATTTTAATTTTGCGATGCGTGGCCAGAAAATATAAGAGATTGATGAATTTACTAGACCTTATAAATTGTTGGATTTACATCATAGATGATATGACAAAGCAACCTACTGGCCAGAGGGCATTGAGATAATTGTAATTCCAATTAACCAGCATACTTAGAGAAGCGTGTATATTTTCAATTGACAAAAAATTGAAATGGTCAACTGGTTAAATCTTGGGCCAGTAAAGAAATATAACAAATTAATTTAATACGATCCATAAATTCTTTTGCATAATAAGAAAAGCGAAAAATGTTATGCGAAAATAAATGGTTTACTGAATTCAGTATATTCAGAAAACAATGTGGATACTGATAGGATTTCAGATAATTATTAAAGAGACATTATAATTATAAGAGTTTAAACGTCTCTAAGTCAGAGATAGGACGAATGTGTCTTTAAATTTCTATTAGTATGGAATACTACAGAAAATGGGTACATAACATTGTAGGTCCAAATTGAAAAAGCAAATGAATTTGATTAAAGCATTTATCATTCCTGATGATGAAAACAATTTATCAAGAAGTCCAGCTTTATTCAAGATTGCATCTGCGTCTCCCTTGCGTGGAACGTCAAAGTCAGAATATAATTAAAGATAATAATGCCTCAAATTTGACAGTTTCAAGAGATTTCTTTGTTATCGCTAAAATCGGAGAAAAGAGTTGATGAAATGTGATGATCAATTAAAACCTTATGTATCATGCAGTTTGTACGTTCTCCGGCGAACTGTCACTAAGACTCATGCAAATTCGGGCATATTAAAGATTCTTAAATAACGAAATCAATTCAAATAATTAATAAAGTAATATAAATGGCCAATTATTTTAAATACACTATCATTAAGAGATAATTAACGCCAACTTGAAATTGCCGCTTCATGGATCATCTGAGTTTGCAGATGATCTGTAATGCTGTTAAGGCAAAAAATCTTAATCGTATGTTGTGTGCGCAAGTTTGAACCAAAGGTTTAACATGAGAGGATTATCTGGTTTAAGATATTGCTTATACCTTTATAGAGATGCTGCGATAAAATAAAAAGACATCTTTTATTAATGCTAAATGAAACGGTTTACATTAGGACATACGAAGAGTTGATTCCTAGTGCAGATTGTGTAATCAATTTAAACCAGACAAACAACATAACTTGCTGTAGTTTGGTGCCGTTATGCGTTAATGAAAAAGGGCAACCCTTTCTTATTCGCACGTTTCAATATAGAGAGAAGTTACCAAGTTCGTAAAGATTTACAGTAATCATGTGCTCCAAAGTCTGTTCAGAGTACCGTGAAGAATATAAGAGGTTTTGTTGTACCACATTATTGCGGTACACCCAAAAATGATCCCAGAGGAAAGATTGAGCAAGCTAAGCATAATATGCAGCTTGTAACGGTTGTTCATAAGCTGGTAGTTTGGGAATCTTCATTTGTTGCAAGAAGTAAAGTCAGATTTAATGGGTGAAGCAAACCATACTTTGTGGTTGTTACAAACATTTCTATTCTATTGCTTGAATAAAATGATATGAAAAAAGATGAGCTGGCTAGCGTCGAAAATGATTCAATAGATGGGAAACCATCACTGAGGGTATAAGTAATGGGGGTATCACGCTTGATGGAATGCGTCTTTCAAATCCTGCTAAATAAAAGATTTGATTATCAGAGAATTAAAAGAATTATGCGTCCGTTGTTTCAAAAACATATTGGTGATATAATGACTGGTCATTTTTTAAAACATGATGGAAGATTTGGGCTAATATGATAAAAATTCTTTTAACTGGGAGAGCCGCAACAGAAGACTGCTTTGAGAAACACCTGCAGGTAATCAAGATATTACTGAGCAAGAATTTATTAGAAATGAGGTTAATATGCAATGGTAAGGCTGTGTTGAATTGGCTTTTTGAAGCAATGACAGAATCAGGATTATCGCGTCTGCTATTACGGAACACTTTCACGAAACACCATTAATACTATACATCGCACGTAAAATTGTTCGAAATTGAACCGCGTTATTTCAGATACAGCTGAATATGGTTGTTATCTTTGATCATGCCTGTAAGGCCTTCTTTGAGGTTTATTAAAATATTTGACACAGATGTTATCGGTAAAAAACTCTCTTGAAAATATGGATAAGACGTGATAACGCAAATTGATGCCGTTAATAAAGGCATATACGCATGAACATTCCGTAAGATTGTTGGTGCACGTTTACGTGAGTCAATGACTGCAATGAAACCTATTAGTTTTAGAATTTTTTAAATCTTTACTTAGTCATACTAATTGTCGGTGAGACATTCGAAAAAGTTACAGTCCATTCTTATGTAGCATTTAATCGAATTGTGCTTAGGCGGACATTTAAGTTTCGAGTGGTTATCGATTTATTTAGATAGAGTTTAGCAAAATAGCAAAATTAATATGAAAGGAAAGAAGCCAACTTATTGTCCAAAAAATTAATTATATAAAGAAATGCAAGCAAAGGATATTCTGAAAATTTCAGAAGTTAACCCCTGCGGAAGTATTAGGCTTTCAAACATTTGAAGTCAGGTTCGTTAAAACGCGAAGATTTACAAAGGGTTCGTTCTTATAAAATTAGAAGAGCATAAATTAAAATAAGTTCTCTTTCTAAAGAAGAAAAGTAAGGATGTTATTTGTGGCACGGCAGCAATCATTGCACAAGTGTAGGCATTCGCATTTTCATTTTGAAGCATAAAGGGTACCCCATCTATATGCCTTCGGTTACGCCAAAGCAAAAAGTTGAACGGACGATTTATTCGGTGGTGATTGGTTAGATAATAGTAGTAGAAGTGATACATTCACGATGCCTCACTAGCAGGTCGCAAGTTGATGGTCAGGAGACTGGACACAAATATTTTTTCAGTCCATTCGCATATCCAAAAATGTATAGAAGGTCAGCAACTGTTGGGCTGTGGTTATAGAACAAACCAAGGGATGCCAGAGTCGATTATCGTGTTTTGTTTGTATGTGCGGGTGGTCGCTTTGGCATCAGGTCTATAAGTGTATATCGACGGATCGAGT
>Ga0163217_1068258_pt1 | contig 13728 bp, 8 predicted proteins | sample SynspAceP_FD_185933 | JGI IMG/M metagenome (GOLD analysis project Ga0163217, IMG submission 185933) | Saline lake microbial communities from Ace Lake in Antarctica - Synechococcus sp. Ace-P (PacBio error correction) | ecosystem: Environmental > Aquatic > Non-marine Saline and Alkaline > Saline ... | reverse complement strand
ATTACCCGCCTTTGCAAACAAAAAATGCTTCGCCCAATAGTTATTGCCTCAAGTAATCCTGAGATACTCCAAGAGGGGAAGTGAAAAATGAATAAATCGAATATCAGTTTTTGGTAGCCTCTGTCACAACCCTGAGTGAGTGACTTGTTCCGCTTTTTCCGTCGCGAAAAAAAGTTAAGATCACCGGGCTTGATTTCATTTCTTTTGGATACTTTTTCCTTGCCTCACTTTGTGATGCTGAGGTTCGAGGCATGTTGATTCCCAAACCGATTTAGGAAGAGTGATAACAAGACAGAGCAATCTATTCCTGATCGGGGTAGTTCCCCCGTACCTATAAAGGAGGTCCCAGTATAACTTTTGGCTGTAGAGATTACTTTGATTGCGGGTTCATTTTACACCTTCCTTTGTTTGGAGGCCCAGGAAAAAATTAAAAAAATCAAGAGCGCCTAAAAATGAGAAATGTGGATACTTGGAATCTTGTTGGGAGCATGGCTGGTTTATTGAGAACTCAAAGTATAAGTGACTGCGGCAAGTTTCTTTCAACTTTTCTTTCCAAAAAAACTCGACAAAAGATTTCGTAATTTGTATCTCCCTTGATTGATTATGAGTAAAGAGAATTTGATGGTCTACCATTTCACAAAAAAATAAACACCCTCTATACGGAGGGCACTTCGTCGTGGGGGGAATTCGATTATTTACCGCTATAAGCGTCAAATCTCTTTTACTTGCTCGAAAATGAATATGTAGAGGTCTTTTACAACCACAAACTAGACAAATCGATAAGATTGACTTTTTACTCGGATCATACCGAATTGAAATTGTCTATCTGGATCAGATCCGAAGTGAATTAAAATTCATGGAAAAATGAACCATAATTATTTCTGGTCCCTTTCATTTTAAAGCTTTCGCTTCAAGAAATCTGGCATCATCGAATAGAGATTGCCAAGTAGTATTTCCTCCAGAGATTCCGTGACATTCGATTTGGGTAGTTAAATGTCTCGAATTGCTTATCGGCTGTTGATTAAAGCATTGACCAGATCTACAGAATTTCTGAAAAGTGCACATTATCATCTCCTTGTACCATGGATTAGCAGGAAATTTCCCCGTAATTTAGTTCACATGCATGATCGGGCTATTGTTTCATTCGTATCCGCTGGATTTGCTTGAGGGAGTTTGCAGATAAGCGCTCGTATAAATCGATCGTAATTATTCAAGTTGTCCACCGGAGCTACGGCAATTTGCCTGTTTTGAAGGACGTCGTTTCCCTTTCATCAAACCATGTGAGGACATATATCCTCCATAGGACCAACCCCAAATTCCCACTTTCGGCAGGTGTCGATGAAATGGGAAGTTTGGCAAGTATTTCCCACCTTCAATCTTGATCACTGTTTTCAAAGCTCCAAGATTCGCATAAGTAGCATGCTTGAAATCTTCGACCTCGAGGCCCAGTTCCACGGTTATCAATTATCAGGCTACAATTATTTCCTTCTGCACCCAAAGTCTGATGCAAAAATCACGCGCATCCAGGACCAGGAATTTCATCACATTTTGTTGTCCTGGACCACCAAGGACGTATCAGACCGGAATATTTCTGTTTGGATCAAAAGCCTTCGGCTGACAGGTAGCCATCAGCGAAGTCCATCGGACTTGTTGGGAAAAAGTAAAAAAACTCCTTTTCTCCCAAAGCGAAAGCAGCTAAGTAGTTATCAGCGAGGCATTATCTTCTAAACTTTGATCTCCTTTCCCACTCGCTTCGTTGAGCGTCACATCACTGGCTTTGAGGTAGTGAAAAATAGTCCATGTAAAAACCGTGATCCGGATCATAATTGATCGTATGAGTTCCCTCGAAGGAGTAAGCGATTTTTTGCTTTTTCTCATCCAATCCGCATTTACATAGGAAATTGCGCCTCCATTCGGGATTACTTCTGAGAGATAAATAAGATTTTCTTTGCCTTTTCATCATGCCAAACCATCTCAGTTCACCTCCCAATTTCCCTGTTGGTATCTGAACGAATCAGACTTCCATCCAGATTATGATGGTAAATATTTGCTTGTAGCCATCTTGCTCTGAAGTTCGCAATAAAAGGTTTTTTCCCAATTCATTCAAATATGCAAGTCGTCATTGTAATCTAGTACATAGGTCTCTTGAACTTTCAGAAATGACCAATTTACTTTCCCCACTTGTTGCATTAGCATGTTACAATCCATCTGATTTTGAAAGACGAGTTCAGTCGAATGAAAGCAGTTGATTCACATCTTTCTTCCAATAGAATTCTTGGAGGTAAATATTCTGATTCGCTTTCCAGAATCAATTTTTTGGAATTTTGGAAGAAGCCAGATCGTTACACATGAATGCTTTACATCGGATCTTTTCTCCAGCTTTTGGTATTTGAATTTTTGTAATCTTTGGATATAAAAGGGCGACCCCCAAAGCTGCATATTGAATTCAGGAACTTCCAGACTCATTCAAAGCGGATTTAAATGAATCTTGCTTCATCAGGAGGACATTTGAAAGCCTGAGCCATAGAAAATTCCTTCTTTTCGTAAACCCAATGTCCGCGCACCATAATGATTTTGTTCCATCCCCATCCTTTCGTGAATTTGCGTCAATTTATTGTTGGCCAATTCCACCATGTATTAAGTTGTTGTCTTTCACAAAAACCACTTTGTCATTATCTGGAGAAGGGAGGCATAGGAGATTTTCTCACCCTTCATCAATTCTTGCTGTTGGCCAGTGGCCATATCTACCACGTAGAAAATCCCTTTGAAGAGCGTCGATAGATCGTTTCTACAATCGGTTTGCCACCCAAGGTTGGTCTCATCCATATTTGAAGGAATAGCTACTGAAATTCAATCCCAAAGCTTTCCCCATCAAGTAAATTATTCCAGCTTGCGGCTCCTGTTTGCAGATTCATCTTCACCACCATAGGATAGCCCATCTGATTGATCTGGTTGGGAATTTAATTATTGCCCATTTCTCATCCAGCTTGATGCCTCTGGGACGGTTTGTTGGAAAAAGGTGGTGTTTATCTTTAAAACACATTCTTCATGGTTACTTTTTTGAGCTCCTGCCGCGGATAGAGTTTGATCCTACAAAGCAAAAGGATGAGCGCCAAAAAGCGTTCGATTTCATACTTTAATCATATTTCTAAAAATTTTGGCGTGAATGCCTAAATAAAGGTCATAAATATAAGGAGGCGTTTAAGTCTTTGAAAATTCTTAGGATTAAGAAGCCAAAAATCTTAGAAATCTTAGGACTTTCTTCCCCTTTCCGCAAAAATCGGCTAATCGCATTTGTTACCCATTGGACCTCCATATATGAAGAAAAGAATCGCCCTTGTGACCGGTGGCTACACCGGAAGGAATCTGCTGATCCACTTAAAAGTGCGCCGTGTCGAAAAAACCATCGATGCGGAACGGTTATGATTGTGTTTCAAAATCCTGATTTTTATCCCGGAAATTGGCATCATCTCACCGAGGACCGGAGAGGAAAGTATGGTGGATCTCAAGATTTTAGCCTTACGATCAACCGTGAAAAATTAAGTTCGATGGCATTTTTAATATCCTCCACGGCTCACCCGGTGAAGATGAAAGCTAGGCGCGGCTACTTTGATATGATTGGATTGCCTTATACTACTTGGCGGACCAAACTCACCTCGGCGATTACTATGAATAAAGGGCTATTACTAAGCTATCGTAGACCGATATCCCTGAGCTTCATATCGCCAAGTCCGTCCATTTGGAAAACACTCAAGCGCAAATATTTCCCGGAATTGAATTCAGAACTGACGTTCACCACTTTTCATCAAACCGAAATAATGGCGGGAGCCCATAGGAATGGAGCAAAGTAAAAACTTGGGGAGAGTTACCAGAGGCTTTAGAAAAAGCTTCGCAGAGGACACTCAAAGTTACTCGTCGAGGAGTGTAATCAAGGAGAGAATTTTTCGATTGGTGTGTTTCGGGGAAAAGGGAGAAATCACCGTTCTGCCTGCGACTGAAATCGTAAGTAGCAAAGGATGTTTTTTCGATTTTGAAGCTAAATTACATTCCCGGCATGACCGAGGAAATTACGCCAGGCAGAATGCAATACCGAGGAAGTGGAAGCCGTGTAGTCGAATCTCCACGCAGGTTTATGAGAAAACTGCAATTGCAAAGACCGCGGTCGAATCGGATTATTTCCTTGGCAAAAGGAAACTGCTCAATTCTACTTTATCGAAATCAACACCGTCCTGGGTCAGACAGAACTAGCTTAATTTCCAACAAGTGAAGGCTATGGTAAAGATGTGAAGAGTTTTACACCGAGTTGATGAGGAAATGTTTCCGCAAAGCAAAAGCGAGAAAGCTGAAATAGCTTAAGCTTCAAATTAAAGATTTTTACCGCATAGCTCCACAATAGGTTACCTAGTTTTTGAAATAGAAGTTGGAAAGTAAGGGAGCGTTGAAATTGCCTTTTTCAGCGCTTTCTGATTTCATACTTCTGACTTTAAATCGGATGACTTGCTAAAAAGTGGAACATCAATTCTATTTTCTTCGAAATAGACCGGTTGCATCCGTCCTTCCAAAATTTAGCTATCGACTGCCTCTCTAGCGAGGATTTCGCGATTTCGCTTGAATACTCCGGAGAGAATAGTCAAAGTCACATCAGTAATCAGTAAAACGGGATGAGCAGATTACTAGGCAGTAAATGACTGCTGCTGGGACTTGATGATAATACTAACCACCAACTGTAGATGCAAGACCTCCTAACGCGAATACCGTATTCAGTTTTACTTTGATTTACACTTCTGCCGGTAAAGATCCTGAAGTTTCTGGATTCGAAGCCTCAGTTTGTTTGAATTCCCAATTTGGACAAGACTTGTGGCCCCTCCAGAAAATCGATTTTTTGAGTTAAATATTTTCTCGAATATCAATTGGAGAAAAGAGTCTCTTGGCAAAAAAGCAGCATTTGCAAGAGGTTTACTAAAAGCAAAAACTATTCCAAGTTTTCATTCTTTCAAAAAGTTAAGGACTTAAACCAAGTTTTCCCGGGAGAGACTTGAAAGCTGAATTGATATATGCCCCTCGACCCTTCATGCTAATTGTATTCACTTACTGCGGTTCGACACGCTTCTTTCCTTTACGCGAATGCCTCCACCAATTACTCCCACTCCGGCACCAATCCAGTCAGCAAAAATATAGGGTATTCAATCGGTCCTGATGTGTCCATTCGAAACACCAAAAAATTGATTCAATCCTCCGAGTTTAGTATACCCGTTTCCCAAAAATCATCACTCCACTGGCGATTCCGCATCTGTGCTTATGCCCTTCGACGAAGTTTCTTTTGCTCGATTCGAAATTGGCCATCAGCTAGCTACTTTCAGCAGCCGTGGCGGGCCTTCCCATCGATTTGAAGCGATTGTTATTGAAAAATTTTTCTTTTAAAAGTGACTATGCCTTGAGCTTTTAGTCATTAAGGCAACCCAAAAAACAAAAGTACAAGAAGGAATCTTTCGCATTACGACCGTTATTAATTAATTTCAAAAATACGAAATTTATCTTCTTAGGTTAGGTTTTAAAAAGTTTTTTTTTTAAAAAAGACTTGACTTAAAAAGTCAAACCAAAATTAAAAAAGGTCACTAAACCAACTTCTCGCTCTGAGCTTGAACTTTAAATTCGCTTCTTGTTTTTTCTTTGCGTGAATCCCTTGCGAAACTTTGGCGGTTGAATCCCTTTTTCATAAAAAAGCCTCCTGGAAAAATTCAGGAGGCTTAGATTTATAATCCGAAGACCGATTTGATTCGATCCACATTAAATCCGTTTCTCCCAGTTGAAGAAGCAGCTCCACTTTCAATTACAATTTCATCTCTGTAAGGTGACAAAAAGGTTTGGTCACCACTTCATTTACTCTTCCCATATGCCCATAGCTTGCAGTCTCTTCATAGATTTGGATTGCGCAATTTCAGTCGTTGCTCGATTGCATAAGGTTCGCATTATACGAAGAAAGTTCCCCACTTTTTTAGACTATTTCCCCATCGTGAAGTTCTATTTAGATGGTCCCAACGTATTCACATAGATTCCATCGGAGCGGCTACACCAATTGGCGTAATGATACCTGAAACTAGATCTTCGTCTGCAACGCCCGCTTGCAACCATATTTTTAGCAATATGGACGCGTAGCATAAGCTCCTGATCGATCTACTTTAGATGGGGTCTTTTCCAGAGAAGCCCCTTCCACCATGTTGCCCCTTCCCTCCGGTACTGTATCCAATGATCTTTTCTACCAGTCAACCCGGTATCGCCATGCGGCCCACCGATTACAAATTTTTCCCGTAGGATTGATATGGTATTTGATATCGTCTGTGAAAAGCTTCTGAAGCTCAGGCTTTAAGTTGGGCCTTTTTGCATGCGGGGAATCAATCGAAAATATATCTGATTTGATCTTAGCGAGCATGGTCGCTTCCTCATCAAAATCATCGTGCTGAGTAGGAAACCACATTGCCTGTTCGATTCGCGAGGCACATTTTGTTCGTCGCTGTATTCGATGGTTACTTGTGCTTTGGAATCCGCGTCTGAGGTAGGTAATCTCCTTATTTTCTCTCCGCAATTACGCCAAATTCCCGAAGGATCAGGTGCGAAAGTCCAGTGCCAAAAGGCATAAAGGTTATCAGTCTCATTGGTGGCATAGCCAAACATCATCCCCTGATCTCCGGCTCCCTGCTATCTTTCTGATTTGCACGATCCACACCCTTGATTTGATATCTGAAGATTGCTCATGAATCGCAGAAAGCACTCCACCAAGAATTGCCCTCGGAACATGTTATTCACTTTTGGTATATCCGATTCGATTGATACGTCACGGGGCAATTTTCTGGACGTTCAGGTAAATATCTACTTTACCTCACCTGCTAAGAATACTTTGGCCGGGGTAACCAACGTTTCGCAAAGCTACTTGGAATTAGGATCAAAAGCTAAAAAATTTTCAATCAGCGCGTCAGAGATTTGATCTGCGATTTTGTCTGGATGCCCTTTCAGAAAACGGACTCTGAGTAAATAAATATGCCATAAACTGAATTAGAAAATGCTGATGTTTTAAGAAGCCCAAAAATACGGCGAACTGGGGGTTGGAAATAAAAAATTAGATACGTAATGTCTGGGTTTTGCCTTTTCAAAATTCAATCTTTTGTGTCAAAAATGATCCGGACGAAAAACCCAGTATTCACTTGTGTAAATCGAGCGTTAGTTGGCAAAAAAAGAGAGGCTCTTGTGGGGACTCTCTTCTGAATTGAATCTTTTATTTATTGAATTAAAAGCCAGGAGACGTTTAATCTTTCCGCCTGGACCGTTTTTCCTGCCAAAGAAGGCAGTAGGCGTAGCGGAATTCAAAAGTGCAGCTTTTAATCTGAGCAGGCAGTTCGCATTAGGATTGAGAGAAGATAAAGGCGCAGCAGCTCCAGATACGTTGTGGAGTTGCCATTGATGTCCCATTTATAACTGCATACCTGATCCTACGGTAGCTCTTTTACCCTTTCCACGCTACTTGGTACGCTTTGACCAAAGTACCAGAAACCTTGGAGCTCCCCCCAATTATCTACTGTAGTCGCACCAAACTGAGGAGAAGCTTGATAAGCCCCGCTGCTTGTGATCGATGCTACTGCCGATCACATTCGGACTATCGTAGTTTGATGGAAGCTCGCCGTCAACATCCATTGTTTGTCCCTGAATTTAACCAGCTGAGCTATAAATAAAAATTCCCTGCAACATTGGCTCGAATCTATCGCATTTCCTTTAGCGCTTGAGAGTATCCTCCTCCACCCAGCTATTATTTGTTGCTTACATATTAAATACCATGTCTTGTTTTCAAGTCAGTGAAGTACATCCACTGCCTTAATTGCATTAGCTGAAGTGCCACCTTGGCTTCCTACGGAATTTCGCTCCCATGAGTTTCCACATTCCAAAACCACTCCAGCGACTCCTTTTCCGTTTCCTTCCTACACCACCAATAGTTCCAGGCTTACGTGGAGTCCCGTTGCGTCATCTCCAGTTTCCGTTCAAATAAGCTGCTATGTGGCCGCGAAGTCCCAGCCATACACATCAGTCCACTAGTCCATTCCATCATCATCAACTTCATTTCCTGCGATTTCCCCCCCCCCCCCCTGGGTTGACGCCTGCATTGGCAGCTAAGTCCTCGTGCTCATTTACATTATAGCCTTCGTCAATTATACCAATATAAGACAGTTTGCGCTTCCAGTTTATTATTAGCCCCAAGCAAGTTGCAGCTTGGACTACCGAATTGATCCCGCCAGCTGACATTCCCCAAAGGAGTGTTGGAAAATATGGATCGTTCGAAGTAAAATTTGCAAAATGCTGATAGATCCATGTTGGTTCTGCATACTCAACTTCTGGCATTTGTTTCAATTTTTTCGATTGCTGCCATCGTCCCCAATTTTGAATCTACCAGAATCAAAGTCTCCAGTTATTTCCGCCTTTTCTTGCATTTCGCAAGCTCCGATGCTCCAGTCTAATCATCCTCTCGATGGTTACCCTCCACCGCGGCCAAAATATCAATCCGATATTCTGGATTTATAAGTTCACCCGTTTTCAGCTTAATCAAAAAAAGGCTGGACCTGGTACAAAATTTGCTCCAGCGCAGATACGGTCTGTTCAGATTATAAACCGGATCGTTTTCTATGATCTTAGCGCCAAGAAACTGCCAATCCAAGTAAGGCTGGGAAATACTATAAATGCGTTTGTAGTTGTTTTTCATAAATATATTGGTTGATTTTTTTTTGAAAATTATACTTTTTATTAAAAAAAATCCACAAAATTCATCCTTTTGCAAAATTAAATTTATTTCTTATCAAGAAACCCCATTTTCAAATAAATCTCATTTTATGTCTTCTTTTTTTTAAACATATAGGTTCAAAAAACTTATTTATTCATTTTTCTGTATTATTTTACTGGATTTCATTGCCCATTAAATAGAGTTTTATGAATAATTATTAATAATTTTCCTCAACAACAAAAACCAATTAAATTTGGTTGTTTAGGATTTATGCCATTTCTAAAATAAAGTGGTGTATGTTTCAGCTTTATTGGAATTTTTTTTTTTCAGAAAAACTATCTTTTTTGCATCCTAAAAGCTGACTATGCTAACTTAAACACTGATCAACTTTTACAACCCGCCTATGAGTCGCTCTAAATTACTATCCAAATTGGCATTAATTTGCATGCTAGCTTTTTCCTGTAAAAAACCCTCAAATCCCACTTCTCAAATGAAAAAATACAAGCCAAATACTCGGATGTTGGTCAAGCTTTTTAAGGGGAATGGAGTAAGCTTTGAAAACTCCCCATTAGTAGAAGCGAGCACCAGATTACACCAAGCTCTTTCAAGAAACGTTGGCCTGGAATTTTCAAAGCTAAAACCAGCAACTTTCTAGTCTAGATTACTGCCGGTTGGTTTCAATACCTGAGCAGGTAGGACTCCGATCGTCTGGCAGAAATGAATGGTTTTGATTTCAATCATCGGATTCTGAAACCCTGGGAACGTTGATCCCGCCTAATTTACACCTCGCTTGGGTACTGAGCGAAGTGATGGCCCGGTCATGAAGGCCCGACACACCATGGCATTTTGGAGCTTTGGCAATTACAGCTTTCCTCTGCTGCTTGAAAGGACGAACCCAATTTCTTAACAAGAGCTTTCAGTCCATCCCTGCGCTAAATAAAACAGCGGAATCGCAACCTAAACCGGTACGCCAAGGGACTTGGGCAGCCGGAAAGCCCAACTATAGCAAAAAATTCCAAGGCGCGGGGGAGACTGAAAACCATTTTAGATTTGGAAGGAATCCAGGAAGATGCTGAGCTCGTGACAAAGCTGTTCAAAAAAGCCATCTTAGCTACGAAGAATTCGTGGCTTGGCTACGAAAAGGAAGCTCCTTCAAAACAGGGGAGTCTGGAATAGGAAAGGAGAATTAACGTGTATCTCCAGAATGTTCACTTGGTTCCGCTGTACCTGGAAGATGGAGGTAATTGATTCCTCAAGCGGAGAATTGGGCTAGAGCTGTGTCGGTCGCTGAAACTGGGGAGCATCGAAAAATCGGGATCTCCCAGAGCTAACTGAAGCAAAATAACAGCTGAGGATTTTGAAATTCTTACAGAAAAAATCGCTCAATACGCTGATCATGTTTTCTCGAGACAAGAAATCGTTAACCGTAAAAGATTATTCGAACCGGCATTTACGAGCCATCGAGGCACATTTATCCCAAAGGAAAAACGGAAATTTTCTTTCACTATCGGTATATGCATGCGATCGCTCCCTTGTATTCCCATTTCTACCCACTGGTTTGAATTGGCAAGAATTGGACAATGAGCGCATACGAGTGAGATTCGAAGGGGAACCTTTACTTTATAACATCTTGGGACTCTAGAAATGAGGAAACAGCAACGGGCAGTTGAAGAGATCTTCATGGATTTGCCGGAACTTTATTGAAGACTTCTCCAAGAGCTCGAGGAGCTCGTTACATCATGATTTGCGCAAGCGGAGCGGGCTAGATGGACTGGGTTCGCTCTACGCCCAAGCAAATGAAATGACAATGGTTTGAAGGCAGGGGGAATTCATTCCAATTATAACACCAAGAGGTTGGATTGAACAGAAAAGTAATCTCCTTTTTTGAACAAAACACTTATTATATGCGCCAACCAGGCTATGGAAGTAGCTACCTCACCGGAATGGTATTTATTGGAAAATGCCGGATGGCGGGATTATGCTCGGATCAAGGAAGGCAAAAGGCGAAAGAATTAAACTCAAAGATTTCTTCGATTCAAAATCAAGTGCCCAATTGGAGGTATTCCAGTTTCATTGACACATTGGGAAATGGACGGGATGGATCAGCAGGCTGAAAAGTAAGGGAAGAAATTATTATTTCAACTTTCTGATTCAAAATTCTTTCTGCTTTTCACCAAACCTTCCGTCACCTCATTCATGCTTTAACCTGTATTTCAAAGTCTCCTTTTAGCGTGGCTCGATAAAAGCGTTTTAGATTTTCCAGCAAGTCATCGATTCATCAGGTAGCACTTCTTCCAAAAGTGCCGAAGGCGCTTGGCTGCTGTTGGCGATTTTCCATAGTTGGAAATGGCGGATTTTCCAGATTGCCTTTGGAGACTATTCCCCCAAGTAAAAATCACAGAGCTCGGCGTATCAGCGATATTGACCAGAAGAAAGCGCTTTCTTTTGGCCTCGTCGCGGCATTTGTCGATTGGACACTTTATCATCCGTTTGCTCCCGGATGACTAGATGCTTTCCTCCGAAATACTTTTCATGTGTAAACATCCTCAATTACGTGACGGTATCTGACTTTTCTGCAAATTCCAAGAACTCCGTCTAAAACACTTAGAAACCACGGTCACTTGGGCTAAAGGACTGGATTTGAGCAGAAATTTCCAGCTTTTCTGTAGCCACAAACCCCTCCGACCATAAAATATTAGCTCGTGGGCTTTAAAAAGATAGGATATAGTGGTTCATTTTTTAAGTATCAAGAGTTAGAATCAAGACAATAGATTTTGGGGAAGCTGTAACTTCAATATTCGAAATTCATCATTCGGTGGCTCGATATTTTCAGTTGGCCTGCGTCTCTAGACGGCTGGCACGATTAGTAGTAGATTGCCGCTCCTAAAAAAGTAGGATAGCACAGGAAATTCGAAAGGTTGATAAAGTTGGAAAAGGAACGATAGTAAGAAACCTTCGAGGAAGATTTCAATTTCGTCCCTTTTCATTCGGAAATGACACCTCAAAGGTTGCGGACTTTACTACCCTCCCGGTAATCTCTGCCAACTTCATTTTTTACCACTCACAATAATGATGATTGCCGAGCCTCGACTCGATTTTCTAGGGGATTTTTGAGAAATATCAGCAATGTAACCTGCCGTGATTCTGCCCTTCCCGGTGTTCCACTTTGGGGATAATGGCAATTGGTAATTTTTCCTACCAGCTTTTTCATAAAATAGCCTACGAATTTCGGGAAGCTTTTTTGTCCCCATCAGGATCACTACGGTCGCAGTACTTGTGCCGCTAAAGCAAGATCTGTGGTTAGATCACCCCCTGAACTGAAGTTCGTGCCGTCACCACCCAAAAAACTCTTCCGCCACGCCCCGCCTTGGTCACCGGATCCCAGCCGAAGCCGGAACAGCCAATCGCCGAGGTATTTCCCTGGGAATCCAATTGTGTAGGAATCCCAAAGGCCCGATGTACTCGATTTCTTCCGCTCCACGCCCAAAGACAAAGGGATCAACCGGCCTTTCAATCGGGCCACATGTCATTGCTTTGGCCCTAAAAGCTGACGCAAAGCTGAAATGATTTCGTGTCTTGCTTGAGGTTGGGAATGCCGGCCCTACTCGTTTTCCCACAAAAATCTTAATCGCAGATTTAGGGCGCATGCTTCAATAAAACCGGGATCTATCAAGGCATCATTAAAGCACGACATCTCTTGGTTCAATGCCAAAAACGCCTTTTTAAAGTAATCAGTTCCGGATTCGCCCGGACCCCGCACCAAACCAGCGTTACTTTTGGGAAAATCAGAAAATTTCTTTTCATACGCTAACCTCCTCTTCCCGATAGTTTTTTCAACAAACCGTAAAATTTCCAAAATGCCTGCTTAAGCATTAGGCGCTTGCAAAGTCTTCCGTAGGGCTCCTGCTGATTGATTTGATTAAACCTTTTTTCCGCAAAAGCACCCTTCTAGCTTAATTTTGCCTGAAGCAACGAATGCTTCATTCAAATGACGCAATGATATTAGCGTTAACTATTTGTGCTGATATCCTCGCTTAGCCAAAAATGGTTGGCAGGAATTTAAATCAACCTTGCATAATGATCGGTAAATTACTATCAGCCACCTGCCTCAGCCAAGCTTCTTTGGCCCAGTTTCCAATTTCTCCCAAAGCTTTCCAATAGTAAAGTCGCCACCAAGTCAATGACTACGCCGGCACACTCGCCGACTTCCCACTGCAAAAACCTTGTACCTTCCTCATGTCCCCCAATCCACGAATTCACTTCGACAACGTGGGAGGTATCCGCCAAGCTCCTTCAGCAATTTCATAGAAATACATCTGTCCTTGATGATCCGTAATAGCTGAGAAATCCAGCCCATTTAGAAATTTTGCTCGAAAATCATCAAAACACCCGCAAAAGCCTGTGGCCCACGACCGACTGGGGAACTTTGGTCACTTTATTCCGCAAATCTTTCCATTTCCATTCCCGAGATTCCCACCGCCAAGTAGGACTTGAAGTGCAGGGAAACTACCGTTTTCCAGCTTTCATGGGACATTACCTGAAAAAACCTATATTGAGGCCATGTTGTGCTGCCCGCAGAGGCATTTCATACATCCTGAGATTTTTGATCCACAAATCCTGATTTTTCTCCAGGGTAATTAGGATACTCATTTTTAGGGAATTACTTTTTCTTAGTTCAACGGCGATCCCGGTCGAAGGCTTGCTATTCCAAGATTACAAGATATCAGTACCTGGGAACAAGCGGTGATATCGCCCAAAAGAAGTTTATATTCCTTTTTTCCTCAGGGCCAATCTTTTGAAGCTCCTTGATAGAAATTTAAGGAAACCAAAATCGGCCCGAACAATTCTTCGGATCAGGAAGTTTTGCCGAATCGTAAATCGGGATTTCATTCATTCGCAAGCGCTCTACCAAATCGCGGCCAATGCTGCTCGCCTGATCAATGTAAAAATCGCCCAAATCTCTCTCT
>Ga0163217_1014949_pt1 | contig 13728 bp, 17 predicted proteins | sample SynspAceP_FD_185933 | JGI IMG/M metagenome (GOLD analysis project Ga0163217, IMG submission 185933) | Saline lake microbial communities from Ace Lake in Antarctica - Synechococcus sp. Ace-P (PacBio error correction) | ecosystem: Environmental > Aquatic > Non-marine Saline and Alkaline > Saline ... | reverse complement strand
TCGCGAGAGTTTTGAGGGGCTTTTCCGCTTTGGGGACTGGTGTGGTGTGGGTGCTGCGAGGATCGCAGCCAGCTGAACGATTACGGCGGATCAGCTGAGTCAGCTCCAGCCCTGCCCCGCAAGGAGCTAAGGTCGCCGTTGGGCAGGCGAAACGTCGAGGACGCCATCGAGCAGCTCAACCGGCGATCGCCCGCCGCAACCGCCAGCAGGAATGGTGCGTTGGTTGATGGCCGGTTTTGGCGTTCGTTTGCCGGTCTGATGTTCAGCCTGATCACAACCTGCACACCTTTGCCTTCGCCGGCTCCATTGGTGGAACGCTGATCGGAGGTGTGTTGGGCATGGGCCTTCCGGCTGGGATGGGCAGCTACGCCGCCTGCCGCCAGCGTCAAGTCCGAGGACAGATGATCGAGTTCGCAGCCTGCGCAAACCGGATCGATGAGGGCAACTGGTGCTGCTGCTCGAATCCGCTTCCGGGAGAGATCACCCTGGATCCTGAATTCAGCAGTCCAGGCCAAGGCGGTGGTGCGCCTGACGGAAAGCTGAGCCCCGATGCCCCCCCTTCAGCCCCCCTTCTTGCTCCCCGGGAGGGCCCTGCTTGGCGAAGCAGCGCGAACCCCGCTGGTCTCGCCCCGCTTCTGCCCTTGGCCGAGCAGCCTTACGCAACTGGGTTTTACCGGTCTTGGAGCAACTTTCTGACGCGGCGATCCTCGAAGACGCCTTGGAACAGCTCGGGGGCTCAGCGAGCTTGGAACGCTTCAAAGCCAGCGGCGGGCATTCCCAGGCGGAGCGCTTGCTGTTCTTCGCTTTGCAGCGCAGCGACCACGGCAAATTCGAAGCGGCTCCGGAGTGGGCAGCCCTCGAGCCAGGCCCCACTTGCTGGGCCTGGAGATTGGCAGGGGCAACTTCCTGTTCGATTCCAGCCACTCCGGCTGATTTTCGCCCAGGCTTGCTGCGGCTGGCGCAGGCGCCAGGGGAACTCTGGCGACCTTTGGGGTGGCGCGGCGATCGCCGGTGCCCAGCTCATTCACGACCCAAGCCACTGGCCGCCAGGCTGGGCGGCCGAGGGCAGAGTCCAGAGTGCGCACGGTGGCCGGTGGGAAGTTGGAAGGTGGTGCCCCTGAGTGGCCTGAAGCCCGCGTACGGCCCCAGCCAGGGTGCTCTCCACCGTGGAGGCCTCCCGGCGGCTCGATGCGGTGGCTTCGGCGGGTTTCGGCGTCTCCGCAGCCGCATGGCCGACTGGAATCCGCCGGGGGTCGTGGCGATCAACTGGAGCGGTGGTTGCGCAGCCCCAGCCGGGAATGAGTGGGGTTGATCGGGTGCAGCTGGACGATTCCCGCGGTGAAACTGACCCGTCTCAAGGTGGAGGCCACCAAGCGTGAGCGTTGGCGCCTGAACCTGAACCGAACCTGATTCCGTGGGACCAGCGCTGAGAATCTCGGCGGGATCAAAACGCCGCAGAGCCGGGCCTGGAGGGCTGGCTTGCTAAATTTCCCCGAAATGGTCAACACCCATTTCCTGGGGCTCTATTACTCCAGGAGGTAGAGCACTACCTTGACACGGTTAGGGAGTCACTGGTTTCGATTCCAGGATCGCCCACTCTTTTTCAATCAACGGCTCCACCAAAACAGCCAAATGATCAACAATTCAGTAATGTGACACAGTTTCAGGAAATTGTTTTAATTAGCACCCGAGAAAAGGAATGACCGACGGGCTCACCCTTTCAGTGTGGTCATCGGCATTGGCGATCGGGCCTGCTCATTTTAGCGTGCCGCCCGGGGTGCTGGCTACCGGCCGGCGAGCGGTGTTGTTGATGGAGAGCCGGCATACGCCTGACTCACCAGATCGCCCAGAGCTCGCGCGCAAGAGGGCATCGATGTCGCCCTGGTACGCCGCTCGGCTGGAAAGTTTCTCGGCCTTGTTCCCTTCGCTCACCAAACGTGGTGGTCAGTCCGGTATTCTCCTGGGACCACGCCGTCCTGCAGGTTCATGCGGCAGCAGGGGCTTCCGGTCTGTGGCGAACTTTCGAGTGGCCTGGGAGTTCAGCCGCGCCACCCCCTGGATCGGATCCACCGGCACCAATGGCAAGAACCACCGTGACCACCTGGTCGTCGCCCCACCTTGCGAGCGGGCCGTCTGGACGCGGCCGATGGGCGGCAACGTCGGCCCGCTCCGCCGCTGAATGATGATCGAGTGCCAGATCCCGGGGGCTGCTGTGCCCGTTCGTGGTGGTGGAGTTGAGCAGCTACCAGATCGAGGGCCTCCACCCGGAGCTGGCTCCTCAAAATCGGGGCCTTCTTGGACCACCCTCACCCCGACCCACCTGGGGGGGGGGAAACCGGTGGCCACGGGGGAAAACGGGGCGGGCTTTTTCGCAAAAAAAAACTTTTTTTTTTAAAAACCCCGGCCTTCGGAAAAATCAAGCGTGGCTGTTGATCGCTGGCGAGAGCCGCATTCCTCCAAACGCCCGGACATCCCGATCTCCTGGCCCACGCCGCCAGTTGGGGACCGGGCCGACTGGGGTCCACTTGCCGGCCGGCGCCAACAGTTGGCCTTGGCCGGTTCTCACTTGCCCTGATTCTGGGGGTCGAAGGAGGGCGTAGCTGCACGCAGCGCCGGGCCCGCTCTTCCCGGCGATGCCTGCAGATGCCTGGCGCAGCCATAAACCGCCAGGAACATGCTGATGGCGCGGCCGTTTGCCTGAAAAACTCTGCATTGAGGCCAGCGTGATGGAGGCCGCCTTCCGTTCTTTCCCCGGGGTTCCCCACCGGTTGGAGAAGATCGGGATCTAGCTGGTGCCAGTTGTACAAACGACAGCAAGGCCACCAACTAACGCGACGCGGCGGAAGTGGCCCCTCGCCGCCCTGCCAGTTCCGATTGGTGGTGCTCGCCGCGTGGGCAGGTCAAACAGGGCGATCCCCAGGCCTGGTTGGAAGGCCTCGATCGCCAGGCCGGGGCCCGGTCGTTCCTTGGCGGAAGCCCGCGAAACGTTTGCGCCTGCTGGCCTCCAGCGGTTACGGCGGTGAAGTCCATGGCCTGGAGGGCTCAAGCGAGGCCGTTTGCTGAAGCCGGGCGGCTTGTCGCCGCGGTGACTACCGGCACCGTGCTTGCCTCCACCAAGCCTGTGCCACTTCGATCAAATACGGGCGCTCGAAGCCCGCGGGGTGGGAATTCACTTCGCTCCCTTGTTCACGGCACTCGAACCCTGATGGCCATGGCTCATTGGTTGATGAAGAGCGAGCCCGACGTTTATTTGCATCGGACCATCTGGCCAAGAAGGCAGCCACGCTCTGGGACGGGCATCCGCAATTACAGGCGCGTAAATTTCATGCGCAGCATGGCGGTGGGTTGATCAGGGCGTTTTTCTATCACTCAACACCAAGCCCCCGGGGCATCATCGGTTTGATTGGAGGTGATCGAAACCGGGATTTACCGACCCAGTCAGTTCGAGCACACGTCTCCTTATTTCGATTCGTCCCCAGCTCTGAAGCGCCTCGCTGGATGCGTTCGCTTGCGCTATCTGAGCGCCGCTTCAATTACCCGCTGCTTGAGCTTGGATGCCCTTGCGCGAGAACTTCAGCACCGAGGAACTCACGGTGTGCGGCGAGGAAACCGGCTACTCGAATTCCTGCCGGTGTGCCAGCGGCTACGGCCCAAACGGCTCTTCGACCTGCTGAAATCGGGGAACTGATCCACGGCCCTACGAGGCAGCGATGGAGCCTGCCACAGCGCCCCCCCTGTGATCGCGGCCACGCTGCGGCAGGGCTTCGGAGGTTCTTCACGCGCGGGCCCCCGGGGCGTTCATCGCCTTCACCTTGATTCGGTGCCGTCAGCCAACTGATTCAGCCAGGCACTGCCAAAAAAACAGGGCCACTGCCGGCTCGCCAGCCAGAGCGAACCGATCGTGCCTTTCGTTCGCCCTGGCCCTGCTGGGTCTGCTTTGGAGTGTGGTCCAGCACGCTCTGGTTCAACGTCGGCTTGATCCCTCGGAGCCTGGCTGGGCGTCTCTCGGCCATCCCCCCCGCCTGGCTGATCTCGTCCGCGTTGATGGCGCCGCCGATGCGACGCCTGTTGGCGGTCTGCTGCTGTTGTTGCTGGTCTTTTGTCCTGATCCTCTCCAGGCACCGCCTGATCGCCGGCCTGGTGAGCTTTGGTCTTCTGCGCGTCTGGCCCTGCTGCCGCTGATCGCCGGTGCTGCGATTCTTTGTTGCCGTCTGGAGCGCGCCAGCTGATTCAGCTGCCGACCACGGTCATCGGTCAGCAAAGGTGCCGCTGGCCACTTTCCGCTGCGGGCAAGGGGCTGCTGGCGGCCCAGGGGGCGGCTTCTCGTGCTGGCCTTGGCCCATTGGCCGGGATCCTGGCCCATGGGCGCTGGCGCTGGGAGTGGGCCTGGCTGGTGGGCGGTTGCCCGTGGTGGGCTGTTGTCAGGCCGTGGCCTACCGGCAACTGCGTGAATCGGAAGGAGTCGAACTTGTTTGCGGCGCGCCCTCCAGCGCTTGGAAACAATTGGCGACATAGCACTGGGCACCGCCCGGCTCTGGACCCGTTCTGACCAGAAACCCGGCCAGAGCGGCTTGGAAGAGGCGGTACTGGTCCCAGTTTCGGATGGGATTCAATGAAGCTGCGCATCGACCCCAGCAGGGCTTCGCGGTACCTCGCCCCGCATGCTCACACCCGCTGGAAAGGTCGGGCGGCCATCGCTCGGCCGTGGCCGAGCCGGCGGGCCATCGCCGCAGCAGGCAGGGTGATTGAACCCGCACGAGCTCAGAAACGTCCAGTCAGGGAGTTGCTTGAGGAAAAGAAAGCAGAGGCCATCGGCACCGGCGTTCGCTGAGACACCAGTCTCCACACGCCGCTGCGCCGTCAAATCGCCCCAGCGGGCTCCGGTGAGCAGCGATCCCAGCCTGAGATTCCAATCCTCAGGGGCTTGTGCGCGCCCAGGTCTCCAGCTGATCTGGCTTGAATTCGGATCGACGGGGCCCCTTGTTCAAGGGGTGAGACAACAGCGAGGCGTTTCTCCACAGGCTTGAGCAGGGGGCGGGGCTTCGAGCTCTTTGGGCTGAGGAAAAACCTGTGCAAAATCTGCGGGGAAAAGCTTGCGAACCAGCCGGGGAGGGGTGCGGCGATCAGCAGTCCTGATCGCGCTCAAACGGCTGGCAGTTCTCAACAGGGCGGACCCGGGCCATGGGCCGTGGCCAGGGCCATGGGCTCAAGAGGGTTAAGGCCAGCAGGGCCTGCGGCCCAGGGCCCTACTGGCCGGCGAGGGACCAATGGCCCTCGATGGCCCCGTGCCAGGCCCCCAGGCTGTGAGAACCAAAGCGCAGGACCACTCGCGCGATGCCTTCGATGCTCATCAGCAGGCAGTCCCGCTCGCACTTCCAGTGTGCATGAGCGCTCTTCGGCCATCAAGCCTGAAGCGATTTCGCTTCGCGCTGTTCCAGCAAGCTTGGCGATCACCTGTTCGCAGCTGGAGCGCTTCTGCTGTTGGTTAGCTCCGCCCCCAAGCCCTTCACCACCGATCAACCACAGAAAAAGGCTGGCGTGCCGGCTCCCAGGCCAGACCGCCAACCTCTCCCTCAGCGGACCAAGCAACCTGGATTCAGACAGGCGATCAGCCGGGCAACAGATCCGGCTGACCTGTTCATCGGCCGAGCTCAACGATCGTTGCGCTGCACCGGCTTGACATGGATTCCTCCAGGAAGGCCATTCAAAGTCGCTCGAATCGGCGCTGGCTTATGGGCCCGGAAAGGCGATTCTTCACGGTGGTGAAGGTAGCGGTTGCTTGGAGTGACGAATCAAACTCTCAGCCCGCTGAGCAGCTCTTTGGGGGTTGATCGCGGAACTGGGTATACAAAACAATCTGTCAATTCTTTCCAATATTAAGCCAGCCGCTTGCGCAGACCCAGCTGCGCTGATCGGGCTGCCGCAGCTGATCCGTTGCTGCGGCTGATTCAGCCAAGATTGCAGTTAGACCACGGTCAGCTTCAGCGTGCCTGATTCGCTTGGGCCCCGTCACCGCCCCAGCGATTTCTGTTGCCATTGATGAAGGGACGCGGCCATCGACCCTCGGCAGCACCACCACGGTGGTGGGGTTTCCAGCCCGGCAGGCGGTTGGGCAATTGAACTGGTGGCCTGTCGGAGCCGTTCAGTAGCGGTGCTCTTGCGCCATCCCCAGCCTGGGGTCTGGCGGCTGGGGAAGGCTTGCTTCCGGGGCACGGTTTTGATCGGCCGCCAGGTTTTCAGGAAGGCCGGGCCTGGCCGCGCTGAGAGTTTCCCCAGCATCAGGCGCGATTTCAAGCGCTGGATTCGGGGTTGGCCCCAACTCCCGGAGCCGCCCGGCCTTGCCTCAGCCAGAAAGAGGCGGGCGCTCCCTGCTGCTGCATCGCATCTGGGAGCAAGCTTTGCCAGGACAGGGCTCGCGCCGAAACCGGCTGGCTGCTCACCGCTCCGGGTCGACGGGCTACCGCGGCTACCGGCAGTGGTTGCAGGACATCAGCCAGGACTTGCCGCGTGGCCGAGGTGGCCCTTGGTGGATGAAACCCACCGCCGCCGCCATCGGCGCTGGACTTGCCCGCGGCAGCCGTATGTGCTCGTGGCTGGACCTCGGACGGCGGCACCATCGATCTCGCCTGTGGCCCTGGAGGGCGGGCAAGGGCGTGGCCGCGCCTATCGCCAGCTTGCCTCGCTTTGCCGCGGCCGTGATTGGCCAGCAGCCGCCAAGCGTTGCGCTTGTGCCCGGGTGCTGGGCAAAGGCGCGGCCTGGCCCTGGGGCGGCAGAGATCTGGATCGACTTGGATCGCCGCTGATCTCGCCGTGCTGCTCCGCCCTCGGGGGCGTTGTTGGAAGCGGCTGAACAGCTCAAATGCAAAGCTCAGTTTCGAGCCGTTTCCAGTTCCGTGCTCTGGTGGCCCACCGGGAGAACCCGCCGGGAACTTCAGGCTCAAAGGCCGCCAGGCCCTGGAGGAGTGCTCGAGCGCAAGGGCCTGTTGCAGCTTGCTCGATGAATCTGCTCGGAGACGGTGCTCGCAGCGAGGGACGTTGCGCCGGGCGTCAAGCCTTGGCTTACGTCGATGCGGTGCTGCCCGCTTGCGGCACCAGCCGCATGCCCCTGATTTCGGCGCTGGCTCGAGGAGCGTTGTGCCGGTGTTTTCCAGTTCTCGATCAACACCCGGTTGAGGCGATCCGCCGTTCGGCGCGCTTGCCCTCACCCCTGGGCGGGCGGATTAAGGATGTCTCGGGCCAAGGTGTTTCGCTGCGTTGCTGGGATTCGCGCAAGCGGACGGCCCACCGCTGGCATCCCCTGTTCCTCGCAGGTCGCGGCTGGCCGACGGCAGAGCCGCTCGAATGGTTGGCTGGCCTGCAGCCCGATGACCAAAAACGGCAGCTGAGCTGGTGTTGGTGCGAACAAGTCAGGGCAGGCGCGCCGAGTGGTCTTCCGCCAGGCCTACCGAGCTCAGCCGGCGCGAGGCCGGGGGGAGAGCCGCGTGGAGCCTTGGGGCCGGCAACCGGGCCGGTCTGCCCCTGGAGCCGCCCCGGAAAGCCGGGGGGTGGACAGGGCCGATGGCGTTTCGGCATCAACGAGCAGGCCCAACTGACCATGCCAGTGAAGAATCTGGTCAGCGGGCCGAGTAACGAAACCGATCAGCCTCGGATCGGTCCGTTAGGCACAGGAGCCTGCCGTGCGGGGACAATGCGTTCGGCTGCCCCTTGCCGGAGGCCATCAATCAGTTTGGTATGCCTAGTAAGGAGTTGGTCTTTCGGATTGCTTTCGCCTGGCCCGTCGCCCACCACAGGCTGCCCCGCTCTGGTTGGCACTGACCTCTCGGGCTAGTGGGCTGCCGGTATGGATGCGGCTTACTGGTGGAATCCAGCTACCGCGGGGCCGACTGCAGCAGGCGGCGAGCGCTGCAAACTTTCCGGATTTGCCTTAAATTTACAGCGGCATTCAGCTTCGCAGCCCTGGCTGGATGAGTGGACGCGCGCCCAGGGAGCAGGGGACTGTGTAGAAGGATCAAGGCCGAAAGAGCTATGGCAAGCCACGGATTACACCGAGGCCCTTTGAAACTCCAAGCTTTTGCTTAGCAAACTCCACCGCCGGCCACGTCTGAGGACAAGCAAACCCTCAATGCCTGGCAACAGGAGTTGGAAGGCCAAGGGCCCTGGCTCGCTGTTGAAGGGGAGATCTGGCAGGGTTGCCTCGACTTAGCTCAGGGCGATGGGAGGAGCACCAACACCCCGATGGCAACGCCTATGGCGACAATTTGCGTGAATTCTGGAATCGCCAACCCGCCTGTCAGGAGGAGCGGGCCCGGCAGCATGATCGCCCAGAAGCGTTGGGGGAAGCCCCTTGATGCACTCAATCGCCTCGACCATCCCTGGTGGGTGTTGAGCCAAGACACGGGCTTCAAGCGCCAGGTGGAGCAGGAAATTCGCCGGGCTCCAAGGCCCAGGAACAGGAGGAGCGCCACAGCCACGGCGAGTGGCTTTGAACAGCGTGCCGATCGCTGACTTGACCGGAGGTGCAAGCGCAAGTATCAGCCCTCGGTTTTGATGATTGTCTTGCTTCCACCAAGGCCTGCAACCACGCTGGGCGTGGCAATTTGGTCGAAGCCGGCCCTGAAACGGCTTGTCAGCGTTGATGCGGGGCCCATGACAGGAGGGCCCAGTGCCAATGCCCCATGCAGCAGGGGAGAACAGGTCAAGGTCAGCCAGAGCGTGGTGGTGTCACCACCCGGAACATCGCGGCAAGCCCTTGAATCTCCTGGCGGCAGCAGGGGGAAGTGTTTTCGGGTCCCTTGACGATGGAAGGGCGTCGATCAGCCCGACCCTGCCGGTGATCGCGCCTTCGGGAAGTTCGCGCCCATTTCCGGGCCGATGAAACTCGAACGGTTGGCGGACGGGCCTGTATTAGCAGCGCTTTGCAGGAAACACCCCGTCCACCCCATCCACGTCCTGGAGGCAGAGTTGGATGTTCTCCTGCCGACGGGTGGGCACGATTCCGCCGCAGAAGTCGGGGTTGGATCGGCAGTTCCGGTGACCACGGTTCCACCATTACCAGGCAGCCTTGACCGCTTCGGTCGGCCCCAGGTGTGCAGGTCCTCCAGTTGCGCGCGCGTGGTTCGGCCGGTAAGAGATCACGTCATCGGACCAGGCACTACCTCACGGGCCTTTCGATCGCAGGCCGGTAGTGAGTGGCCTCCACCAGGCGGGTTGGCCGACCCGTTCGAAAGATTCGTCGCGATAGAAGGTGGATCCAAGGCTGCCTGGTCGGACGGCAATGGTCCGCGCTAGTCCTCCAAGTTGCTGGGCCAACACCCTTGGCCAGGGCAAACTCCGCGGGTGGGGATGCCGAGGCACATTCAGCTTTCTACTGTCGGCCGCCACTCTCGAGCACCTGGGAGGCGAGGGCGATGAACGGTGCGGGTCAAGTTCCTGAGCGGAGAGGATTTCCACTCGCCCTGCGCTGGACTCGAAGATTCCATGGCATGGCCTTAAGGAAAACCATCGTAGGAACCGGGGCTGTTCATTGGCCAAAAGGCTGACTCTTGGGCACGGATAGAGCAAGGGTAACCGGGCCAAGGTAAATTCATGACCAGGAACGCGAATTGGGACGCCGGCCCCGCAGGGGTGACACTGCCTTAGATCTTGACCCATGGCGATCCACGCGCAACCGTTCTTCAGCCCCAGCTACCTCCCGCTCGGCCGTTCAACTCTGAAGGTTCTGTAGCCCCTGTTTGTGGCTGCGATTCTCGATGGCTGGAGGCTATGGGGAGCCTTCCGAATCAATGCGATTTCCCTGGCTGAAACGCCGGTGATGGATGCGCTCTGGAGGCCTTATCCCCATGCCTTGATCCAGGCCAGCGGCGCTGATTGGTGGGCGTTGCCTGATGGTCAGATGGGCCAATTCCGAAGTCGGCCATCTCACGATCGCTCGGGACGCGTTCATCGCCAGGAATTGGTCGATCAGCAAAAGCGGTCAAAAAGACGGCAGCCTGCCCTCAATCCCGGCCTTGAATGGCGCGGCCGATTCGCCTCCATTGCCGATGGCGACAGCTGCACCTGATTGTCTCTGCTCCGACGGCGGCGTCCACAGTCATCTAAAGCCATCTCGCTGGCCTGCATGCCTGGCGGCTGCCGCGGCATTCCAAGGACGTCTTGCATCCCACGTCTCACCGATGGCCGCGATACCCCTTCCCCAGAGCGCCATCCCGTTCATTGCCCAGATCGAGAGCAGATCGAGGCGGGCTGGTGTTTGTCGGTCGCATTCAGCACGCTCTGCGGCCCGCTACTGCGTCCATGGATCGCGGATAACCGCTGGGACCGTTACCGAAAAGGCCTATCGGTTGCTCACCGAGAAGCGACCGATTTGCAGCGATCTGCGGGTCCAAGGCAAGCCATCGAATCGCCTATTGCCAGCGGTATCCAGGGGACGAATTCATTGAGCCGGTCTTGCGTTTCAGCAGCTGATGTCCTCAGCCCGTGATGGGCTTGGTCTTTTTTCAACTTTCCGACCCGACCGGAGCCCGCCAAGCTGATTCGCTCCTTGGTCGTTCGAGGCCCTTCGACGCCTTTCCCGCCAACGTCTCTCAAACCCCCTCCATCTGGTTACCTTCACCGCAATACGAAACTTCGGTTGTTGCCGGTTGAGGTAGGCTTTCCCACCGACCCTCGACGGACTGCTGGGCAGGTGGTCTCCGAGCACCATCTTGCGGCCAGGTTGCGGACTGCTGAAACCGAGAAATATCCCCACGTCACCTATTTCCTCAACAGGTGGCATCGAAAACCGTTTTCCCCCGGCGAAGACCGCCAGGCTGGTGCCCTCCCCAGGGTTGCCACCTGATGACCGTTCCGGAGATGTTCCGCGGCCGTGCTCACGCAAGCTGCATCGCCGCTATCAACAAGGGCTTGTATTTCCCTGATCGTGATCCAACTACGGCCAACCCTGACATTGGTGGGCCCACACGGCCAGATGGAGGCCACCCACTGCGGCGATCGCTTTTACGGTGGACCGTTGTGTCGGGCAGTTGCTTGAGGGCCCACCAACCGCAAGGGAGGAAAACGCTGCTGATCACGCGCGGATCATCAATGCCGAAGTTGGATGAAAAGCAGCGACGGGCAGGCCTGGACGGCCCACACCACCAAATCCCGTCGGTGATTTTGGTGGAAGGCGAAAAGCGCAAATTGTCTGGCCGTCGGTGCAAACGCCCATCTCGGCAGCGGCGGTGGTCTCGCCGATGTTTGCCCCCAACCTTGCTAGAGATTCTTGGCTTTGCCCCAACCGGCACGGATGACCGGACGTTCGTTGAATCGAACCCAGCCGATGTGGTCACCACCCTCCGGCAGTCGCAACCCCAGGCCCTGCAGGTTTAGCCTCCTGGTTTCGCGGCCTTGCTTGGCCCGGGCCCGGCGGTGTTGCCGTTACTTCGATAAGCTTGGCCGTGCTTATTTTGCCCATTCTCTCCTGGGTCTGGATTCGGCACCGCGTTGTGCTGCTGATTCGTTAGTGTCTTCTGCCACAGTCCGAAGGGCGATGGCATGGGCGGTCTGGCCAGCAGCGGTGGCTCCATGTTCAGCAGCGCCCCAGCGCTGTGAAGGACACCTGAATCGGATTCAGGCTGGACCCTGCCTCGCAGTTTTTCTCGGCCTTGGCCGTTGCTGCTCAGTGCGGGCTGGTTGCGTTGAGCCGAATCATTCGCCGCAGTCTGCTCGCCCGCCCTTGGGCCGCCATGCTAGCGTTGCTCGTGCGCCGAGCGGCCGAGGGCGGCCTCAAAGGCGAATGACCCCAATTGGCAGCTCAGTGAGGCGGCCTGGAAACAACGGCTCGTCCGGCGCCTTTGCCGTGCTTCAGCAGGCACCGAGCCGCCATTCAGCAGTGCCGCTCGCAAGAAAAAACGCAAGGCGCCACTTGTCTGTGCCGGTTGGCCAGCTTGCCTTGTTCAGCTCCCCGCGCCAAAATTCGAACAGCCGCCACCGGCTGGCAAGTTTCTGGCAGCCACCTTGCCGATGCGGTGGTCACCAAACTTGATTTCAAAGTTGATCGCCCCGCACCGAATACCCTGCGACCGTTGCGGTGGCACCAGGGCATGTCTTTCAACGACGGGGCCCCCGTCCCACCGGCAAGCGTTACTGCAAACAACGCGGTTCGCACTGAATTTCATTCCAGGCTGAAGGCGGTTATTTCGGGTATCGAGGTGAGCGATCCTTGGGGTACGGAAGTGCCCAGGTGATGGCCGACCATAAAAAAAGGGCCCCGAGGGGCCCCCATTCAGAGCAGTGCTTCTGATCAGTAGTCGAAGTCGCCGCCCATGCCGCCGCCGGCCGGCTGAGCTGCTTCCTTCTTGTCAGCATGTCAGCCACGATGCCACTCGGTGGTGAGCAGCCATTGCCGGCAATGGAGGCGGCGTTCTGCAGCCCCGAGCGCAGTCACCTGGCGGGGTCGGACAATTGCGGCAGCCAGCATGTCCACGTACTCACCGGTGGCGGCGTTGTAACCCTCATTGAAGGGGCATGCCCTTGACGTGCTTCGGGCCACGACGCGCCGTTGACGCCGGGCGTTCTGGGCCGATCCGCATCAACGGAAGCGCTCAGGGCGGGAGGCCACGTGGTGGCACCGATTGTCAGGCTCCTCACCGGAGAGATTGGCAGCCGCCAAACTCTTTCCAGGGGCCGGAGGCCAGGTGAGCAAAGGGTTGGTTGCCGCCGCCTGGAAACGATGCCCTCCTCAAACAGCCGACCTTGGTTGGCGTTGATGGCAATCTTCGAGGCGCAGCTTTCTTGTCCTTCATCTCGGTTTCGGTGCGCAGCGCCCACCTTCACCACGGCCACACCACCGCGAGGAAGCTTGGCCAGGCGTTCCTGAGCTTTTCTCTTTGTCCGTAGGTGGAGTCGGTTTCGTCGATCTGGCTTGCGGAATCTGCTCGACCGCGGCTTTGACGGGCCACCTTCGTTGCCATCGGCCACGATGCGTGGTTTGGTGTCTTTTGTTTGATGGTTGTGCGGCGGGCAGTGCCGAGGGCATCTCCAGCTTTTGGTGTTCTCCAGGCTTGAGACCGGCGTCCTCGGTGATCAGCTGACCATTGGTGAGAAACGGCGAATGTCTTCGAGCATGGGCCTTTGCGGCGATCACCCGAAGGCCCGGGGGCCTTGAACCGGCAGCCACATTGACAACACCGCGCATGGCGGTTCCCACCAGGTGGGCAAAGGGCTTCCCTTCTCGATTGTCTTCGGCCGATTATCACGCAGGCGGCTTTGCCGGTGCGGGCCAATCTGCTCGAAGCACAGGCACGAGATTCCTGCCACCAGGACCGATTCTTTCTTGTCGGGTGAGCAGCGATGAGGCTCCCTCGAGGATGGGCTTTCCATTCCGCTCGGTGTCGGGTGGCGAAAAGTAGGGCGAAGATGTAGCCCTTTGTCGAAGCGCATTGCCCCTCGGTGACCTCCAGTTGGTGGTCATCCGACTTGACCTTCTCCAAAGGGGAGACCAAACCCCTCCTTTTACCCAACTTTGTCCATTTCGCATTCGGGGGCGATCCATCCGGCCGACTTCTCTTCGTTTGCCGGCGGAAGATTTGGGGGGTTTTGGGGGGGGGGCCCCCAACCCTGGGGGCGATTTGGCGTTTTTGGAATCGGGAAGGGATCGGCTTGGCATTTTGCTTTTCCCTCCCGGGGATTTTCTTTTCTGGAACCCGGAAGGGGGAAGGAGTTAATTTTTTGTTCTCCCTCTTCCTTTTT
>Ga0163217_1111176_pt1 | contig 13729 bp, 7 predicted proteins | sample SynspAceP_FD_185933 | JGI IMG/M metagenome (GOLD analysis project Ga0163217, IMG submission 185933) | Saline lake microbial communities from Ace Lake in Antarctica - Synechococcus sp. Ace-P (PacBio error correction) | ecosystem: Environmental > Aquatic > Non-marine Saline and Alkaline > Saline ... | reverse complement strand
ACAGTCACTGACTATGATCAAAATCAGTTACTGAAAGACGTAAAGCGCCGTATTCCATCGCAAAACTAGGGACCGAAATGATGGTCGACCAGTAAATCGCGATGGTCGTCCTGGAGGGCAAACGCCCAAGTGGTCAAAAGGAACCACCAAGGGAAGAAGTTAGGGAGGTAGCACATTTGATTCAAAAGTACCTAATATCTGTCATTCAGCGACGATATTATGCTGCCGTTGAATTTAGGCTTCCAAATACTTTCATATGGTCATTTGAGAGTACTCAGCGGAAGTGTTCAAATAGTCAGATAAAAATAAGCGAAAGTTAAAGGCTCGCTGCAGGGCTCGATGGTGATTTAAGTCTATCAGAGAGAGCATTCAGCGTGGTCTCGACTGTTTAAAACCTTCCGCCCGAAACAATTAGGACGATATTCCCAAGGCTAACATTAAAGTCGATTGCTACCGCTACGCTCCGTATAGCGAAATAACGCAGCTGATTTTGTTAAGCCGCTGGCGAACTTTCTCAACCAAAAAAATCAACTTCATATCAGCGAAAAGAGGAAGCCTCGCCAACATTTATTTGGGTGTTGGCTTTACATCAGCCAACAAGGCAATACCGTTAGTGGTTGCATATTGGTGGGGCCTGCAAGCACCGAAGTTATTGTTGGCGCACATGCAAACCCGCCCACTTAACACAGCGTAGAAATGGGCTGCTCACTTTCATGGAAAGATATTTTGAATGGGACGATCAACGTAGAAATTTTGATAATGCACTCGCAGCGGATGCCCGAAGTAATGCTCGCGCCTTTCGCTGCTACATTTAAATGCTTTGATGGCAACAATTTGCTTAGGTGCTTCAGGCACTCGCAAGCTGTTGTTAGTATATTGGTTAAGCAAGTATAAACGACGCGATACTTTGGATTACTTGTATCAATTTACGTGACCAAGCTGTTGCGTTGTAAGCATATTTGATAACTTAAAGATTGATGACTTGCAGGACTCACGCAGGCTCATATTCCAAGTGGCTTAGCCCATTCTCATCAGCCTATTTAACAATTGAATTAAACAATATGCAAATTTCAGTTGTGCACCTTCGTGAAGGTATTATTTACGGCATGTTGGATAAATTTACCAACGAGCCAGACCGGCAGAACTCAAGGTATTAACCAACTTGTTTCAGTTTCACATAGATACAGCACAAAAGCGGCCGTGTACGTAAAAGTAGCGATGGCATTAAGTCGTCAAATGTGTGAGCAGAGCAAATTCTGTGATTTTGACACAGAGGGCGCTTATTTCCTCAAGCTGCGGCGCTACACGGAACTTGGCTTGCACATTGGCTATAAAAATTTCATGAACAGGTGCATAATTTTAACACACGTTGAATTAACCGCTTTACAAGCCTTCAACGCATGTTTATTAGAGATATTAGTTGCATGGCATCGCCAAGAAATTGATTTAGTCTCATATGTTTAATAACTACAAAAGCAGACTTTTAAAGAGATGCTCGTCAACGGCATTTGCGTATTGTGAGAATTTCCGTCATTTATGTTACTCGCAGGCAGATTGATTACGGATTCCTATCCTACCTTTTACCGTGTCAGGCGACGAATGGCTTGCACTTTGAGATGGGTTTTTCATCAATCTTATCCCTCGTACATGCCGAGCTTATCATGAGACTTTGGTTGCAAAACACAGAGCTGGCTGGAAACTAATTTGTGAATAACGCTTTGCTCAGTGTTTTCACAGGTAAAGTAGATACAGACTAACTAGCCAAATAAACCTATTTTTGCCGGTTTTCTTAAAATATTCGTATCACAGCTGTCGCACGAACAAATACAAAGCCCTAAAAGAGGCACTTTTTAAAATTAATTAAATTCACTATTATGGCTTTGCTACATTAACAAAATGGTATATTGTTTATACGCTCACAGCCCAAATAACAACCACTTCAACCAAGAAGGTGCCGAATATTCAAGGTTGATCTTAACCGCTTTTATTTTAGAAAAAAAACGATGATTAACCCATGTTTATTACAATAGATTAATAGAACCAAACAAAAGGTACATTATGAATAAGGATATTGATTAAAAGTGTTCGTTCAAATCAGAATTAAATAAAATGTATAACACCAGTCTTGTAAAGAACGAATTGCGGGTAATCAGACTCAGGCCGCACTGCCAAAAAGTGATGTGTGTACTCCAAACCGAGTGGAGTAATAGTGAACGAAAACTAATCGGTTCATACAATACATAGCCAACACTTTCAGATATTAATGGCTGGGTCTATGATGGTAAATGGGACCCCAAACCCGAGAAGTGCTTATGCCTGACCTTGTATACAAAACTCGAAAATGGAAAAAGTTACCCGATCCATGAGCGTCCAGAAGAGTTTACGGAGACGAATTCACGGCGGACTAGAAACAGTCATTGGCCACTCAGAATGAAGCATTCAATGAATGCGTTCTTTGCGTCCGCGTGGGCACTAATCAAGGCAAAGGTTGAACTCCCCTTATCCACTTCAGATTGCAATGGGATACAGACAAATAGTCAATCGCTTTACGTGTCATGAAAAAGTTGCCCCTGCAATAGAACGGGTATTGCACAAGGTACTCGAACATTTACGACTAGAGGAAATACAAACCCTAGGTCTGAATTTGTTTGGGTGGGGCTTGAACGTACGTAAAATGATGAGGTGGCAGCAAATGGTCAACGCATGCTTGGGGGACTTCTATCGACTGCGGACCAGACATAACAAACTCAAAGGAACAAGAACATGCACACTTGCTAGGGCCCGAGTATGATTTCTGGGTGGCAATTGCTGGAAGAGAAGGTGCAATACTCTTGGACGTGAGCAGGACCGAGATTGGATGCCATGTTCAGTTTGCCGTTTAAAATAAACCTTACTTTAAACTAGAAGAGTTAGCAGAGAACAGCGCAGTTTTTGAAAATGCGCTGTCAATGCACCTTTTACTATTGAATAAATTACTACTTTTGAGTACTTATTATGATTACTTAATCGCTTACCAAACGAAATTGCATAGCTGGCTGAACGCATTCTTTAATAGGGTCGGCCACTCGGCGTTAAAATCCAAAGCTGAACATCATATTTGATCAAAAGTTTAATATTCGACACGCATCGCCCCATTTCTCTGTTACCGTTTTATATTGCCTAATGGCAACTTGAGGGCGCTCTGCAGGCCACTGAGAGAAGGATCGATGTCGCTATCTTTCTGCTTCACCTAAACTTGCCAATAATCGTAAAGCTAACAGGGACTTCTTGAGCTGCTTAGCAAAAAGTATAACTAGCGATTCCTCAGGCATTTTTAGCCGCTTGTTTCGTTTATCTAAAGTTTTGACGGTCCTAAACTTGTTGAATAGTCCCAACGAAAATTTAGTTTTTTCACCATTCGCTTGATTAAAATAAAACGTTATGAAGACCAAAAAAACCGGTGTTTGCGAAAAAGAAGCCGGTGTTTTCGCTTGTTGGTTCCACATTGCATTGCTTGTTACGGATGGATTTTCCTGTATGGGAAACCATTCGTTTTCGCAGCGGTCAAGTTTTTACCATTTTCCATCAGGCAATAATGTGGGATAAGAGCCCAAAAATGTTTGCTGGGTCTTTACCAGCAAAAAACAGGGAAATTATTCCGTAATGTGTGGAATGACCATTTTTGGTAATTTAATTTTGCATGTCCTACACCACGAAGTTCCAGGCGTTCTCTCATCACTGTTTGGGTTGGCACCGCCTAAGGAAAACGCATAAACTACGGGCAAGTCACCATTGGCCAATAAAAAGCAGCATCTTTGAAAATTGTTCGTTAGAGATGGAAACGAAAGTGGGCTGCACAACATCCCCTTTTTGCATGAGCTTTTCTGGAAATCCAGCATGTTTGCCACCTAAGTTCTCAAAAATATTTCCACAAAGTCAGTTGCCAGAACTTCCTTTTGTCGCTTTGCTATTGCGTTGATGGCCCTGTTCTCCTACGATCCCATAGACAAGCCGCAATGCTTGATGCAATAAATGTATGCTTCCATTATGTATCCTTATGTTTGTTAAGTACGTCAGTTTTTAATCTTAGTTTGTAACACTACAAGTATTTAACTATCTAGGCCTGCAATCAAACTGTGCGTCAAGAAAGCTTTACGCCATGACAAACAACCAGCAAAAAACAGCAAAAAAACCTAAAAACCAGAACTACACCATTAATGGCTTATCAAAAAGGTACATTAAATACTGCGGATTACGAAAATGCAGCAGGCTAGGTGGCTATAAAAAACGGCTTTTGAGTAACTTTCAAAATAGCTTCATATTTGCAGTTCGTGATGTTTTTGTTGTTCCATTGGAATACGTTTGAGCTGCTTCCATACCATCATATAATAAGTCGGGCATTTCGGCCAATTTTCATTCCCAAAAGGGTAAATTTTCATACACGTTTTTTAAACATTGCCTTTAGACCCACTGCTCTTTCATCCAGTTTTCAAGGAAAAGGCTTTGCGGTTTTTCCAAAGATCTAATCTGTGGATAAAGCTGACCGACCAAGTCCTCAACATATAATAGTGTTTTTTGTTAGTAGCACTAGTTGCGGCGAACACCATTTAAAGCGACTTTGCAGTATTAAATAGTTGCAGTAATGATATTACGAAACTTAATATCCTCTGTGTTTCTGAAAAATTGGGTTCACAACCGTGCGGATACCCATTTCAAAATCGCTATGTTGTGTCGCAGGGCACCCAACCGGAATCACATGAAGTTCAGCCACTTTTCGGTAGTCCCGATTGAAAAAAGCGATAAAATTTTCCGCCAAATTAACGCTTATCTTCTTTACTTAATGTCCAACAATTTACCGTAATCTATGCCGAATATAAAAGTGGATTTTCAGGGTTTCGTCTGCTAACAAAGATATTCCCTGGGTGCATATTCAGCATGAAAAAGCTGTCTCTAAATATTTGTGTAAAGAACACTTTCTACAACCGCGTTCAGCAAGCAATTTCATATTTGTGCTGCGCTCGTCAATGCAACCGACGTCTGATATCGGTAATACCAAAATACGTTCCATTCACAATCACATCCTTTACGACAATGTTCACTATAAAAGTGCGGTACGTAAAGCGATCTGATTGATCTGAAAGTTGCGCTTGATTTGGATCCCAATTTTGCCGGCCTCTCTCCTAATAAATCGAGTTCATCAGGAATGGACGCTTGTATTCTCTACCACTTCAACTGGACGCAACGCGTGCCGTCCGGAAGCCATTCTTTTAAAACACGGGGCGAGGACCCAATAACAAGTCAACGTTCCGCTTCAATTGTTTGTTCGGAATGTTGGGACGCATACTTTAATAACGACTCTTTATTATCGCTCTTTAACGTTTGCAGTATGCACTGCGCGATTGAGGCCGAAGCCAAAGGTTTGCGGTTAAAATTTGAAAACAGGCCACAGACAAATCGGTAATACCTAAAAAACGCTTTGATCATTCTTGTGCTATTTCAGGATCAAATTGTGGTAACGTTGTCTTGCAACATTTACTTCAACTCTGTCCGATGTCATTATTAACAAATCACGGCGCGTTGATAGCATTTGTCCAAACTTATATAAACAAGGACCTAGGTTTCAAGCGCTAAGCGCCAGTCGCGTCCTGTGACTCACTCTGGTGTTTATTTGGCACCAAAACACGCAGCGACGGCAAAAGCGCACATCCATGGTTAAAACGTCGCTTGGTATAATCTCGTCAAGTCCGTGCTGTAAACAACACTTTGCCTATGTCATAAAAGCGTTTAATTTGCACGTTACCTGCCCTGCTTATATTTGTTGGCGAACCTGTTTTTCACTATCTAAACTGAGAAACATGAATATCGCTGTTGTTGAACATCGACTGGTTACCAGAAGAAATAACCATACCGACAGCGTTTTTCTTTGTTAATACTATTGCTGTTTTTTTCCTGACTGTATCTCAAGATCGTTCAAACGAGCTTCTAGTCTAGCTGCAGTATCTCGCACCTCAGACACTTCTTGTATAAGTTTTCTAGCAGAAATTGGCCCTGACCACCGATCGTTTTTCTCCAGTATTACGTCGCTTAATGCTTGCAGTGCTAACGTTATTGATTGCGTTTAACAAACTGACTAAAAGAATCTGCGCTGCGCATTGATTATGCCTGCAATATCACCAATAATATATCGACAGAATTTCCTTTCTATATCAATATTTAAGTTCTGAAATAGGCCCCGCTCTATTCTGCGCATTTGTAAATGCCATCCGAATTTTTTTTTTTTTTTTTTTTTTTCGAAAGGGTTTTTTTATTTTTTAAATTTTTTTTTTTCCCCCCCCCAAACCGGGGGGGGAATAAAAAGGGGTTTTCGGGCGTGATATGCTCGTGTCCTTGAGCTCATTGATGATGAATACGGGACAAAGTTATAGCGCATCGATTATGGGTTGTTTGTGGCTTATCCTTATTTACGACATCCGCGTCAACATCGCTCACAACAGAGCTTACCTTCAACTCCGCCTTCGCGTGAAACAGTAACACTAATGGAAGGGTAAACTCGTGTGCTTTATTTCGCATTGCTTAGCAATTAACGGCTGTACAGCAAATGACTGTCATCATCCAACGCCAACAGTTTATTTTATAGCAAATCGACAGCATGCGGTCATAACTTGAGCTTGGTGCATTTTAAATTTTTAAAACCCTCTATGCAACGCGGACTATACACCGGTTAAGTTAGTATAACGGTTTGCTCGAAGGCCTACGTCTTTCATCATACCTTTCTAAGCGTTTCTTGATCGGATGCATGCGAATAGATTCGGCTAAGTATTGATAACTCTCGGCATCGTTTAAAGCGGGACTAACTCCCTTATTTTGGCAAACAGATGGAATTGAATAAGTATCGTAAATTTTGCCTCAATACTTCACTGTTGGCTTTGAAATTCCAATACTAGCAAAACGACGGCCCGGCTTAGCACTCGAAAAATAAGAAAGAAGTTGCTGTTGACTTTTCTGTACGTACGTAAACCAAAGGCCATAGTGACTAGGTCAAAATGATTATCTGGGAATTGGTTTAAAGCTTCAGCATTGGGCCTGGCACATTATTAAGATTAGGACATAATGCCCATATAGTGAGTTTTTCTTTTTACCCACCAGTGAGCATAGAGTATAATATCAGCCAATGGTTTACTTGCCCAGTCTCCACCAAACAAACGACTTAAACTTAGCCGCTAAGTCGGCCGTTCCACCAGCAAATCCAATACTTTTTGACCTGGGCGAATATGCCACTACAGTCATAGTATAACGCTTCCATATACGGTGAATGGCCTAATGACATAAATCATCATCACATCATAATTTAGCCGCAACTGAATGAAAAACCTCAGCAAACCATTGACTCTTTTTGGCCTTTATAACTTGCTTAAAGCCGAAATGCGTTTGCTCTGAAGGTTGCTCTTCGCAGTGCTCAATGGTCTAATTAGATTATCGCCAGGCCATCTCTTTGTCTCTGATGATGTATCTTTTTGTACTTTGCTTTTAATAAGGCTTTTCTTTTAGAATTTTGATGTGATGAGCGATTAACCATGGCGGTCTCTATAATGACTTTCTGTTAAAATCATCCCCCTATAATTAACTTTGGGTAAGTAATGTATAGAAAATGGGTTAATACAATTCATCCTCTATCTAATGAGTTTAAAGTGTAGCTAAAAAACGGAATTAAATACATCAAGTAAGCTAATTTCTTGCGCTAGTAAAAATATTACAACTTGTTGCATTTTTGGCTTTTTTCGGATTTACTGAACCAATACCCACATGATTCATCACCGCAACTGTAGGACACAATTTGGCTGAGTTCTTAGGTTTAACGACAACCACTCTTCTTTTTGCCAATCAAAAAAAAGTGTTTGAATGGTCTTAAACTGCGTTTCATCTAGCGGAACCGCTAATTATCCATGCTCAACAAAAAATAAGCTTCGACATCACGGTAACAGAATGTGTCCACACCTATGTACGCAAAGCATAAGGCCCGGTATTACCGCCTCCTGCCTGGCGCCTTTTTCTTTAAGAAATCCCCACAAAACCATAAGATCATCTTGCGGCCATGCGTGACCAAATTTTGCCGAAGCTAGCCTGGACTGCGACGAATATCATCAAATCATCCATGCATTTTCGCGGATTGTTTTCACCTTGTTGAAATTACGAATATCGCCGGGTTTGTTGCTTTTTGTTCTAACATTTCATCCGGCATTAACAGTATTTTTATCTATATTCAAAGCAAGAAAACGTCTTCTTAAGTTTGGCCACTTTGACGCACAACGCGCCAGGACGAAAGCCTGACTGAAAGACTTTCTTGTGTGAACTCTGCCAAAAGCGTGATCCGGGTATCTCCGGAGTATCTGTTTTTTGCTTAGGGCGCTGCGAAAGTAATTCTTGAAACCATTGCCTCACTGCCTTACGTTTACATACTCGTCATAAAGGGGGACTGATGCAAACGCTCGACTTTGACATTTATGTCTATTTTCTTGCCTATATTCATGCAGCAATTTGCCGAATGGCCGTAGCAATGCATCAACTTCTGGCTCCACGCCCCCGTGAAAGGCAACAAAACAATTCCATAGGCTCTTACTGCCGCCCATTTCTAAAATATTTTAAGGAAATCTCGTCCCCGTGCTTTGGTTAAAATTTTACCTTCTTCTTCAAAGCGACTAAATGCATCGTGAGGACAATACTTCTCAGCCCATTTATAACTGTAATACCCCGCCGGCGTCGTCCGTAACACCCGCAAATATATTTGGCCCAAAAACTGTTTTTGAAATTTATTAAACGCAGGGGAATAATGAGACTGCCAACTTCTTGTCGAATTTCATCTAATATTTTTGTTGTAACTGATTTTTCAGCATTGCTTTGCTGATGAAGAGAAAATCAAAACAAAGCTTAACCTCTAACTGCCTAACCATTTGCATTGCCGACTGGGATAGTTTTTTGCCCGAGCATTTTTTCTAGAATTCATTTGAGCAAACGCTTCACCCGTTTCAAAAAGACCCGAATATAAAGCTCAAATGCTTTCTGGTTGCCAGCACCCAATTTTCAAGAAACTGGCTAGGTACTTCAACCGCAATCCCCAAGCAACCACCGTTAATTACCTGACACACCACCGGCGTTCAATTTTAGTTAACATGGGGGAATCCATGTCCGAACTCATGAAACAAACGTGAACTACTTCGTCATGCGTAAAAGAGCGCTGTGGTTTACCATAACAGGGACCATTAAAGTTACCACACCATATAAGCTAGCGGAAGCTGCAACTCACCGTTGGGGCAGTCGTCTTCGACTTCTACAAATCGTTTCCATTCCAAGCACCACCGCGTTTGTTCTTCGGCGTGCGTACAAGTCAAAAAGAAAGAACCACGATGTTTATTATCCGGTATCGAAAGATATGTAAAATGAAACGTCTTCATGCCACACATCAACCTCTTTTTGGTTGCCTCAATGCGCAAGCCATTCAAACGCGAAACAAAACTTCAAATAAACCACTTACCACTTGTTTTTGCAGAAAATACGGACGCAATTCACGCGATATTAGCATATTTTTGTTGCTTGATGTTTTTCACCGAAGTAAGTTGTTTAATTTCCCATGGCTGACCAGCTCATTTTGTAGCATAATTCTGAGACGGCAAAATCAACGATTCTGTTAATTTCAGCTGGGGCTTGCGGTGTTGAACGTTTTGCTAATCTCTTAAAAAACTGCGGTAACTTGTTCCGTCGATTTAGCCAGTTTTAGTAGCTAACGAAACGCTCCAGCATATGAACTTAAATCCGAGTAAGCCGCAGCTGCTTGGTTTCAATGAAAGTAATTCATCGATGTGGGCAGCATTGTCAAACTCTCCAGGCATTTGGGCCTTGGTCCGATGCTTTAGACAATGTTATGCACGATACATTTCTTTTCACGTAACCCCGGCGTTATCGGCATTACAACATTGACGGCAAATACTTGAATGCGAGCGTGGAACAACACCCCTTAAGTTCCTTGTTTCTTGCCGCTTGAGCTGCCAGCTGCTTTTAGTAGAATCAGCAAGCCAGGCAGTTCTTACTCGTCAGTTATCTGTAGTCCATGCCATGGTCGCGTCCAAACATGATTACCGAATGTAGATGATAGGTCTGACACCGCGACTTTGGATGTTGGCATAACGTTCTTTTTATCGTCCTGTAAGCCAACACCCAGAAAGCCGTAAAGTCACGGATAGCATTAGTCACTACTTTTTGTTGAGCTTCATTTAACGTTCGTAAAAACCTCTTTGCTGTCATGCAACTGTTGGTACAGCTGAAATAATCTGTATTTTGACCAACCCAAGGTGCCAAATTCAGATAACATAGGCAGGACAAGATCGTGGGCTTCGCGAAGTTTATCGCTGCTAAACGACAGAGTTCATGTGTCCAGGGTGACCACATTTTTGGACAAATACGTCCGTCAGTGTCTTCTATGCGTTCAATGACTTGTGCCAATAACTCCGCTTGCCCGTTTCAACAACACTCGTTCAATCACGCTTATGCAATTTTCGATGCTTTTTAATGGCTTGGAACAATATCGTTGGGTATCAATTTGTGAAAAAGAGGAAGGCTGCTCACGGTTCTCGATTGCATTCTAAGTATCTCTTTGTGATTCGTTTTGGCCAAGAAAAAAGTATTGGCGCATTAGTTGTCTTTATAATTGGGTATTCAGATGGATCACAAATGCGTAAATAAAACTTTTTTTTGAAGGAAACACTTGATTAATTACGGTCTAGTTAGCATATTTGCATACTAGGATTTAAAGTTAGGACCCTATTTAGGAAGACAATTGAACTCAAGTACCTCAGAATTCGCAAGTAAAAAAACATTTCGATTTATATCTGCATTGGCGGCGTAGTGTCGGCATTGCATCTGCAAATCGTGCATCAAAACATGGTAAAAAGCGCTAATTATGAAGCCAAAGACATTGGCGTACTTGTGTGAATGTAGCTGCATCTAAAAAAGGCCCATGTTGGTTTGTGCACAAGTGGCAGAAGGCTATTCACAAATATAAGCCGGACTACGGTTTCGACATTACCGTAAAACAGCTTTAGTTGGCTAAATTGTTAGCCAGTCGGCACTGCATATATTGATCGCACCCCCTTTCACCCAATCCTATGAATCGCGTTTTAGGTAAGTATGGCGTTGATCTTATCAAAAGGCTTGCCAAGTTTATTGATAATCGCACAATTGACGTTGATGGCGACATTTATTACAGCCGATCATATTACCATTGCTACTGGCGGCGCGCCCGATTAAACCGATATTCAGGCGCAGAATTAGGCATTAAACTCTGACGAGTTTTTTGACGTTAGTGAACAAACCCCAAAAGAAGTGTAGTTGGTTGGGTGCGGGTTTACATTTGGTGTTGAAACTAGGCCGGTGTAATGGCATTTCACTGGGCTCTAAAACCACACTTTGCTAGTGCGTTCGTGAAAACCATTGGTAATTTCGATTGATATGTTGTAAGATACCTTGTTGAAATTATGGCAGAGGACGGGTCCCAAACACTACACCCTCATTACCCAATTACATTCATTTCAAAAACAACAAGATGGAACATTAAAAAGTTAATCTTGATACCGATGCGCATATTGATTGTGATGCGTTAATTGGGCAATGGCCGTGAACCGGCTAACAACAAAATTAAATCGAAAATACAGACGTTGAGCTAGTGATCCGAGGCTTACATTAAGGGTAGATAAATACAAAAATACCACCGCCACCAGGCATATATGGTCGGTGACAACATAGGTAATAGTGGATTTAACGCCTGTTGCGGTTAAAAGCGGGCAGATTATAACGTGAGCGTCTATTCAACTCTAACTGACGCACATATTGGATTATGACCTTATTCCTTACGTCGTGGTTAGTTCACCCGGCGTATCGGTACCATGGGTTTGAGGTGAGAGAAGAAGCAGATTGTAAAAATATGCCGTGAATCTAATATCAAAGTATACAACTCTAGCTTTGCTGCTTGTATACTCGGTACTTCGCATAGAACAAAGCTACAAAAATGAAAACTAGTTTGTGCAGGTGTCGACGAAAAACGTAGTCGCGTCTTTCAAAAACCGGGGATTTTTTTTTTTTTTTTTTTTTTCGGGATTTGGTATTGATGAATTCTGCAGGCTTTGCTGTCGCTATTAAAATTGGCGCGCAACGAAAGCCGATTGATGCTTGTTATAGCCATTCACCCTACCAGGGTGAAGAGTTTGTCACCCTAAACGTAAAGAGCAAAAAACCACCCTTCAAAACTAAATGCGTTATTTGGGCATTTAAATTAAATTACATTCGTTTTTGCAATTTCATTGATAACATCACGCAAACCGGGTAATTGCGTTTTTTAGTTATAACGTCATCTTTCGTTGACTTAATATCAACGCGCTAATTATTTTGAAGCGAGTTAGATATTTAGGTAGATCTTATCATCTTTTGACACGGCGCAAGAGCCTTCATTGAGTAAGCTCTTGGCCTTTTCAATATGTTGTTCGAGCCAGACCTCCATTGTACGCTCTAGCTGATCCAATATACGCTAATGCACCACTGGATTTGCCGGCCAAGTGACCTCAAACTGTTGCTGGGGGATTAACGCTATCCCAATTATTTTGCTAATTTTGCTGCTGCTAATTTCGTTTTCCGTCAAAAAATTCAACTTGCTTGTAAATTCTATCTATCACATCCAAGACCACGCAAAAATTCAGTACCGTAATTTTGCCCGTTATACCAATATGGTCGACCAATAAGCCGCCAAACACAGCCGTGTTCATCATGCACCAGGGCCCGCGGGTCAAAGTAAAGCTATTTTCAACTGGATTTGCCGGTATCAGTAAAATCGATAACAGGACAAAACCTCCTGTGCATACAAGCTTGGCACAAAAAATATATCACGGAACCAGGCCACTGGCACTACTGAGGCCATTGTGAGGCGACACAGATTCTCCTGTTCTTGATTGTGGCGCAGGCAATTTTATAGTAACTTTGAAAACGTCAACTTACCTTTCTTCAATATCATAAAAATGCATTTGCCACCCCACGATTTTGGGTCTGACGCTCGACACCGAGGGCGCGTTTACCACCCACCCCATCATCGGTAATAAGACTTGTACCGTCGGTTATTAAAATGTTGCTTGAATGCCAATAGGCAAAAAAACCTGATCAGATACTGCATCAATGCGTTTTGGCCAAGCAATTGGGTTAGAAAATTATCTAGCAATATACCATTAACCTTGAGCACGCGCCCGCAGCTAATTTCAATGGCCGGAAAACACGTTAATGTCATGGGACATTTCGTAAACGGTTCATTGCTGGTTGGCGTAGTTGCCGCGTCCGCCATGCATCACCCACCACGCCATAGGCCTGGATAGTGCGGCCCCTCATTCAATCGGCAAAAAAACAGGGCAGGACTTGAGGTTAATACGCGCCTTTTTTCTGGGTTTTGACTGGAAATTTCGAGACGGTCTATGCGGAACAATGCAAAGTGCCGGGCTATTCAAAAACCTGCCAAATTTGTTACCCAATGGCCAGGGCCCTTTTGGGTTAAATTTCAATTTTTCTTCAAATCTCGCCCACCACCTTGCGGTACCTTTTTGGGAATTTGTACCCCAACAAACAAGTTAGGTTATTTCTTCCATTTCTGCGGGGCCCAAAAACGGATTGAAATTTTTGGGGTGTATGTTTTGGAAAACCCCATTTTTTTCCTCCCTCTTTCCAG
>Ga0163217_1024822_pt1 | contig 13729 bp, 15 predicted proteins | sample SynspAceP_FD_185933 | JGI IMG/M metagenome (GOLD analysis project Ga0163217, IMG submission 185933) | Saline lake microbial communities from Ace Lake in Antarctica - Synechococcus sp. Ace-P (PacBio error correction) | ecosystem: Environmental > Aquatic > Non-marine Saline and Alkaline > Saline ... | reverse complement strand
CAGCGGCATGCCGTGGTTGGGGCCGTTCCATCAGGTTGCATGGCGTAACGTACTGTAAGGCGCCTCCCAGCCCAGGCCGAAACCGCCGCTCCAACGCCGCCGGTGCCTGATAGGCGGCTGAAAGCCGCGCCGCGCCGCAACAGATTCGACGGAAGGCCGGTATAAGACCGAAGGCGCCCATCGAGCCAGGAAAGTGGAGGTCAGCTTGATCAGAAATGATCAGAACAGGTTGCCCAAGCGGCTCATTGGTTGCGTCTTACTGGTTGCGTGCTCACCCGTCCTGATCGACAGGCATCAAGGTTATGGCCGAACGCACCAGGGGGCCTGATAGCGCACAGCACCAGCGCGCGCGGTTGATTGCGCATCCAGCCAGAAGGCCCGGGTCCCCTCGACGCCACCGCCACCCACCCCGTCGCCGCAGGAGCTCCATGCTCCCCTGACGCCCACAGGGCCAGCACCAGTTCAGGAGTTGCGCTGGCGCCGTCGGACTCGGCAGGGAGGACATCGCAGGGCAGCAATCTGCCGGGCATTCATTGGCAGAGGGAACCTGGAATCCATGAACAACGACGCCGGCTTGATGTGATCAGGCCATCCGATGCCGGCGCCTTGAGTCCCTCTCTGCCCAGGCCCTGGGCTGGTGCACAGCCCAGCTGTTGCGCACCCTCCGCCTTTACTGAGCGGGTCTGGGGGAGTTGCCAGGCGGAGCTGCCAGCGCGACGCCCGATCAGCTGATTTCCCGGTGCTCGAGCCTCCCGGCTGCTGGTCGGGCCACGTGCTGCTGGCCAGCGGCGATCGCTCTTGTCGCGCATACGTCGGCTGCTGTTGCAAGCAGATCCCATCAGAGCAGCTTCGTTCTTCTCCTGACTTCCCAGCCTTGCAGCTGGCGTCGCGCAATCGGCAGGCCCTGGCAGCGACGCGAGGCATGGATCAGCCTTGCCAGCGCGAGCCCGAACCCCGTGGCCCGCAGCGCAGCAGCGGCCAGGCCCCCTCGGCCGTTGCCACCGATCCGGGCCGGGGCGGTGCCGAGGAGGTGCGCGAATTCTGCGGCCTTCCGGCTTGGAAGCGGCTAATGCCGCTGGCTTTGCGAACGGCTCGGCCATCCCGACGAGAGGGTCTGGCGCCTGGGGCGCGAGCGGGCCCTTCCCGCCGATCTCGACCCGCTGCATCTTGTCAGGTCTTGATCGCCAGAACCCACGCCCCGCCCGATCCGGCGAGCTGCGGCTTTCGCCTCGCGACGGCCTCTGGTGCAGGCACCCGATCGCCCCGCCTGATGACCAAAACGGAGGGCAGCAGTGCAGCCTGTTGGCCGATCTGGGAGTTGCCCCCTGACGCGTGCTCTGGGACCCTGTGGCGCCGCGGTGGCTCGATCCGGTCTGGAGGCCCTGCGGCTGGCCCGAAACCCTGGGCTCTGGCGGGAGCGGCGCGGCGTCCGCCCCTGACACGCCCAATGCCCAGCGACTGGCGCGTGCATCCGCAGGGGTGCTCGAGGGCGAGCCTGAGAAGCTGTGGACCGGGGCTGATACACCCCACCCTCCTGCCCGACACCCGACCGGTGATTGATCGGTGGAGGCGGTCGGGCAGCGGGCCCCGTGCTGCACAGGCGTGTTGGAGCGCTCGGCCGGGTGAGCCGTGGTGAGCTGGTGCCACTGAGCGACGTGGAGGCCTGCCGAACTGCGCCCCTGCTGGAGCGGGCCGTACTGCAGGGTGCAGTGAGCCAGCACCAGGCCTGCGCCGCGGGGCATCCCTGGCCGGGGATGCACCCCGCCTGTCGCCGGGCGGTGCGAGAGTGCGCGGGGTGCTGGTGCTGGAAGGGGGCGCCTTCCAGCGATCAGCACCGGGCTTTCCCGCGCTGGAGTCACCAGCCGGCCGCCTCACCCCCATCAATTTCGACAACGCCGTCGGCAGAGGCCCCGGAGAGCGATAGCTGCGGGCAGGGCAAGCGCGGGCAGGGAGGGTCCGCCGCTCGATGGCGAGACCCGGCCGGCCCGCGAGGGAAGAGTCGGAGGGTCGGGGGCGGAAACCAGTGCGGTGATTCCCCCCCAAGAAGCTCAGCTGCGCTCGGCTCGAAGCGAAACACCACATTGCCCGCAGCGCGACCAAGGAAAAAATGCGGCCGGGCGTTGCATCAGTTCCCCAGCTGAACTGGCGGGGGTTCGCGGCACCTCCACTGGATAAGGGGCCTGGCTACCGGCTTACAAGCAACCACTGGGCTTCGATACGGCAGAACTGGGGGGTTGCGGCCGGGTCGTCGCTTGCTGCGGGGATCGGAAGGGCCCCCCCCAACCTCGACAGCATGGGAGCGAAGCGGGCGTGACACTCCCGAACCGACAAGCCCAGTTCCAGACGCGCCAATCCCGACTGCCAGGGCGAGGAACGGGCCGCCCAAGAGTCATGGTCATGGCGGCCGCTGGAGGCTGGCGCTCCAGAGGCAATAGCCCCGCCCGCGCCAGTGTGGAATCAGCGCCGTCGCCGCCCTCCTCGGAGTTTTGGGCGCAGGTATCGCAACATAGACCTCGACCACGTTGCTGCGCGCGGTCTGCTGGGGGTCCCCCCAGCTTCGCGCAGAGCAAGTCCCGGCCGAGCACTTTACGCACCTCATGGCGCATCAGCACCATCCGCAATTGAGTACTCCCAGGCAGATGGACCAGCGGATCGGAGGCCGGCCAGCACGCTCACCTCGCGGGCCGACCGGTATCAACCCGGAGATCGGCCACCTGGAGTTGGTGCTGGCGGCCAGGGGGGCGATTAGACTGCGACAGGGCGCACGGTGCGAGCTCAGGCCGCAGCCAGCAGGTCGCTGGATCCAGCGAGGAGAGCCAGAAGTCGTCGCACGCCGGCGCTGAGACAAGCTGAACGCCCTCGATGCTGTCGGTTTCAATATTCAAGCAAGATGCACTCCCGGCGAGCGTGCGAGCGCAGGAGGTTGGGGAGCATCGCAAGCCCCTTCGCTGCCACAGAGGCAAACACCAGGGGCCAGGCGGTTCAGGCAGCGGCCACCCAGAATTGGGCATCGGTAACCGGAGGGCTTCCAGCCTCGCCGCCCGCTTCCGGCAAGGCCCACCAGAAGGATCAGGGGGCCGTTATCGTCGGGCCACGCGTGGCTCTCCCCGCTGGCTGTAGACCGGGATCGGAGCTGCCCGTTGGCACATGGCGGCAGACCCCAGCCCAGCTTGTTGCGCAGCCACCTGGAAGAACCCTCATGGTTCTTGAAGGCGCACGAAGCGGCCGGTCTGTTCGCTGCGCCGGATCCAGCACCCGATCCTCCGGCCAGACGTAGCACCCGCGCTCCATTCACACCAATCATCAAGCGCTCGGGGGCCGGGAAACACCGTGACGGGCTCGCGATCACTGACACCAGGGCACGCGAGGCCAGGATGGGGGCACGGGGAGCTGCAGACCGAGCCAGTCGGCGAGTGATCACCGGCCACCGGCACTGACGCGTTAGGCGGTTTCAGCCTGTCGCGTCGAGAGATCACCCCATCGGCGGAGATGTCCACCGGCACATGGCCACCGATGGCAATTCGAAGTGACATGCTGGTGCGGTTCCGTGAGGCCAATCTCGTTGAGGCAAGAAGCCTGCCAACGGCGCTGCTCACCGCGCATCACGCTCACACCAGCATGCGTGCGCTCCTCGACACTCAGCGCCGCCTGCAAAACTGGTCAGAGCCTTCTTCGAGCTCATGCAGGTAGGTTCGGCAGAAAGCCATTGTGGCCGGTTGTTGATCGCCAGGATCGGCACAACCGAATCGGTGCGATCTGCCGCGCCCTGGAGGAGGAGGTGCGTCTCCACCAGAGCACCAGCGACCAAGATCCATCTCGCTGGGAACTCCGCGGCACGCAGGCTCTGTACCAAGGGTCCGAATGTTTGGTCGGAGATTGGCGAAACCAACACGCCGCCTGAACTTGCTCACCCGCAGCACGCTGGTTGCCGGCCGCACTGAATGGGATCGATGGCGTTTGGCGTCTTTGCACGGCAGGTCTTAGCCATCGTTGACGATCAAGTCCGACGCAAGGGCAACCTCGATCGCAGAGCGAGAAGTGTCGAGTTTTGGGGGCGCCCGATGCAACGTTCTTCAGAATCTGCTTCGAGAAGCGGAGATCCGCCTGCTGTTACAGACGCCGGATGTCATCGATTGCCGTGGCGGACATGCAGAAGCGCTCGAACACCAGGCCGCGAGCGAAACCGCTCCAGCGTTCCGGATCCAAGCCCATCCCTTCGAGCACGGCTGGAGCGACCATGCCGCAACCCCATCACTTCGAGCCAAACGGCCGCGCACACTGCACATCCACCTTCAGCGCGTTCAGTGAAGGGGAAAGTAGCTGGCCCTGAAAGCCACCGCAGATCCCCGGAAGAAAACGGCTATGCAAAAAAGTGGTGACGGTGCGCGCAGAATGGCTGAAAATCCAGGACCTTCATCAATACGCCAACACTCCAACCTGGTGGAAACACCGGCGAGGAGTTGGCATCCACCGGCATCGACGCCGGAAGGACCCGCCGAGGAGCCACGATCGCACCGGCGGGGCGTGCTCATCAAGGTGGCGATCTGAACCGGTGAGGGTGTGCGGTGCGCAGCAGGTCGACTCAGACAGATAAAACAGTTCCTGCATGTCCCGGGCCGGTAATTCGGCGGATGTTGAGGGCGGGTGCATAGTTGCTAGTGTCGCTCTCCACTGCCCGTCCTCGGCGACCCGATACCAAGGCCCGGGAACAAAGATGTCGGACGATCTTTCCTCGAACCGTGGCGATCAGTGGATGCGTGAACCAGCGGCACATTACCGGCTCGGTGCCTGACATCAAGGCGTTCACCATCCGATTCTGCTCCAGCACAGCCCGTTTACAGCCCACCCAACCGCTCTGCGAGCGAGCTCCTGGAGTGTTTCCCTTCAGCCGTTGGCGCTGTGACCACAAGGGGACGTTCCTCGGCTGAAAGCCGCCCCTGGCGCCAAGCACCGCCGAAAGCCGCCTTTTGTTTCCGAGCAGCCCTACCCGCAGCGGTCTCGAGATCGGGCAGCGCTGCCGCGGCCTGGATCGCCGGCGCCGCTTCTGCTTCATCAGGCTTCGAGGCTCGCTGACTGCTGGAGGCTGATCGGGCGCTCGACGGATCGGGAGGCAGGATGGGCTGACTGTACGGATGAGGCGGCTACAGATCGAGGCGGCATGAATCGAAGCCGTCTAAGTTTCGCTTGGCTACTGCTGCGGTGCGCTCGACGCTCCCTCTCCTGCGGACCTGTATCAGCCAATGCCGTGGGACTTCGCGAAGGATTCAGGCACCTGGCCGCTCGAGGCCCCGTTTCGATAGGGGCCACCCAGGTCACGGTGGTCCTGCCCTGACCAGGAACGTTCGCCAACTGCCACGGCCTGGACCATGCAGGCGCCACTGTCGGGCGGGACGGGGCCGATTTGCCTGTTTGCGCCTCGGTGGTGACGGCCTGGGCCTGCAGCGGCCACCCCTTCCGATTGCTCAAGTGGCGCTTGCGGCCTGCTGGAGAGACCCGGAGCTGGTGCTGTCCGGAATTCAACCATGGCCCCAACCTGGCACCGAGTGTTCTATTCAGGCACCGTTTCGGCGGCGATGGAAGGCACCTTGAGGGGTATGCGGCCCTGAGCGGTGCAGCGCGCCTGCTTCAGTGGCGCCATTTCGCGCGGCGCCACCTGCCTGGATGTGGCCGAAGCGCATGTGGCTGCCGATGGCCCCGCGCGGCGCTCTGCTGAACCTTCCAACGTGACCGGCCCCTCCCGGCCGGCGAGATCGGCCGTTGCGCTGGTTTGCCGGCGGCGGTGCGTCCGCTTACATCGGACCAATTCGGACAAAACGCCTCGACCCTCGCGGCCGACTACTATGGCTGGCCGGGAGAGTGGGTTCGATCTGGAGTCGGGCACAGCTGGCCGGCTGACCTGGCCACCGAGATGGCCCAGATCCATGCGGTGGTGCGCCCTCACCCCCCTGCAGCCCGAACTGTTCTGGCGCGGGAAGCGTGGCTGAGCTGCCCTTTCCGCTTCCTTCATGCCCTCTTCGGCCGTCCCTGGTCACCCGGCGGGGGGATAGGTGAGCCGAAAAGCGCCAGCATCTGAATAACTGGCCTGCTCAACAAGTTCTGCGCAAACAGCTCAGGAGAGGCCGGTACACCCGCTGAGCAGCCAGAGGCTGACGCAGAGACACATCAGGTGAGCAAAAGAGCACCGGTGTTGCTCAGCCACGAGAGGCATTTTCGATCGAGATTCGGCAGCCCATCAAGCTGCAGCGGGGACAGGGGGACACAGCCAGCTGCTGGCCCGAAGAACCCCGGCACCTGCATCGAGGCCTGCACCAAACGGCTGCAGCCAGGGCCTGGTACGCCGACAGCGCCAGGCTGAGCCCGACCAGAGTTCGATCAGCAAGGCTGCGTATTGATCAGGCGGCTGGTTTCGCGCGGCTGGGACGAACCGGACTGCAGGGCGCCGGGCCGCAGCGGATACCGCCAGGCTGCCACAACGACAGAGCAGCAGCAAAACGACAGGGTTGGTGAGAGGACGCCCCGCCCGAGCCCCAGGGCCCGACTGAGAGTTGGCCGCCAGCCGTCCGCTGATGTTGTTGAACACAACACCCCGACACCACACCCCCAAGCCGCCATGCTGGTCCAGAACCGCCCAGCCGATGCGCGCAAGGCGCCGCCGAGACCCTCTGAAGATCGAGCTGGTCAGCCAATCGGGGCAAAAGTGCTGGGCGACCCCAAACTTGCCAACGGCCCCAAGAGACTTGAGATCCACCAGGCCCTGACGCACCGTTGATTCCCCTGCGATCCCCCGGGACGCCGCTACGCCCCCACGGCCTGCGATCGGCAGTTTGATGGTCTGCACCGGGGCACCGCCGCTGATGGCCGCGATCTCGCCGACCCTGCGCCTGCTGGTGCCCACGGTGTCAGTTTCTGCCCCCCCCCGCGAAGTGCTCCACGGCGAGCCCCGGCTAGGGCTTGATGTGCCAACGAGAGCTGGCGCTATGCTGGGCCCTGTGGCATCTCCAGCAATGGTGCTGGGTTCCCTTCACCCCACGAGCTGGCTGCACTGACGCAGAGCGTCGTTTGGCAGGTGCTGGGATGGGGCGTTGGAGGCCGCGATGTGGCCGTCGGTGGAACTTCCGCTTCGGAGGTGGGGCGCAAAGGCGGCGGCTGCGCCGATCTGCAGGCCATCGGGCCACCGCCATTGGTCGCGGGTGCACGTGTTTGCCCAATGCTCTGGGATGGCGAGATGCGGGTCAGCAGGCAATCGCAATCGGCGCGCCTGGCGCAGACGACAAAATTCAGCGAAGCCACCCGCTTGCTGGAGCCCTAACCGCTTCAGCGGCCCGGTGGTGCGCGGCCGGGGGCGGGCGGGCCTGGCTGGCCCACCGCAACTTCCAGTGTGGACGGTCCATTCTGCCTGACTGAAAGCGGTCTACGCCGCTGGGCGCGCCTGGTTGGCCGCACGCTGTCGACGTGATGGCAGCGTGATATCGTCGGCCGCAACCCACGTGGACCGCTGGCCTCTCGGCCGTGGAGGTGCACCTGGCTGGATCGGGAGCTGGATCTCGAAGCCAGGGAGCTGGAGTGGAGCCAGTGGCCCTGCGCGCCAGCAACAGCGTTTCGACAAATCTGAGGAGCTCAGTGCCCAGATTCAGTGCCGACGCAGCAAGCCGCCAAGGCTGCTCAGGCTTGAGCGGCCTTAATTTCAAGCCCGGCGGTAAGCGTGGGTGAGCCCCAGCGAGGACGCCGCCGATGACTCCGAGCAGCAGAATCCTGAAATCAGGACCGCATCGGATTTTTCGCTGCTGCCGCATCGTTGGCCAAGGGCCAAGGCCTGATCGAGTGAATCCAACTTAGAACAGCGCGGCACGATGCTTGGACTCGTGTAGCCGCTCACCATCTTCAAGCGCCACCCAATCCCAGCCCGATGCACCCGATGCCACCCGATCCGACCCTTCCCGGAACGACAGCCAGCGTGCGGCGCTGATCGACGCAACCTCGATCGCGCCGTAGGCCTGCGGGTGATCGAAGGGACTTTGGTGGCCGTTTCGGCCTGGATCGCCAGGATCTGGTGGCGCGCAGCAGGACATGCGCCAGCGGCTGGGTCGCGCCACCGCGCAGCTACAAACGCTCCCGCCAGCAGCGGCAGACGATGGCGGCGCCGCCTGGGCACACCCGTCCAGGCAGGAGCGCCAGGCCCAGAGCAGGTGGGGCCGCAATGCCGGCGGTGTTGCAGGAAGCCTGCGGTTGCTGGATGGATCGGCCGCAGCAAGCGAACCCCGTGCTTGGCCTTCGAGGCGCCAGGCTGCGCTAGCCCTCTACGACTTGAGGCGAATCTGCTGGCCAGCGCTGGCAGCGGCGACACGCGCCGCCAACTCGGCAGCGAGCCAGCTGTATCTGATCACCGATCCAGCGGATGCGCCGGCTGCGGCAGCTCGAATCCACGGTGGCCGGCAGCCTGGAGCGGGGTTCGGTTGGTGCAGTACGCCGCCAAGGAGGGCGGGACCAACCGCGCCTTGATCGAGGCCCCGCCTGCGCCAGCTCTGCGCCCATGGGGCCCTGTCATCGTCAACGACCGGATCGAATCTGGCCCTGGCTGGAGGCCGATGGTTCACCTCGCCAGGGGACTGCCCGGCCATGCCCGGCGCCTTTGCTCGGCCGACCGCTGATCGGCGCACACCAACCGCCTGGAGCAGGCTCCAAGGCCCGCCGTGCCGACGGCTGCGATTACGTCGGGGTGGGCTCGGTGCATGCCACGCCACCAAGCCGGGACGTTGAGCGGTGGGGTCTGGCCTATGTGCGCCAGGCGGGGCGACCAGTCGATTCCCTTCTTTCCGATCGCCGATCGACGCCAGCAACCTGGAGCGGTCGGTGGCTGCAGGCGGCCAGGCAGGTGCCGCTGGTGCGGGCGGTGAGGGCGCAGAGGGTCCTGGCGCGGCCTGCCGCCAGCTGCTGGCGACCCTGAGGCCGCAGCTCTATGAGCACGAGACAACGGTGATGGTTCAGCTCACGGGCGAAGTTGCGCACCCTGCCTCCGGTTCTGCCTCGACGCGGCCTGCGCTGGTTTGTTACGACCACGCCTGGTGGGGTGGAAGTTTTCACGGGCGAGATCCTGCGCGCAAGCACCTGCAACCAAGCGTACAGGCTCGTGATGCCTTGAGGGGTTCACATCGTTGTGGAGGGGGGTTCCTAGATTCAATGCAGTTTATGGGCGATTGTCGGTCTTCTCCCGGTTGCCCTCTCCCCTGTTTCTTTCTTTACGTTCTTCGATGCTGCGTCGACTCTCCATCTGGCTGCTGTTGCCCCTGCTGGTCTGGTCTGTTCTATTTGCCTATCCCCAAAAACCAGTGACGCCGCCGCGGTGCCGATCGGGTGCGGGCAGCTTCCGTTCCGCTCCTTCCTTTTCCCGCGGCGAGCGGCCGGTAATTTTCGCGGTGGCGCTCGGGGTGGCGGTGGATTCGGCGTGGCGGGATCGGATTCCGTTCCGTATCCCGAATGTTCGGATTCGGCGCGGCGCCTGTTCGGCCTTCTTGATTCTGATGACTCGCCGGGGTGTTGGTTCAACGCACTGCGCGGCGTGGGGCAGGCGGCGGTGGTGGTGCCCTGCGAGGCCATGGCGCAGTATGCACCAAGCCGATGCCCGGTGCGGTGCCAGTTGCAGGTTGGCTTGCTGGCCAATGCCGCGAGTTGCAGCAGGATCTGCGCCTGGCTGGCCGAACGTGCCAACACGCTCCAAACAGCCGGCCTAAGAAGGTGCTCAGGAAACCTTGCATACCCTGATGCGTCAGCCGAGCTCTGGTCTATGCCAAACATGCGAAGTGGGCCAGGTCCTTTCGTAGCGCGGAGTACCACCTTCAACGCTTCTCGAATGACCTGAGCGCAGGCAAGTTTGCGCAGCGAAGTGACTCGAACGTGGCCGTCCAACGCACTGGCAGGATTCCGCTGTACGCGGGCAATGCGATGCACCAGGACTTCCATTCGCTTTTTCTGGTCGCCAGCCGCAGCGCCTGCCCGTTCAAACGGTCACAGCGCCGAAAGCCTGCGTCGAAGGTCTGCGTTGATCGGTGCGGTCTCGAGCGACCGATCTGCTGGCGCTCTAAGTAATCTGGCAAGCCGGAAGGCGAAGGGAGTGCTCAGAGTAACCGAAGAACTTCTTACCGCCTATCCGCAGCTGCAGCACCTCTGAGGATTCGGACGGCGCCATGGCGGCCCGCGTACCGTTGCTCGATGTTCACGACACTCAGGGACCCGGAAGCAGTCGCCAGCATGCCGTTCAGGCCGCCATGCCGCCGGGCGGCCACCCGTAGCCCACCGAAAACCGGCACACCGGATCATGCTGCGGCAGCAAGGCTGCAGCACGGTGGGCAGGGCCCCTTCCATGCCGGCGCAGGCGCATCAACACCCGGCCCTGCCGCAATTGCTCCAGCTTGGCCAGCAGCCGCTCAGTCGGCCCCCACATCCACCATCAGGATCGGCGCCAAAGCCCTGCCCAGCGCAGAGCCCAGCGGCTCGTGGGCCAACCACCAGGTCGCTGCTGCCGCGCAGACGATCGCGCCACGAGCAGGCCCAGCTTGCCGGACTCCAGCCCGGCAAGGTCCCAAAGCTGAGGCACGAGCCTCACGTGGTAATGGGGCATGCTTGGGCCCGGTGTCGGCGACTGCTCAGGCACGTGCTGGCTTTCTCCGCGAACCCGGTGACAGGGGCCCACAGCACGAGTCGCCGAGGCGTCGAGTGGCGCTGATATGGGCGGGGCTCTTGTTCTTCTCCAGATTGCTTCGGCCGCATTGCCCAGACGTGGCGCTCGCTCAGGTTCCACTTCGGCCAGTCCGTTCGATCCAGCATACTGCGCGCCGGGCCGAGAGCGGTTGCCTGTCACGCTGGGATTCCAACGGGTCGCGGTGAGCTCCGGCAGCCATTCCTCGCTGCTGATTCAGGGGAAGGATTGTGCTGGAATCAAGCCGTCCTTCTGGACTGAGCGGCTCGGGCCGTGGCGGCCGGGCGTCTTTTGAGGCCCAGGACAAACGGCGGGCGGTCAGACTTCAAGCGGCTCTGACCACCGCCAATTTTCGCTGTGATCGCCTGCCAGTCGCGCGGCGAGGGCCCAGCCGATCAGCAGCACCCTTCTGGCGTTTTGGATCCCAGAACAGCTGGCGCCCCGGTAACCCAGTTGCTGGCGCAGCCAGGGTCCAGTCGCGCTTTTCGCCTGCAGCCGCAGCCCTTGCGGCGAGAATTTCCAGGCGCAGCACCTCACACTTCACTCGCACGCCTGCGCGAACAGGCTGCTGGCCGGGCAAGTCCCAAGGGCCAAGCCAGCCCAGAGCAGCAGACCCACAGGAACAGCGTCCGCGAGGCGTCACCAGGGCCCTGCTCATGGTTGCTGCAAAGGGCGACGCATGGAAGCGATTGCCTCCTGGCGATCCTGTCGGCCCAGGCCTCGTTGGTGGTTGGCTTCACCCCCACGCTGCTCAGGGGCTACACCAGACGCGCGGCATGCGGGCCCGCATCGCTTCGATTGTGGGTTGAGCTTCGGGCGCTCCGCCACCACCACCGTGGCCACATTTGACCACTGCCAGCCCGCTGGCGCACAAGGCCGCTTTACTGCTCGAGCAGCAGCAGGCTTGTCGGCCCCCTTTCCAATGCGCGTGAGTCTTTCGGTTACATCTAGGGATAATGGGAGGCGACTGTCGCCAGGCTAGCTTTTTCTTCCTTCACTCGAGCAGTGGTCGATCGATCAGGGCATTTTCCAATTTCCTCCTTTCCAACACCTACATCCTTCACGAGCACATCAGATCACTAGTGGCCATCGAGCCCGAGCGGATTGATCAGGCCACACGCCCCAGGATCAAGGGCGATCCGCACCAGGCGATGGTCGTATCCTTGCGATGCGCAGCTGCATCCCCTCAGCCCGTTTGCATCGTCCAGTCTCCAGCCGCGATCCGGTGCTGCGCAGTCAGCTGCCCAGTCAGGGCGTGCTCTGGGCCTGCCAGCGGGCATAGAGCTCGGGGCCTGCGCTGACGGGTGCGTTGCTTGCTGGCTGCTCGCGCGCAACGGGCAACGCCGCCGTGGTCGCCGCTGCGCAGCACCTGTGTGCACTCCAGCGCCTGCGAAAGCTGGCTGGCGGGTGTGTGCGGGTGCTCCAGCAACAGGGAGTGTGGTTTCCTGTCCAGAAGCAGCGGCACCGAGGGTGCAGAAGCAGTTCGCACAACGCCATTGATCACATTATCGCCGGCAGCTTCACCGCGGTTGAACGAATTGTCACGCATATAACTGAAACTCGCCTTCCTCTCTAACCCTCATGGCTCGCGCACTCGACGTCTGTTCTCGAAGCCTCGTAGTGGTCCCGCAGAGCAAACACCCCAGCTGGCCTAATCGCCGGCCCAACGGCGCAGATCCTCTGTGCAACGGCTGGCCCTGCCGGGCTATCAGCAAGCACCCGCCGGGCACTGGCAGCAGCACGGAATCGGATCCGTAAGGCGGCTGAACCGTTTCGTGGCTTTGAGCACCATTGGCCTACCATCCGTTCAGGTTCGTACACCTCGGTTTAGCGTCGGTTTGGCGATAGTCCCGGGCATTGGTGGTTGGGAGCAGTTTCCGCGCAGACCGCGCCAAAGGCCGGGCAAGTTTCACCCCGAAGGCCCTTGGAGCGGCCGCGAAGGGCTTCCGGACTCCAGGTGCGTTTTGATTTCACCAGTTTCGAGGTGCAGGCCAGTCACGCCGCCGGACACCCGGCGAAGCTCCGGCGAAGCAGTAAGTTATGGCGAACTAGCTGGTCACTGTGTTCACATGGCCCTGTCACGAACCTACGAGCCGGTGTGGGGCAGACTGTGCGAACGAAGTTCAGGCTGTTTGAACCAGAGTTTGCGCGCTTCTCCTTGTCTGCCGCGCCCGGCGGCCGTTGAGCTTCCAGCGTGATGCATCGCGGGCCAGAGCTGCCAATGGGGCAGTCAAAGGGTGACCAAGAGCAGGGGCGTTTGTGGCCGGGCGGCAGGGTGGAGCCGGCGCGCGGGCGTTCGTTTCCTTCGTGTCCTGGCGGCGAGGCGACGTGAGAACACGAAAAGCTCTGGCTCTGTTCTGCGGTTAAGTGAGCGGGCATCAGCAGGCGTGCCGGAGTTGTGGCAGAGGTGCGGCAGACGTGAGCGATGAGGCGGCCATCCGATGCAGCGGGCCGGGCACGGGCTCTCCGGGGTGCCGCCAGGTGATGATGCGGTCGCCAGGAGACCAGGACGGAAGCTGGAAGTCAGGGCGCGGGTGCAGGGGTGTCCGGGGGGCCGGTCGAGCGCCGAGCGGGTCAGGCTGGCAGGAAAGTGACGGCTCGTACGCAGGCCGTGACGTGGCGCCGGCACTGCTCCAGGACCGGACAATCGGTGGGAGATCGAAATGCTGGGCGGCTCAGCGGAACACAGCCGCGAGGCAGCAGCAGCGAAATTGGTGACTCGTTTCTGCCACCGCTCACGAGAGACGAAGTGGCCTACGTGCGTTTCGCTTCCGTCTATCGCCAGTTCCAGGGCATCCACGTTTCGTTGGCCACCTTGAAAGGCCTCAGTCTTGCCGAACGTCACGGCCCCAGGGCGTGGCAGTTCCCCAGCCTGGCGGTCGGTGGCGCGTGATTCAGCCAGGCTGAGCTTGGTCTGCGCAGGGGGCTTTTGTATGACGATGGTCAGGTGTTTTTGTCGGCGGGCAGGGCACCATCCCTCGTTCTGCCAAGGCAGACGCCATCTTCATGACCTGGACCCTTCCGAGACAGCAAAAA
>Ga0163217_1105070_pt1 | contig 13730 bp, 19 predicted proteins | sample SynspAceP_FD_185933 | JGI IMG/M metagenome (GOLD analysis project Ga0163217, IMG submission 185933) | Saline lake microbial communities from Ace Lake in Antarctica - Synechococcus sp. Ace-P (PacBio error correction) | ecosystem: Environmental > Aquatic > Non-marine Saline and Alkaline > Saline ... | reverse complement strand
ATCCAGTCCCAGTGATTCACCCCACAGGAAAGAGCGATTGTTCACTGATACCCATCGCACCTTGCTTGATTCCCTGGGTTTCTCGCGCTTGTCTATTCAAACCGTGATTTTGGTGCGATCGCGGTGCGTGTCGGAAGCAGGCCACTGCAGCTACCAGGTCTTGGACTGCCGGGCGATCCGCCCGGCTGTGCAAGGGCACACGCAGATCGCTAGATGTGCTTCTCACCAGGTCATTCAGCGAATCAGCAGCGTGGAGCATTGCTTGAGGCGTGAGGGCCACCGAGAGGCCATTGTGGCACGCTGCTGCCGTTATAGATCCCCAGATAGCGGCGGTAGCCAGCGGCGTTTGCGTTCATCCGATGTTTGGTAGGCGATCACGTTTAAGCCCATTCCGCCAGGATGGTTTTGATTGAACACGTTCGTGCCTTCCCGGTTGGTCTGCGGCCGTGTAGGCTTGGCTGCGATGGGCTTTTGAGATCAAGGCGCGACAGGCTTTCGCCATGTCCGCCAGAGCGGTAGGTTGAGGAAGGGCCGATTGTTCTGAGAGGATCCCGCCGGGACAGGTGATCCCTGCTCAGGAACCAGCCGACGGCACGGGCCAGGAATCCCGAACGGTCGCTCCTTCTGCTCATCAGCCAGCACTTCGACGTAGGCCAGGCGGGTGGCGTCTGTCGATCGCGACATGTACCTTCTGCGTAGCCGGGCACTCGAGGAGCCTTGACGACGGTCGCGGTGAGCGGTGGCCGACGCGCTTCCAAACCTGGCAGCTGTTGATGTCGACATGGATCATGTCCCCGGGGCGCTCCCAACTGGTAAGCGGACGACAAACGTTCGGGGTCAAGTTCTTCAGGCGTCCCAGGCCAGGGCCCTTCATGAGCCGACCAACGGTGGAGCAGGGCGCACAAGAAGAGCCCTGGCGATTGCGGGCGGAGCGTGCAGCCTGGTGCCGGCAAGGTCTACAAGCCTGCTGGAGTTGCTGCGGATCGAGCGTCCGCCGGCTGCTGCGGCGAACAGTCCGCGATTCCGCCAGAGTGCCGCTACGCCGCCTGCGTCGAAACCTTGGAGAGCAACTTGTAGCCGTACGCAGGCTTGATCCCGGCTTGTGCGTGACAAGGGCTCTTGAGTGGCAGCCTTCATCGAAATGCCGGCTGGATGAGCCGTTCCCGACTGATGGGTTGTCAGTCGGGCCAGAGGTGGCCTATGCATGGTTGTGTGAGGTCTTTGGGCCGGGTGGTGACACTCGAACCCCTTGGCACCTCACACCCCCTTGTCAGTCTGACAACGTGGTGGGACTACACAGCTAGAGCGAATCAAACCCTTGCTGGGTGTCCTGCCTATTCTGACTTGTCAATTCAGGTACCACCATGTTTCAGGATGTCATACCGTCCAAAGCTCTGGGGACCGGGGGAAGAGCCGTCTCGCAGCCCCTCGAGAAGCCCTGCTTCGATGCTTGCAGCAAGCACCTGAGCATGGAAACTCAAATGGCCCAGTTCGGCCTTACTGGGCCCTGGCCATCTGGTTCGCCGAGCGGGAATTTCCCGGTTTCTCGCTCTACTTCAGCAGGAATCGATCAGAAACGCGGACACGCCGCATCCTTTGCCGAATTATTTTGGGTGGCGGCGGTCAGCCTGTTCGCCCTCGATGCCATTCGAACAAGCCGCCCGCCAAGAACTGGGACAGCTCGAGAGGTCTTCGCCGCTGTATTCCAGATTGAAACAGAGGTCCGACCACCTCCCTTGATGCAGCTTATTCGCTGGCGGACGTTCCGGTGACGTTGCGCAACCACCGTCTTCCTTGGACCCGTTGATCGAAAAGCAAAACGGGCCGCCGAGGCGAGGTCGGCTCCACCTGCTCGGACGCTTCGGCTGTGCGAAAACAATCCGTGGCGGCCCTGCTGCTACTCGACGGCGAACTGTTTCGCGGTCAGTCTTCACCCGCCAGCATGGGCAGTGGAGCCTCCGGGCCTTGGGACTTGCGCCGGGTGATCCAACAGGAACTCAATCCGAGCGGGTCGAGATTGGGCTTGCTGTTTGAGCTGTCGGGCAATGGCCTGCAGTTCGCACTGACGTTGGCTGGAGCTGCTGCTGTTCCCTCGTAGGCGAGCAAAGCAGCCCACTTGGCCTGGCAACAGGGCCCAGATCATGGCGATTCTTTGTGTTAGCGGCCATGGATCCGCCCGCATTTCGCGGCAAGAGCCGCCCACCAAGCTGCCGACCTGATTGGGAGGCTGAGGGGGAGGCGCGGTCTGCATCAGCCTTGATCAGATCTCATGTCGCTTCGACGCCGGGGCCGATTTCCACCAGCGCTGGAGCCAGTCGCAACACCGCTTTCGGCCGGCTGGATTGCAGCTGACGGTCCTGGAGATCAAGGCGGGTTGGTGGTGACCCGGTAGTTGCTATTCAATTCACCGAATTCGCTCATGGGTGAGGCGGAATGGCATGGGTCGCACCAGGGAACCGCGCGGCGGTGCCCAGCCGCCTGACCAGCAGGCACAGCAAGGATGGAGGCGTTGCTCAGCGCTGGCCTGAGGTGGCGGAATGCGCAGCAGTTGCAACGGTCCACTCATGACAGAATTCGAAGGCCGTCACGCTGAGAGCTTCGGATCGCTGCGGAAACAGAGAGGCGTGAGTGCTTCGACGCAGGACCCCTTCACTGCGAGCCGATCGTGTGCGCAACAGGTCAGCCGGCCTGATAGAAAGCCAGGGTTTCATGCCCATCGGCTTTCTTCACAGGGGCAAAAACAACCCTGGCGATGCCTTCGAGCAACTTTCAATGCATGACCACCAGGGACCGGAGCGGTGCTGGGATCCAGCAGCACCGTCTGGCGACGGGCATGCGTACGGAAGCGGCGGCGTGTCAGGCAAAAAAGCGAAAAGCCACGGGCTCGGGCTAATGCGAATGACTCGCAATCATTAAACAGTCGACCGGCTGTTTCTGCAAGTGGTCTCAATAAGCAATTGGTAGTTGCAAATGACCTGCGTTTTTTGAGCCCCCGATTCTGTTGCGGATCCGCACGTGGGCCAAACGAAGACTGGGCGCAGAGTTTCAGCGACCCGATCCACAACGCTTCAACGCCATGATGCCGAATCCGGTTGATCGCGACAAGCCTGCTGCCGCTCTCACCCCCCGGGCGGGGCGGCGGCCCCCCCCCCCCCAAAAACTTTTTGGGGGGCGACCAATCCATCGGCCTTGAGCGCGCCACCACAAGCTGCCGGATCGCTTCGCACTCCCAGCGTTCTGTGTTCAGGGGCGCTAAGTCCGCGCGATCTGCCGACTAGAGCTGGATGCGCCCGACTCGCCTCTGCCTGGCAGTTGCGGCAAAGGGCCCTGACATTGAGAACGCATTCGATCAGGCGAATTCCCTGGGGCTGGCGCCCTGCTCCGCCTGCGGTAAGACCGGGGGCACTCTCGAATTCCTCGGTGCGGCCGCAGCCGATGCAGACCCAAAGATGGTGGTGGTCGCGGTGGGTGTCACTGAACAACTCAAAAGCGACGCCCCCCCTCCGGGCTAGTTCCAGCTCCCGCAACAGCTCCATCGGCTGAGCAGGCGCAGCGGTGCCGTTAAAACCGTAGCAGCGACACTTTCTTCTTCTGCCCCAGGCAGGCGCTGGGTGCACCTCCTCAGCGCTGAGGTGACTACGTCGCCGATGCGTTTGAAACAGGGCTGAACCTTCTGCCGCTGGGCGTGAGCCTCTGGCCCGGCCATGCAGGCTGTGTGCGCAGTTCAGTGGACTGCAAACATGGTTCGCCGCTGAGGGGGGGTGGACGGGCAGACACGAAACACAACCCTATGTTCGTTCTCGAATAGTAAGGCAGTTGCGAATTTTTTGATCGACTTAAGCCGTTGGGCGCTTTGGGGCCCATGGAGCCGGTGGCCGGGCCGGGGCTGATGCGCCGGCGCATCAGCGGTGGCCACCAGGCGTCATCGCAGCCAGGACGTTCAGAGGGCCGCCAAACACGTCGGCCAGGGTGACCAGCAAGCCGGTAACTGAGGGCAACCGCCAGCAGTGGGCCTTCAAGGATCTCCAGACCAAAGGCGCAACAACAGCACCGCCTCGAACACCCCCCAGCCCGCGCCTGGCGCGCCCGTGGCAACCACCAGACCGACGGTTCCAGGCCAGCAGGAAAGCCCGCCAACCAACTGGCACAGGCCAAGGCTCAACTGCTGGTTCCTCCAAAGGCGAGCCACAGCAGTGCGAAAACCCGGAAACCGAGCAACCAAACACCACTGGGGCGTTAGCGGCAGCAGCGGATAACCAGGCAGGGCGAATGGCACCAGGGCCTCCACCTCGTCGGGGGCGAAGCTCCAAAGCCAATTGCGAGGCCCGACGTCGCTCCAGCTGCGAGCAGGGGATTAGCCAGCGCGGACCAGCACAACAATGCAGCAGGGCCAGCAGGCTCAGACCGCGCCTCGCCAGCCACCCAGGGGATATCACAACCAGCAAGCATGGCCGCCAGGAATCGGATCAAGCAGCACGGCCACCAGGGCCTGGGGCGTGGTCAGGCTACGAGCCTGCTGGGGACACTCAGCAAGCGGCTTCGCATTGGCCCTTGGCTTGCTCGCCCAGGCGCAGCCGTTGCACCCTGCCGCCAGATGCCAGATGCCTCCAGCAAATACTTAAGCAGGTTGGTAGCGCAGGTAGAAGCGCACGCAAGGCGTCCCAGGCAGCCGAAAGCCAGAGCCAGGCGGCAGGCCACCGTCCAGGCCAGGACCATTGACCACCGGCTCAGCAGGCTGATGCACGTGCCGATTCGTCAGCCACAGCCAACCCTGGGTGAGGCGCGTGGCCAGTAGCGGGGGCCCATTTTGCCCGAGCAGGGCGGCTGGCGACGAAGGCCGAAGCTCAGCAGGCTCACCCAAAGGCGGACCCACCGGGGTGGGTGCTGCCAAAGCCAGCCGGCCAACGGCGCAGAAAGAGAGGGGGAGGAACGTCGGCATTCAAACGACTGACCTTGTCTGTTCAGCATTGTCGTGCCGGTTGTCATTTGCGATGCCATGCAGCTCGCATGCTCCAGACCCAGGCGTGGTTCACCCATCGCGCAGCATGGCGCAGGCTGAGGGGGCGCGTGCTGCCGGGGCCAGGGCCGCCAGGTCGTGATACTCGGGTTTGGTGCGCTCGTTGCATGGGAAGCCGGGCCAACTTTCAGCCGGGGACGGTCCCCAGGCTCTCTCCGGCATCCGCCGCGGCAGATGCCAGCGCTTGCTGCAGCTGTTCCGCGCACCCCCAGGCTTGTGCTGTGGGCGCACCAGATCGGCGCGCAGCCCTCGGCCTTGATCAGGGCGTGCAACCACGTAATCACCAGGCCGCTGCGGCCTTTCTTCATCTGGGCCGCCTGCGTGAACCACCTCCAGGGCCCCAGGCAGCCCGAAGCTCCTCGGCCAGGAAGCCAGATCTCGGCGCTGGCGTATCCATCTGGGCTTGCTGCAGCAGCAGCACCCGTCTCCAACCGGGGCCACGGAGCTTGATGGCGCGCAGGGCCAACGGGTCGGTTCTGCGCCAACCAGAGGCGCAGCAGATTTGGGTACGGGTCGTCAGCTGCCGGTGGCCCAGGCCGATCCCCACGGCAGCCGGCACCATCGGCGGCGAGGCGCCAAACTCTCGGGCCCAGGCGGCGATTCAGGGCCGAGACCCGTGGGGCGTGGTCAACTCCGCCAGGCGGCAAACCCGGCGCCACCTGCCAAAGGGATGCGGAATGACGGCGGGCCAGCTCCAGCCACCGCAGGAGCTGGCAAAGCAGGCAGGCCGTGGGCCGGGTAGCCGAACCATGGCCTCGCCGGCAGCGGCGAACAGATCAGGCCGATTCAAACGGCGAAATGCAGCAAGCAGCGCAGGACCCCCACCACATCACAACGGCATCCACCCGCCCCCACTTCGTGGAAAAATGAACAGGACTCCGCGGCATGGCCGTGGACGGCGCCTCGGGCCTCGCCAAACAACCCCGAACCACCTTGAGCAACCTGCTGCTTCAGGCGTCGGATCGATCGGGCCGTCGCTGATTCGCTGGCGCAGTCAAGCCAGGTTCGCTGCGGGCGGTTGCGCCTCAGCAGCTCGCAGCGTGAGGCGAGAGACCGCGGCAGCCCACCACTGCGCGCCTGCTTCACATGCGCAAGCCGTAGCAGCGTCAAATCCGAGGGCTGGCCAACGGGCCTCCACAACGGAATGGGGCAGGCCCAAATCGAACAGGGCCGCCCAGCACCATGTCCCGGCCACGGCCGGTGGGGCAACGAGTAGGCCAGGCCCAGGCTTAGCGCATCAGGCGGCGGGGCTGCGGCCAGCAGTTGCTCGGCGCGGCTCTCGAGCGGTGGTTCACGCTGCCGGCGCAACAAAACTGCTCAACTTCCCGCGCGCCCGCCTTTGCTTCCAGCTGGGCTGTGGCCACATTCAAATCCCGACAATCCTCCACAGCCGCCGAGCAGGGCCCTGTCATCGGCCGCCGCCTCTGGAGCTGCATTAGAGCAGTGTTTCGGCGGCGATACGGCCTGGAGCAACCGGCTCCAGCGCGCAGAAAATCTTCGCTGGCCAACTTGGCGTGGGGCTGGCCGGTTCGAATTCGTGCTGTTTACCCATTGACGTGGAGGCCGGCCCCAGGCAGCCAAGGGGCGCCGATCAACACCCGCCGGATCGCAAGTCATTGCATTCAGCCAGCAGCGAATGGCCCGCCTCATGGATGGCGATTTCGCCGCAGCGCGCCTGGCCGCCTGGCAGGGCGGTCAGCCGCAAAATGCCCCGCCGCGCCACCAAACCGCACCCATCAACGGTGATCGGCCACCAAGGCACCGCCCGCCGCCAAGCGATCAACAGGGGGAGATCCCCAGCAGTGGCCCCAACACCGCCAGCGCTGTCCGTGGCCAACGGCGATGGCCAGCGCTTGGAGCTGGCGACGGAGGCCATTCGCCGGGTCGCCGCGGTGTCCCCATGGCGAATGGACCAGTTGCCAGGGATCAGTGGATTTTGGGCGCTCCTCAGGCAAGGTCAGCCCCCCGGCCGGATGATCGCCGCTGGCGCAGGACCCGGCGCGTGGCTGGAGCTCGCGCTATGGCGTAGCGCTTGACTTGACCGTTTCGCTTGTTACTGCCGCATCCTTGACCGCCGGCGGGTGTTGCCGCCCTGGGCCACTGGAGCGGACTCACTTCATAGGCGCTCGTGCATTGGCGCCCTGACGACGTTAGGTCAAGGGAAACGAAGTGGACGCAGGTGCTCCAGGGGAATCTCGCCCTTGAGCTGCAATTTGAATGGCTGAACGCGGCTGCCGGCGGCGCGCGGGCTTTCTGGCGGATCTTGAGGTACCACCTCGCCACTCTCCCCAGGTCTGGGGTGTATAGATCAACTCGCCGCGAACGGAGAAGTAGTCGTTTCTCCCTGCGGGAAGTCATCGCCCGTTGCCTGGGGCTCGATTCCGCCGTCTCCACAGGCTCAGCGGCTGTGGGGAGTCGAGGGTGCTCGGCTCCCAACGCAACGATTGGAGGGGAGGATTGTCGGTTTCGCGCAGGACGTGGGTAGACGACCCAGAGATGGGGAGTGGCCATTGTCGACGTGGCGGCGAACCAGGGAGCACCACGACCCCAGTTTAAACGGCTGTCGATCTCGTGCCGTCGTCGGCTGCGGATACACGCCGGCTGGGCTGCTCGGCGTCGGTCGGAAGCGTTACTGACCGCGGCCAAGCCAATGCCAGGTACTGCATCGGTTCGTAACCGGGGAAATCGGAATGGTGACGCATTGTGACGGGGGCAAAACCAATGGCCCCCAGGTGCGCAATCTAGCCAGGCCCTCCAGGCAGCAGACTCAGGGCAAACGAATTCAAGCCATGGATGGCCTTCCCGCCTGACCGTTGGTGGCATCGTCGGCGCCCCCCGGGGCCTCTGGCTGGGTGGGTCTGCACGTGCTTCTCGCCCCCTTGCCGCGTGTCGCCGGCTGGTGGCTGGGCCAGCGCGGCTTCGCATGGCCGGCGCTGATCGCTCCAGGAGCAAGAAGCGCTCAAGCAAGTCAATTTGCTCCAGGGAGGATCTCATGCCAGCGGCAAAGCACCGCAGCCAGCAACAACGCTTGTGGGAATTGCTGTTGGCACTTCAAAGAATGCCGAAGCCACGCGTTGCTGCGAGCGAAATGGCGGGATCAAGGCAGCCGATCGCTTGGCCACTGCGGGTTGATGCTGGCAAACTAAGGCGCCGATCAGAATGACCGCCAGGGAGCCGAGCCGCGAGGTACGCCAGCAGCTGGTCTCACACATCCTCAAAGCTCCGGACCGGGATCCGAAGCCCTGCAACTGACTCTTGCTTCCATTCGGCAGGGCGGGGGGTGCGAACAGGCCAAAGCCAGCTGGAGGCACCAAGGCAGCGTCCCAAGTCCAACTCAGCAAGCAGAGCCCGCCCCAGCAAGCCCAAGGCGCCTGCCAGGTCGGCTGCTGCTCAGACCTCTTACAACGCCGGGGGAAGCAACAGCGAGGCGATCAGCTCTACCGGAAAGCTGGCCAAAGGACCATCCCAACAGCATGGAAACCAGCTTGGCTCTGGCCCTGCTCAGCGCATGAGCGCGGCCAGACCCAGGCCCGCCCTAAACCTTCTCGCTGAAAGCCAGGAAACGGGCTTTCCTGTCCCCAGGATCCCGGCTGGATCAGGTGGCGGCCTCCTGGGGACTGGCCCCTGCCTTGCGAGAGGCCGCCAATGGCCAGGCTCCTAGGGGCGCATCACCCCTGCCGATCCAGGGATCTGGCCCCAGCTGCCCCTGGACCTCCAGCTGCCCCATGAGGCACGGTCGACAGCATCGCCGGGATTGGTGGCGTCTTTGAGCCCTGTCTGCGGCGAAGCTTGTTCATCAGCTCAAGTGGATTGGTGGCGTCGATGATCCTTTTCCTTGGCAGGGCCGTCATCGAGAACTGTCGCTGCTTGCAGGGCGATTGCCGCTCCCTGTGCCAAACCCCCAAGCCTTCGGCACGGCCGGAGGACAGGAGGAAAGGAACGCTGAGCAAGGCCAAGGCGCTGGAGAGCCATGCAACGGGCCATGGCGAAACAGGCGGAGGTTTATGGGCAATGCTAAGGCGTCTTCGCCAACGGCTCGACCCGCCCGCCATGGCGCATCGCCACCTGGAACGTGACTTCCGGTTCCGCGCCGGCCTTGAGCAGGTGCTGGCCTGGCTGGAGCGGCAACGCCCCGATGGTGCTTTGCCTTCAGGAAACCAAGTCGAGGACCATCTGTTCCCGCTGAGGCCTTCGAAGCCCTGGGTTACAGCGGCTGCACGATTCAGGCGGTCAGAAGGGCTTAAACGTTTTCAGCGTCTAGGTCCTCAGCCAACTCCCCCTGGAGGATGTTGAAAGGTTGGGCTTTTGGCGCGTCGGGTCTGTTCGCCAGCGATGGGGCCGCCGGACCCTGAGTGAACAGAAACGGCTGATCAGCGCCCTGGTTGGTGGGGTGCGGGTGCTTGAACCTCTACGTTCCCGAATGGATCGGCTCTGGGCAAGCGAGAATGACGCCTACAAGCTCATAGCCGGGCGCGCTATCTTCGAGGCCCGCGGCGAGCAGGCCGAGGCGCTCTGTCGATGGTGGGAGATTTCAACATCGCCCTGAGACCGGGCACAGTCCCACGACCCTGGCCGTCTGGGCGGCGCCATGGCCATGCGACCGGCCGAGCGCCAGGCCCTGCGCGCGGCGATTAAGCGATCGGCTGCACGATGTCTTCCTCTCTTCGAGCCCCAACGGCAGAGCATTGGAGCTTTGTGGACTACCGCAGCGGCGCCTGGGACCGCGAACCGGGGCGGCGGATCGATCACATCTACCTCACAGACGATCTGATCGCCTGCGCCACCGGCTGTTGCATCGACAAGTGGTCCGCGGCAACCACCCACCCAGCGACCATTGCCCCGGTGGTGTGTGAATCTGCAGTGGCAGGAAGAAGGAACATCGATGACGACTAAATCAAGTCGATTCAGCCTCGATCAACCGCTGGTCTCTAAGAAGACGGGCATGAACGGGGAAAGGGTCTGGCTCGAGAAACACTTCCTACAGTTTCGGGGACCACATCTGCGGGGATCCCATCCCTGGGAGATGGATTCAGGCTGCGGGCCCGCCGGCGATTCGCCACAACTGGCGCGGGGTGGGAACAGTTTGCCGGGTTGGCTGCGGACCTTCGGGATCAAATGCCGCGCACCCGTTGCATTGTGGCAGTCCTCGGGGCTGAACATCCAGTCGAGATAGCAGCGCTTGGTCGGGAGGCCGACCCCGTGCCTCACGGGATGCTGCCGCCGGCATTCAAATGCACAGGACGCAAAGAAAATGTCGGCGTCCCAGTCCTGGACGCGATCCAACACGCCGGGGCTGCTGGCGTCGTAGAGGATGCAGGGGTGAAAGATTTGCCGATTCACCGGATGGAAGACGTGGCCACCGCAGTTTGTAGCGGCGCTCAGGGCTTCAATCGCCGCCAGGCACGGCCGTAGGCACTGCGCGGACCACCCCATCCTGAACGTAGATAGGTGGGGGGTCGATCCGGGCCCACCGGCTGCAAAAGCAGACTTGCGACCTTTCCAGAGCAGGCCGATCCGCCTTCGCTGCGGGCCGCACGGATCGACGGGCACCGGCCAGGCTGCAGAGGTCGATCGTGTAGCTCTTGCGCCGCGCTCACTTTCCATCGCTGCGGCCATCGAGCTCCATCAGCAGCACCAGCGGCCGCATCTCGCGCGGGTATATCGTCGTTGCGCCGAAGTAGGTCGTCCGACCGCATTGATGGTGAAGTTATCCGATATCCCATTCCCATCCGGCCAACACCCCGCCGCCGGACAACTGCGCACGCGCCTCACCGGCAGGCCTTCCATCGCACTGAAATCGCAAGCAGCACTCAAACGGTCTTGCGGTTGGGGCAGCAGCCGCAGGGGTTGATGGCCGTGGCAATGCCGAGGCGTGCCTTCCTGCCGATGAACACAACCACCGCAAATCCAGTTCGCGGCATCTCCGCCAAACGAAACCCGCCCAGCCGCGTGATCTGGCCATCGGCAAGACCACCTCAGCCGAAGCACGTGGTTGCTGGTTGACGCCGTTATTTGAGCAATGCACGCCCACCGGCGTTCTCGAGCCACGTTGCGCCGATGCTTGCAGACACCTGGCTGGAGGGATCGGGGGAGCGAATAAAAGGCCTTCGCGCTCACCGCCCGGGTCACCCAGCTGTTGACCACCCCGGGCTGCACGGATGATGCGCTCGAATTCTCCAGATCGAGAGCCAGCACGAGCGCATGCGGCCTGGTCACCACTAGCAGGGCTTTCCTGTTCAACCACCGCTCCGCCGGAGAGGCCGGTATGCCACTGCCCCGCCGCCACCGAACGGCACTCCGCTATGGCAGACAGCGCAGAATGGCGGGCCACTTGCTCGGTGGTTTCCGCAGCACGCACCAGCGGGGGCTCATGCCGGTGCAGGGTAAGGCCGTCGCTCTCATAAGGTGAGCAGCTGCCTGGCGCTTCGCCACGAGGGCCCGCCGCTTGGGCAGGATCCGTCGCAGGACGTTTCTCAATTCGCCTCCAGGGAAGCACAAGGGCTGGGCGTATCCCACCAAGGAAAGCAGTTCAGCCATTCTGGACTTTAACGAGCAGGCGCCAGCCAGCGAAATCGTCGTTGTTGCGTAAGGATGGAAATGGTTCGCATCTGAGCTGGTCTTGCCGCTTCATTGGCCGGAGCACCTCCTGACGTCTGCGGATTCAGCTTTGTCTACGCCCCCGTATCGGCTCCTGCCCTGAAACAACGACCGGTCCCAGGAACTGTTTCAACGCCGCTCTCAAGCTGATGCCGGCGGCGTTGAGTTCCCCGGTGCGGGGCTTTTCGCTCCGTGGGCGGCAGCCGATCGTCTTTGACGCGATTCAACAGGGCCTACGCCTGGATTGTGGATGGCAAACCGCTACATCGATTACAACTCGGCAGTTGGGGCCGGCGATCTAGCGGCCACGCCCCATCCCCGAGGTGATCGCCGCCCTGCATTTCAGCCCTCGACAAGGGCACCAGCTTTGGCCCGCCCCCTTGCGCCCTGGGAGAAAACCGTTGGCGGGAACTGGTGATCGAGCGGTCCCCAGCCGTGGGAGATGGTTGCCGTTCGTTCAACGCCGCACCGAAGCCTTGCAATGTCGGGTGCTGCGGCTGAGCGTGCTTCACTGGCCGCGAGAAGCTGATCAAGTTCGAAGCTGTTACACCGGCCACGCCGACATTGTTCCTGGTTCAGGCCGGCTCCGGCGTTCCACGCTCGGCCTGCCGATTCCCCCGCGCGTGCCCGGCAGCACACCGGCCAAACACCCTTCACCGCCACGCGATTACAACGGACCTGGAGCCGTTAAAAAAGGCTCTTGCCGAAAATCCGGGCCGAAATCCCGGGGTGATCCTGAAGCCGGTGGTGGGATGCCGGCTCAGATCGTTGCCCGGAACCGGCTTTCTGGAAGGGCTGGCGCGAACTCACCCGCGACCACGGGCGCCCTGCTCACCTTCGATGAGTGATGACCGGCTTCCGCATCGCCTTACGGCGGCGCCCAGGCCAAAGTTCGTGTTCACCCCCGACCTCACACCCTGGGCAGGTGCATCGCGGTGGTCTGCCCGTGGGGCCTACCGGCGGCCGGAGCCGGAGCATCATGACCTGGTGGCTCCGGCCGGTCCGATGTATCAGGCCGGCCACCCTTGGAGCGCAATCCCCTGGCGATTGACCGCCGAATCAAAAAACACCTCGAAACTGCTCAAGCAACCCGGCACCTACGAGCGCCTGGACACAATCACCCAGCGTCTCTTTGCGGCAAGGATTCCTGGCGGCGCGGCAAGGAAGCTGGGCTGCGATCAGCGGCGCCCACATCAGCGCATGTTCGGCTTCTTCCTCTGTGGATGCCCGGTGCGCAACTTCGGAGGCCCAGGCGGCCGGACACCGCCAAATTCGGGCCAGCTGCACCTGCGCCATGCTTGAGCGGCGAGCGGTATTCTGGCCCCAAGCGCCTTCGAAAGCGGCTTCAACGTCCCGGGCCCACAGCGACTCCGACATCGGACGCCACCCTCACCGCCTTCAGGGCCTGCTTCGCCGCGGATTCGCCTGAGGGTTGCGCTGCAGGCAGCAAGTTGGCCAGGTCTGGGGCGGGGCTTGCAGCGAACACTTTCAGGGGGCACTGGTGCGGGCGAAAGCAGATTTCAGGCCTGGGCAGCTTCAGCCCAGCATCAGGCCGCCCGTCCTCGCGCAGATACTGCCTGCAACTGCGCAGGTCATAAAACGGAAGCTCTTTCGAGGCTTTCCAGGCAAAACGGCCAGGTTCCCGCCTCCAGAAGCAAGGCGAAAGGCCGGCGCTCCAGGGGGGGCCTGGGGCCACCCGTTCTCCAGCCAAAAAAAACTCTGGGCCGGGCTCCAGCCTTCCAGCCACTGACTCTGTAAAAACTGAATTCTGGTTACTTGAAATTCATGGGAGCTGGCTCGGCTGGGACTGGGGATCAAGCGGCCGGGGTCGGCCCCCACGGGCCCCTTTGAGCACCTCCACCAGGAAATTTGGCTGTGCGGGCTTTGCGGCTGAGTCAGATAGCCGCCGCTGCGGGCCCCCGCCGCGGCCCTTCCACCAAACCCCCGTCGCGGTCCGCCAGCAAGCAAAACAGCCACCTTGCCTCCAGCAATCGGGGCCGGCATCTTCCTGGCTGGAAAAGCCAGATCGGCCCTGAAAACGCCAGCGGTTCGGGCTCCAACGCAAGCGTCAGCAAGCCTGGATCGCCTGCAGGCCCCGCGCTTTATCTCTCCGGGT
>Ga0163217_1100179_pt1 | contig 13730 bp, 10 predicted proteins | sample SynspAceP_FD_185933 | JGI IMG/M metagenome (GOLD analysis project Ga0163217, IMG submission 185933) | Saline lake microbial communities from Ace Lake in Antarctica - Synechococcus sp. Ace-P (PacBio error correction) | ecosystem: Environmental > Aquatic > Non-marine Saline and Alkaline > Saline ... | reverse complement strand
TAATAACCAGAGAAAATGAGAAAGCGATGCCCACCACACACCACCGCTTTGAAACAGAACAGGGGAGCTTGCGCCTGATGATTGATTTAACAGCAAACAAATATAATATAATATACGCTAAACAGCAGCAGCGAGGTAAAATGTGATTGACTGTTGCAAATTCCCAGCGAATCGACACTACTTCATTATGTTGTTGCTAAGTGTAAGTTTCGCCTGAACTTTCCAAACTGAGCTTTTTAAACTCCTCATATTAGATCGTAGCATATGAAAAACGCTGACGTATTGCTATTCATATTCCGCACGAACAACACAAATACGCTGTTTTTGGAAATGAGATCATTGCGAGTTGTCTACAAGTATTCGCGGATGGCGAATTACAACAAACGTGAAAGCGCTTAGCATCAATAAAATCGGTCATGTTTGCATGTTATATCGCCTGAGTCGCCGCATTCAGTCAGGCAAAATAATGCTCAGATAGCTGAGGATCTCGGTTCGTCTGCGCCAGAAACTTCGCCAATCGGATGGTCACAGCTATTCAAACAAACGCCTATATGGCGTTGGGTGTTCTCCGCTCGGCATTCAGACGCCACCTACTCTCTTTAAAAGAAGCGAGTCACGAGGTGACGTGGAAACTTTCTCTTGCCATGTTGCGAATTGAAGGATGCGAGACAGTAATGCCGACTGAGACTTCGACAGGAGGTTTTAGGTCAGGTACGGAGAAGCAATCAACAGAGGGGATGACTTTGTAACTCAACTCACAGAACTCGTTTAAAGCTTGCCCACTAAGTACAGTACCAGAATGTGCACTGGACTGGACAGACGTGGCGTATTCTTGCGTAAAAGTCCAAGATCGAGCAGGCTTTACCGCTTTAGAAGCTGTAAGACCTTCTTCTCGTTTCTATAAGCTGCACCGTACAAGTGGGAAACGGATCCTACTACCAGCATTTTAAGAGAAGCGGAATCGCTGCATGAAGTGTGAAATGGAGTGTGTCTCGCACGTATCTGCATGCTCGCGCTCACTTTATCATCTGGGTGAGTCCTTGACGTCCCGCAGCATAGCCAAAGTTCCATTTGATAGACGCTTAGGTGCGCTGCGGAGCAGGGGAGCGCGTAGGGTGCAGCACACAGAATAACAGTACAGCAGGTTCTCACATCTCAGCAGTGCGTACATGGGTAAAGGTAAGTACGTTTATAAGAATTGAAGTCCGCTGCACTTAGCGCTATGTAAATCGCTCACATGAACATGTGGGATGCAAGAGCCTAAAACAGTGCTGGTAGGTTCGACCTAGCTGTATCGGATCCGGTGAAGTAAGCCGCGTTAGCTAACTGGTTCCAACATCCATCCATCCCGCGTGGAAGCATAACATACTTAGCCACAAGGCAATGGAATCTTGATAACTTCGCGTATTTACGGGTGGCCTCAATTGATTGGCGTGAAATCATCCGCAATGAGTGCTTAATAGTAGAAATAGGTGTGTGTATCTCCTCAATTCAAGTATATGCAAACAACACACTTCGTTATGATACATTCCATGTTGAGTACATCCTAATAACCATCATCGTACGGATATGGGAGTCTATTCGGCCACAGTGTCTTGGCTTTAGTAGCGGTCTAAATGGCTTTATGCCAGTCGACTAAGCGCCGGGATACGGCTTCTCAAGCCGAGCAAGCTGCGTGGCAGTCATGCCTCCAATCTCACCTCCGCACTCGCGCGCGCTCTACATGCACATTGACTCATCGATGCTATTTAGTCATAGCGCGCAAGTTGCGGAGATGATGCATTGGACTTTATCACACCGGCCACATTGCACTCACGCCCGCATTATACTGCATCTAGTGTATCTCAAAGATATTATCAGACTCGTATATCATGCGTCATCATTCACCACAAGGTCTCACGTATGCAGGCGCTTGACTCGCCATCCCTAGCATCAGTGTTGAATCGAATGGGTTGAGTGCGCAACCAATACTTAATGAGCAAGTCAACCGGTTATTTATGTATAATCTGCTTTGACTGCGGCTATTTCTTTTCAGATTTGCTGTCAGATTGTGGCACAGAGGTATGACCGGGCGCAGTTCATGAGCCACTCCACGCTCTACAAGTGCCTCTTAACCCTGATTCAGCCGTCGCTCTATAGCGGCATGCGCTGCTTCTTTCTGAGGTTCTGACCATGAATTATCAGCAATTATCACTTCCTATTTGCACGCCTCCAGCTCCGTTGGGCATAAGCGTGGGCCATTTATTCTAACTACAAACGATTACTACCTCGTTTTTACGCTTATTTTGCGTATTTATAGTCGCGGCCTGAATATTCACTATATTCAGCCAACTTGCTACTGTAGACACCCTAGCTTTCGAACTATAAAAACACGGCCTCTGGGTAAGCCTGAAGATTCGATATTAATTGCGTTGCATTGGATATCGCATTCCGTTATTTATGCTCACGAAGATCATCTCGTACACAACTTACAGCACTTGCCGTTCTCACCCAGAGTCGTATGTGATATGAAAATAGCGAGATCTATTATCTCCTAGTCGAGCTACGGCGTGCGAAGAGTATGGAACTTGTGCTGGTCGTTGGCGGTTTACATCAATTGGCGTATCTACGCCGCTATTTGCACAGTGAGAAGCGCATCCGATAAAAACAAACGCTATATGCGCTTGCGGCGGGCATTATTCGAGATGATTATTGGGGGGGGAGGGGGTATGTCGTTTGCTAGGCGCCGCTGTTAGTCGCTCTTGTTTGCTAGTTTCCGCATGGCTGTTCAGGCGGCCTAGCAGCATCGCATACTGACGCATCGCCAATTCTTAAAGTACGCTTTTGTCGAACCTGATTATACCGTATAGCGGCCTCGTGAGCTTTCTAGTGTGTTGGGTATCTGATTTTTTTGAGATTGGCGGATCCTTTGGGGTGTAGTATTCGGTCTTATTGTTTGGCTTTCAGCGACTTAAGCACTAAATTCAACGGTATTATGTAAGTTATTGCAGGACACGATTTCGCGGCGCTTTTAAGAATATATATACTCGCGTGTTAATCTGAATTAATAATACTTGGTCCAACCTGTCATGTGCCACAGCGGTAAATACTTAAGAATGCGCGGATTCGGGTTCAAAGCGAAGACATTGCATCTCACTTGACGCAACGTTTGTCCGAATCCGCTATTAATCCATTTTCAGTAAGTGCCAACAAAGTGCTATGGGCGATACGTGCCGATTAATTTTGCTTTTCAATAATGTGCTCCATGCCATTTTGCAAGCACACGGTCGGAAACCGGGAACACAAAAATCCACGTATTATGGCCTGTCAGCAACGCTCGGGATTGAATATTTGACACTCCAATTTGTCTAAAGAAGCAGAAATAAACACCTCACCACAACTTCAACATGCTTAATTCAAATAACACTGACATGCTCAGTGTTGAGTCGCGAACGTGTGTGTTACTATGCGTGAAATTTCATCGCAATCCAAGCTGAGTAAATGCGCGTATTGTTATAAAACATCATCAAATCCACTATTGTTTATCGCATAGAATGACCCAGCGTCAGTCATTCGCCTTACCCAAATAATGACCTATGTGTCGGTTTCTTCGTTGCGGGGTATCTGAAATCGTCAGCACGCTATATTTACAATATGTGTTCGCTCATTATTTAATTTTCTATATACTTACCTAGTCGAGAGTATAGCCTAAATGCAATCGCATTTTTACACGGTTTTATGCAAAAAATACCCAAACGTAAGTAAATGTAGTTAAAAAGGAAGCGTTCTACTTTGTTAAAGCGAGCAATGTGCAATAATGCGAATACCGCTTAAAAACGTGTTTGCTCAGCAGTTCAATCACGATTGAAAATCAAAATCGAGTTATTTATCTCTTCAGGATAAAAAAATGGATTGAATTAATGCCGAAGAACACGCCCGTTAGTGGCATTTGTTTGACTGATATCAGCATTATAAAAAAGCGACGATACCACTAGGTGACACATTACAGAATTCGCTGCTATCCGATCCAAGGTCTTTTCGCTATTTTTCCGTGCAATAAAAAAGAAGATAATTACCACATTTTCCAAACTTACTCAGTTAAAACATTTACTGTTTCATTGATGGCACTTGGCGTAAAGGCAAAGCGCCTTATAAGTTCATTGAATGTCCAGTTTTCACTTCAACGAACGTGGAAGGAATGTATCGTATCCGCCAAGAGCATTAATAAGCGTTAATTCGAACTTGAAAGCGTTGGCATACGTGGTATCGGAAAAAACGGTACGACATTCCGAGTAGCCATTGTATGACTTATTGAAAAAATGGCCAGGCATTTCTGGCCTTCAAATTAATACAGTGCTATTTTGAAGGTACTGCAGTGCAGTTACAAGGCGCCAGCAATAAATTTGCTAAGCGACTCAATTTTTGTTAGGCGACTACCTCAAACTTTTCAAGTCAGTTTCCTCTGATGGATGTAATATGTTACACACCTCAGTGTTCCAAATTCGCCACTGACCTATAGCTAAAAACCGACCGTCAAAATATTAGAGCAAAGAAAGTAACTTGTTGCGGAATATTTTCATCTATAAAATAAACTGCGAGGTTGACCAAAGATTGGCGTCAACAGTGTGAAGGGGGCATACGTTGATAACGGAGGAGACGAGGGCAGAGAATCAATAGCCGAGCAATGTAGTGGGATAAGCCTGAAACAAAATTGGAAAACAAATATGATAGATATAATAATAAATAAGAGAATAGACCCTGATATATAAGCAAATATGATTAATGGTAAAGGTGCAAACAACATGCCCCATAGCTAAATGCGAATACATGTTGGTCTTTGAACTTTTAACAATATACGCCAGCAAACTCCAAACTAAGCCAGCAATTAGGCAAGGTGGGGCTTTCAAAGAACAAACAATCATTCACTAAAGGCTTGACCAGAGCCCAACAGTGCAAAAAACGCCAATAATTTTATTGACCTAATTTTTTCCTACGCAAAAAGTTAGCCTAAAGGCTAAACTGGACATAAATACTCATGGTTATCAGTAGGCCCGCCATTCCGGCTGACACCCAAGGATGAAGACCCATACACATTCCCCAAACCCCAATCCAAAACGAGCGAGGCTACAAAGATACGTAAGCGCCTTCAGGGGGTAAATGGCGGAAAACTGCGAATGTAAAACGCAGCGCAGTGAGCATTTTAATATGGTCCATCTGTTCGCTCCATCTCTTGATTTGCCCAGAAAATTAAGAACCCATAAAACACATTTTAAACGCGATACTGATGCAGACCATCTTTTTAGCTCAAGAAAAGCCCATATTATCACTTTCCAAAATGTCGAATAATAGATAGGAGTATATAATGCTTGATTTGTCCAAAAAAATATAACAACTACAATTATAATATTACAATAGAAGAGTACAAAAGAAATTTGTATAGCAAAAAATGTAATCTATGATAAAAATATAACAGCATTGTTCTCGAACAATTTATTTGCTGATATCATGAGTTCAAAAACAGTACCGACATGGTCAGCGGCGTTACCATCCTTGCGACAGCTAACAAAGCAGCTAGCACGTTAGCTCATAGACACCACTGCTCGACTAAAACAAGTTACGAGCTCTGAACAACACTGGGTGGGTGTACACACCCTAAATCAGGTTCTTTGTTTCACACCACTCTAGCCAGTGATACATCCGCTACAAACCGCAGTTTCGAAGCTGCGCAAAACGTCATATCAACCACAAGGAGCGGGGCTATCTTAAACTTTCCATAATTGAGATATATATAGATAGCTAAGCACCATTTGGAGATAAGTTTCTAGCTATGCCCCACTCATATCCCGTGCTTGTCATTGCAGAGAAGCATCAAACGCACAGTAACCGGTTACATGTTGCGCATTAATATCCGATCCTCAAGGGTATCCATGAACGCGTTCTGCGCCATAGTAGCGCATTTTATGTTAATGGATTTGCCATGGCAGCTAACGACATTTTTAATCAGATCGCTGTATGGGGACGCGGTGCGCACAGCATATTGGTCACCACCTTAAACCCGAGACGCTTCTGGGTTGTTCAGTGGTTCTCTCAAATTTTACTCTCCGTTATGTCCGAGATGGTTGAAATCCGCTTGTATTTCTAGCGGTTTAAGATTATTGCAGCTTGACACATATTAAAAATAAGGAGGTTGCAGCGGATTATTTGAGCAGCTCCTCTATGAACCCACATGGGATCAGTTTGTCAATCTCTCAAAAGCAGGACTCGCGGCTCTGGCAATATGATCGCTTTACCTATAACGAGACGGTGTGTGTGTGTGTGTGGATTTACGACAGTACCTTTGCTCTCTGTAAAGCACGGATACGATGGATATTACTTGTGTCTTCAGTATCTAAGCACTAGCAATGGGACGGCGCTCTCGCGCACGTGTAATGCCGGTTCGATATCTTTCGGCTTGCGTGATGTCTCCCGCTACCGAACGTTAGGCCAAAATGCTCATGCAGGCTAGTTGGCCGCATGTTATAAATTCTAGGCCAATATTCGAAAGCATTCTTCAATATATTGCAAGTACGCTAAGCAATGCTGTGCATATCGAATATACTCTTGCAGAAATTCTACCCAAAGGTTCAGCGGTTCAGTATACCGCCGGTGGCCTGTCCTTTGAGCCAAGTTGCCTGACTGGATAAGATTAAATGAAGCGTTTACTGATGAAAAACACACGAATGATATCACGTTTGGACGCTCAGTTTTACGAACGAAAGCTATATCAAGATTGCTTTAGACTGAACATTGCGTGGAAGCTTTCCAGGATGCCACGATCCAAAAACGCACAGTAGAGCAAGCTTTACTCGAACTTGTGTGTAATAACCTTCTTTGTCGATGTAGACAAGATAAAGCGACAAGAATGGAATTAAGATAATAAGAGAATAAAATAGCACAGTGTTTTAAATCAGGATGTCAGTCTATTCTGGCTATTTAAATACAGAGGAATTCATCGGTCGCTTTTAATCGCATACTATACTCGACAATACAAAGAGGTTTACCAGCTATGGCAAAAGATATAGGTTTCTATGGCTTTTGATGGCAGTACTACGTTTGCGCACAGTGGTATGCTCCTTTCAGAGAAGGCTGCCGCGAATGTGTGTGTGTGTGTGAGAGACGCTTCCAGACGACAAAACTGGAGCGCACCCATGGTAGTACCCTGCTCGATCACGATGGATGCGCATTTTTAGAGACCAGGCCCATCACATGCTTATTTAAACGAGTCTCGACGGGCAGATCTTTTCATCCCGCTAACGCGAAGGATTAGAAGCCGAATGGATGTGCCGAGAGGATTATTTTAGTGCCTATGGATCGTCTTCATTTAAATAGGGTGAGGCAGGGGCTATCATCTATTCCGAATCTTATGGTAGCCTGATGCCACTTTCTTGCAAACGTCGACGAAGCAACGCACGTAAAGTACTGACAGGACTAATGGAAGATTCGAGGGCTCAGAGTGCATTGCTGGCGATAGATGGAGGGCCGCGGGTGCGGGGATTTGTTTCTGCCTCGCGTTTTGATCGAGTAGGGCATGACGCTGCAAAGGTAATTTGACGGGATTGCTTCAGCCGTCGTGCGGACAAATACAGCAACTGCAAAGCTATCCGCTCACCCGCCACGGAGGTCTTGGCTAAGATTTAGCGTATTTCGAACCCGTAATTAGGATTAAGTTAATAGACTCGAGTTGCTGTTTAGTTAACTAGAATAGAAGTAAGCAGCACCAAAATTTTAGGTAAACACCGATCTGAGCAGAGCACATGACACTAATAGAAACACTGATTGTCGAAATCTTTAAAGTTTAATCCAGTACTGATCCCTACGTATTAATTCCCAAATGCCTCAATCACAAGATTTGTAGCGACTGCACTAAAGGTCGCTTTGCAGATTGTTATAGTTGCCGTCAATGTCACTGCTTGTGCTCTGACTAGTGAATGTCTTGGTGTGAGAGAGAGTGAGTACCAGACTGCCAGATAACATTGTTACTGCCCATCACTAAAAGTTTGGAAGTTGGTTGATTAGGATAAAAGCATGGCTAGGACACCAAATTTTGCATTGTTTATGCACACTGTCGCGAAATATGCTCTGGCCGTTTCCAATAATTTTTTTTATTATTTATGATAAAATTAAAGTACCATGTACAAGTAAGCGCCCTCGACTCCGAGTTCTGCATTAGTCGATAGATTAGACAACCATGGTTGAAAATATCTATCAGTAATTGATAAATTTTGGAAGTGAAAGTTCTAAGTCTCCTGCGCAGTTGGAGTGGACCATTATCAAACTTAATGAACACCAGGGCTTGAGGCACTGTGAGCCCCAGTTTTCGTGTTCTATTTCAACCAAAATTTTGCCATATGACTAAGTTAATTGTGCGATCGTGCTCCCACTTACTCGACGCTGGAGCACCATTACATTTCTATATGCGCCTCCCAATATAGAACGAGGAGTTGATCAACAAGCACCTCGATTAAAGCCTGTTTTTCCACTCCAGGCTTCAGTTATCGACATTCATTAATTATCAGCAATAGTGCGAGAGTGTGTGTGATGTGAGTGATCGATAAAAAATTTCGCCGCTGAGAGCCACGATTGCTCGATGAGCATGTTAAAAGACAGGTCCTATCATTTTAACGCTTCAAAACTCTCCTTTCGCGTTTAGGTCTGACACAATTCGTTGCTGCTCTTATCCATACAATCGAAATTTGAGAGCGTTAAATTGGTGAAATGTTTGACTCTAGGTAACCTAAATTCGTTGACTGTAATAGTTCTCCAATTTATAATCATTAGGTTTGAGTTCGTTGTTTTGCTTTTTAGTCAGCATACTCTGCCGAGCGTTCTTGCAATTCACTAGCAGTTAGATATCTTGGCCGCAAAAATGGTCGTGTGACCAAGATGTTTTGAGTCCCAAGCTTAACGCAAAAAAACAAATTGGATATCTCGATAAGATAATTTGAGCAATATGTGTTCTCAGTCAAAACCTTAAGCGTCTGATCCATATGCTGTTAAGTGTAGTAACACAACAAAGCAACAAATTCGTATTGACTTATATTGCTCGCCGCTTGTTTACTGAAAATTAAAAAGAAAATAAAAACCCGTCTTTTTGAGAAAAAAAATGGGCAGCATAGGGAGAATATTAGCTTTCTGGGGCGAGCCGGGTAAATCTGCGACGCTAGTCATTAAGAGCGTTTGGGCATTTAAAGCGTTGAATCGGAACGCGGGGCAGGAGAATATCAGATACAAGATTGTGGCATTTAGTGGGTGTTACTACACTTTAAAACAGCATAGGGATCTAACCGCTAAGGTGACGGAGAACAACATTGATATTTATCGAGTATCAAATTGTCTTTTGCGTTAAGCAGTGATCAAAAACAGGTTGGTCACACCGGACATTTTGCGGCCCAAAAACATCCTAACTCTAGGGAATTGCAAGACGGCTCGGGCCTAATGCTACTAAAAAAGCCAAAAGAAAACGAAACTCAAACCTAAATTCACGAAATTTAGGTTAATAGAGTCAAACATTCACGACCATTTAGTCTCAAATTTGCGATTTTAGAATTAGAGCCGCAGTCATACGAATGTGTCAGACTAACGCGAAAAGGAGAGTTTAAGCGGCAGTTTAAAAATGATAGGAACTGTCTTTAACAATAGCATCACGAGCAATCGATGGCTTTCAGCGGCGAATTTTATCGGATATCGTACTCATATTGGCAAGAAAGATCTATGATTAATTCGCTGATGCTTGATATTAAGAAAAATGTCAAAATGAGAGCCTGTGAGTCGGAAAAAACAGCTTTACTCGAAGTGCCGGTTGATCAAACTCTCGTTTTAATAGGAGCCAATAGAAATTAGATGTGTGCCTCGGAGACAAGTGCGAGCGCAACCCACCAAGTAACTGTTAGCGGTTTGTTTCAAAAATTTGGTTTGCAAATAGAACAACGAAAAAACTGGCCACCAGTGCCTCAACCTCGGTGTTCATTAATCACATTGAGCTGATGAAGCTTATCCATGCCAGCTGAGGACTGTAAATTTCAAACTTCCAAAAAATTATCAATTATGATAGATATTTCAAACCATGTTGTCCAACTACGGAAGTCAATGCAGAACTCGGAGCACTCCTGTACTTTAATTGATCTATAAATATAAAAATTATTGGAACGCGCCAGCGAATTTGCCGAACTAGTGTGCTATAACAGCAATGCAAAATTGGAGTCCTAGCCCATGCTTTCTATCCAATTCAAACCCAAACCTTTCCCAAATTTATCATGCAGTAAATCAATGTTATCTGCAGTCTGGTCAAGCTGAAGTTTTCGCAGAGATGCAATACATCACTAGCAGAGCACAGCAGTTGACCAGACGGCAACCGTATAACAATCTGGCAAACGAAAATTATCAGTCCGCACATCTGTGATGAGGCACTTTGGATTAGATACGTAAGATCGTCAGTACTGGATAAACTTTAAGATTTTCGACAATGCATTTTCTATTAGTGTCAATGTGTCTTGTACAGAACATGTGTTTATACACTAAAGATGTGGTGTGCTACTTCTATTATAGCTAATAAAAAGCAACTCGAGTCTATTACACCTTAACTTAAAATAATACTGTTCGAACACGCTACATTAGCCAAGAATCTGGCGCGGTGTCGAACAGATAGTTTGCAGATGCGGTGATCTGTTCCCAGCAAACGCTGACCACTCCACGTCCAAATACCTTCCTGCTAGTGTGAGTCTCACTAAAGACTTTTCACGTACAAACAAGAAACGAGGCAGAGGGCAAGAAAGAAAATCCGCCAGCTGGTTCTCGCCAGCAATCCACTCTCGGGAGTCACCTCCGAATCATTCATTATCTCTGTCCTACACTCGCTCTGCTTCGATCGACAGTTGCAAGAAACGTGCATTCATGTCTGAACTACCATATAAATTCCGGAAATAGATGATAGCCTGCCATACCTATAGTAATGACCGTATCCATAGCGCACTAATCCATAATCCTGCCCCATGGGCCACATCCATGCGGGCTCGATCTCTTCGCGTAGCGGGATGAAAGACTGCCGTCGAGGAAAACATCGTTTAAATACAATCTGAGTGGCGTAGGTCTTCTAAAAATGCGCATCCAGGTCGTGATCTGAGCAGAGGTACCTTCCAAATGTGGCTGGGCGCTCCAGTTGTTCAGTCTGAAGCGTCTCTCCCGCTAGACATTGACGCGGGCATCCTGGTCGATATTCGGCACCCGTCCTACTCTGCAAGAGCATACCCACTGTGCGCACGTACCAGGAACTGCCACAAAACCCACTAGAGAACTATTAATTTTTGCCAATAAACTGGTAACCTCTGTCATCGCAGCCTCTATATCGATTAAAAAGCGACCGAGTGAGATTCATGTCCGTATATAGCCAGAAGAGTAACGGACTCCTGATTTATTCAAACATGGACTGAATTCCGTTAAAGATTCACCCCTTAAACTAACTGCTCACTGCATGCAGTTAATACGCTAGGAGCAATTCCATTACTTGTGCGCCTACTTCCATTACTTGTCTTATCGATTCGTGAGTCGTTGATAACACACCTAGCTATAAGTCGATGTAAAGCCATAATAATAAGCTTATGCATCGTGCATCTGCGGAAAAAGTCCACGCAACTATTCAGTCTAAAGCAATCTTATATAAGCTTATTCGTGTCCATGTTTAGAACTGAGCGCCAAAACGTAGATATCAATTCCGTGCCGTCAATCAGTAAACGCTTCTTCAGTTTTATCTTACTCAACACGCTACCAGCCGCACCATTTGACTTCCAAAGACTCAACAGGGTCGCCTGCGTCGTGTATACTGGCAGAGACCCGATGCTGAACCTTTGAGTAGATTCTGCAGATTATATGTCATATCACAAGCATTGCTTAGCTAGTACTTCGAATATTATTGGAAAGATGCTTTCGATCGCATTGGCGCTTGTCGGGCGCTAAAAGAATGTAGTATAAGATCGGCCAAAACTAGCCTGACAATCCGAGCCTATCTTCCGCGTAACACGTTCACTTGGGGTAGCAGACGCCTCACCGAGAGCCGAAAGTCATATCCGGACCCCAGCCATGCCTACACCATCAACTCCTATACGCAGTTCCATCTGCTAGTGTTCTTTTTAGATATCTGACCAAAGCACCCCAAACAGTCAGTAACACACTATCCATTCACGCATCCCCCACCTGCTATACGTGGTCGCGATGAGATCGCTCAAAGCGTCGTACTCATTGTCCTTGTGTGACTATTTTTGTGAAGCTCCATACGATAATCAGATCGTCTCTCGATGTATTATGTAAACGGATTATTTAATTGGCCAGAGCCGACGCGGAGTGTACTTTAGACCTCCTTTGTAGCGCAAAGAGCAAAACCTTGACAAACTCGAAGGGTGCACAGGTGCCTGTTACATGAATTATTGCGAGGGAAGCCGTGCGCGTGCGTTTGCGACGCGGCCACCCGCCCGCAAAACCCACCCCACACAAAAACCAAACGCAAGCCCCCCAACACAACCCCCCAACATCCACAATAATGCGCTGACGAGAACCCAGTTCCTAAATATTGTCTTAAACATACTTTCACTGTCAAGCGTAATGCCAATCCACCCCCAACTCATAAAAAAACACGCGCAACACCTAGATACCAAGTACGCAAGGGAATAGTTCAACCCCACTAGAAGCCTGCAGGACCCCAACAACGACCGGGAAAGAAGTAATTCTGAGATTAAAACCACACCGATAAAACCAAAGGTAACTAGACCGCAACGCCGTTCCGCGTTTAGTAGATAGAAACCAATCACAATGCTGTGGCACGCAGCGTCATACAAGACCGATACTGAATAAAAATGTCGTTAGCATAGCCATGGCAAATCAAAACTAAAACATTAACCAAATACAACATTACCTGATAAGCGAGACGAACAGATTGCCCCATGACATAACCCTTGAGAGAACATCGGATAATTATCGCAAACAAGCAAACTGATCACCCGCGCTTTACTGTGCGTTTGATCGCTCCTCGCAATAGCACTAACAAATCGGGAATATGAGTCTGGCAACCACGCCGCACATTCACGCTGACTCGATAATCCAACATGGGGCTAGATATCAAAAACACCATTCCTGTACCACCCCGACTCCCTTGAAAATGGTTGATATAGTTTTGCAGCACTGTCGGAACTGCGGCTTGCTAGGGCGCACGAGTATCACTGCGGCTAAGTAAGGCTGTCGAACAAGAAAACCTCGATTTAGGGTGGGTAATTACAAACCACCCCGTTTGTTCCCCAGACTTCAGGTAACTGTCCAGAAGCCATGATACACTCGCTACGCCTAGCTGCTTATGTCTCAGCTGATCGCAATAGCGATCGGTAAGCGCGAACCAATGTCCGCCTAACTTTAGTGGCACTTGAATCGCTATCAGCAATACAAATTGATTACGCAAGGATTTATATTTCCAAATACATTTTGTTATACAAACTTTATTGTAAACTTTTCAAATTGTAAAATTTGTATCTGTTATTTTTTTTGAATCAAAGCCACATACCCTATCTAATCATTCGAACATTTTGAAATTAAAAGAGCTGTTTTCTAAGAGGCAAAAAGATAATCTGCATCCAGTATAACGCGTAATGTGTTTTATGGGGTTTTAATTTTTTCTGCAAATCAAAAATGGAGCGAACAGATGGATCCCATATTGCTCACTGCGCTGCGTTTCA
>Ga0163217_1103101_pt1 | contig 13731 bp, 19 predicted proteins | sample SynspAceP_FD_185933 | JGI IMG/M metagenome (GOLD analysis project Ga0163217, IMG submission 185933) | Saline lake microbial communities from Ace Lake in Antarctica - Synechococcus sp. Ace-P (PacBio error correction) | ecosystem: Environmental > Aquatic > Non-marine Saline and Alkaline > Saline ... | reverse complement strand
CGGATGTGAATGAGGTCATTCAGGATCCATGTAGTCATTCGCGGAATTAGTCGCTTCGGCAACCGTTCACTATCACCCACTTGGCAAACGCCATTGAAACTTCCAGACATTTGCCGCGATTGCGTTTAATGGAAACCAAACAATTGACCTGATCGCAGGGCACGACCGGTGCGGCAAACGCGCCATTGTTTCGATCGTCATGAAAGTAGGACGAGTTTTCCAAGCGCTTTTCCAAGCCGTTTTCGAACAACGAGAACTGCCGCAGTCTGGAGCCATGGGCCTCGATGATTCAACACGCCCGGCATCACGGGTCAACCGGAAAATGACGACAAAGAAAGGCCTCATTGATCGGACATCTTGAGCGGTCGCACTCTCGCGGCACCACGATATCTTCACCGGTCGATCATAAGGAACGGCTAGGCGATGGGGAATCATCTCCATCACTTTCAAAGAATATCGAACCGCTTCGCGAAAAGCGTTTCGTTGTATTTGAGAGTGTTCGACTTTAGGTACCATGCACAAAACCGTTCAATAAATCGTTCAATATATAATAATATACACATTCGCCAGTACCGCCGTCTGACGAAAAAAATCCTTCGCAGGATTGCCGTGTTTCCCGGAAGTTTTGACCCGGGATCGTGTCACCGCATGATCCCGCTGCGTGCCGCCCAGTTGATCCCGCCCGCGATTGTCAGTGGCCCCCAACTCGGACAAACGAAATCTGATCGTCGTATTCCGCAACGCCAGCCTTGCTCCACGACTTACAAACAACCCTGACCTATCCGGACGTGTGCCCGATCTGCACCAGATTATCAATCTTGCAAGCCATTGCCATGACCGTGTCAGGCCCGGCCCACGTCAATCGTCGAATGCACAATTTCGACATCTCACCCACAATAACGCGGCCAGCTTCCGGCACATCCCAGATGGCCTTGGGCGGGGACATGTCGAAGTCCGAAAAATCCCCGCGTGCCGGATCCGCACACCGGGCATTGCAACGCACCGGCCCCCACTCACAGAAGGTCAGACTGGGCTGCGGCCAATTGTTAGTGTCTCGCCAACAGATACGCCTCCGGGCCGATCACCGCCCCGGGCAATCTCGGCTGCGCAGCGATTTACGGGCGGCCCGCTTTCAACGACGGGGCATTGGCACCGATCGACACGCCACGGCCACGACGGCTGCCGGATCCACAAAGCTGCAGGATGCCACACTCTGACTCCGATGTCCGCCGCGGATAGAAGGCGTGCGGGCCAATCGGGCGTAAGCCCGATACGGTCTCGATGCCACGATCAGAACCATGCCTCGGGGCGCGGTCGGCGAAATCGGGCGCAAACGATAACAGGCCGCCGCCTTCGAAGGCCTCGAAGGCACCGAAACATATTGCGATTCTCGAGAAACTTTATCTGTCGCTTCGCCCGCCACATCCAGCGCGCGACATCGACAACCGAAAGGCGCCCCGTCTCATATGCACCCACGGCATCATCGCCGGCGCGCACAGCCAGCTCCGCGATGGAAAACGGGCCCTTGTGTCAAAAAAGCGAGGTATCAGCCATGCGTGGAAATTGACATATCCTAATTCCGACCGCTCAAGGTCCATGTCGACTTCGGTCAACCGGGTGCATGAGACGCTTGAGGCGCTTCTTCACTGATATTTGAAGAATTCGACCGCGACGACAATCTGCGAACGCGCAGGACCAGAATTAACACCCAGTTCCTCGGCCAGCTTGTCCGATCTCTTCAAACAGGACGACTGGATCCGCTGCATCGTTGGGCATGCCCCGGTCCAGGGTTTGTCGCAGGTGGATCGCGCGCGCTGTCTTGAAGCGCGGCGGCGCGCTGTTTGCAGGACCTGCCGATCTTCTGCGTATTTCTCGGCGACAAGAGTGCCCTTTGCTGCATGCAAACTCTGCTCTCCGAGCGCAGCTTTTCTTCTTCTTGCGCGATATCCTGCTGCAAATCCTTTGCGATTCACGTCGATCTGGCTACGCTCAGACTTCCCGTCAGTGAATCCCGCATCACTGCCTCGACATCCACGATCGCAATCGAAGGAAACCGGCACGGGTTTGGATTACACTCTGGGCGAAAGCCGGATGAAATTGCCGCGATCGAAAGACCGAGGGCCAATGCAACGGCAAGGTCGCAATGCGTGTCATGTCTTCGCTCCGCTAGATCGGGTTCCAAAAGCAACGAAGACCTCTGTTTTATCATAATTTCTTCAGATTCGCAACGAGTGAGGTTGATTCGGATCGGTCCGGCAGTGACGCCCATCCAAGACCAATGCCCATCCGTCGCGCGCAACGACGATCGTCCTCTCTCGGAACGGATCATCATCCCCCAGACCGAACCGACATCGAGAAGACTGCGCCCTGATATCGGAATTCCTTCTGGCATATTCCCAGGGGAACTGAACTTCGGCAGAAGCGCCGGTATAGAATTTTCGTACCACCCAAAGAGTCGTCACTCGAAAACATCCGGCGGGACCAAACACACATTCTTGAACCGCGCGACAGCTGTTGCCGCCAAGGAAAGAATACGTCGGGAAATCCGAATCTCGTTCATCAAGTTCGTTGATTGATCCCGGGCTGATCCTCAGGCTTCCCACAAAGGACGAACTGACAGGGATTCATAAACGCCCCCACCCACTTCGTTTGCGAACAGGAATCTTTCGGTCCGCCAAGGCCGGCCCACATTACGATGTCTACCTCAGGATAATAGCCGTCTGGTCGGGCTTGAAAACCGGCTGTTTCCGGCGTCGTAAAGAATTCGTTTTCCGATTGCGCGAGCTGAGAAGTGTCCCCACCGCTCGCCCGAATCGGCCGGCGACGCATCGTCGCAACGGTTGTCAATCTTGTCGCGCGGAAAAACTATAGCGGGCCGTGTGCCGGAGCTTTGGTTCCGGTTGATACCCGGCCCTCAGGCCAAAGCCCGCCCTCCTCTTCGAAGAGGAGCGATCCCCGAAATCCGTCGTTGCATAGAACACAATCCAAAATTCCGGCAGACCAACTCACGGACCCAAGAAAATAGGGTTTCCGTAAAAACTCAGAGGATCGACCGTTGCTGCTTGGTCGCCAGGGTCGTGCTCCATCGCAATCCTGCCCACGCCCCGAGGCAGGTTCCGTTTCCCGGGAGGAGATCGGTCAGCGCACCTGCGTCGAGGAGAAACCCGCACCAAATCGAGAGCTCACCCGTGACTGCTCCTGCACGTCAACACTGACAATGGTGCGATCGGGCGCACTGGCCCGGATTGTGTTTCACAATCAACGCGCGAGAAGAAGCCCAGATCCGAAAGCTCTTGTCGTGTGGCGTCGCAGCTATAGCCGGTATTGAAGGCATTCGCCCATCGTCCAGGTGAACTCCCCTGCGAATGACCTTGTCCAGCGTGCGCGACGTTGCCGCCGATATCAATACGCTCGAACAATACGCGCGGGCCCTCACGCACTTCGTAGTACATCAATGCGTCAGGGGCTTCCAGATCCCGATTGAACTCGTGGGCGCACATCAACGAAAACGCAAATCCCACGGCTCACCGAGCACATCGGTGATCGCCTGACCGTGGTTCTCCGATTCGTGGCGTCTTTAGATATCCCCTGGTCTCAGAGTGATCTCCGGTTGGTCATCTTCTGCCTCCAGACCGCGCAACTGATGAGACATCCAGTCACCGAATGTGTAGAGAGGCCCCTCTTCTTCCAGTTGTAAAAGTACGAGAAAGTCTTGCGCTGGTCCTCGGTTCAAGGCTCGCGATGGCGGACACCACACGAAACATCGGCAATGACACTCTCGAGAGTAGAACCGGCGCAGCAATTTCGCTAGGTCAAAAGGAAAGGGCGATCGTGATCGTATGTGTCGTGCTCGACAGGAATTATAGAAGTTGGATTCCGTGTCTGAATGACGTCGCGTCAGTTTTCCACCATCGGAAAATTCTGGCGTTCCCGATGAAATGATCGCCCGAATGCCGGGTCCACGCCCCCTCTTTGATTTCAAACACCAGATCAGACCCGGTTTTCGGGAAGCTGGATCACCTTGGGATTCAACCGCGTTGCCGCAAACCGCCCGGAACGGCGTAGACGTCCAGCAGGCGCTGCACATGCTTCTGCACCTTGGTGCGGGTGTTACACGACCCGAGGACGCAATGTTGACTTCGCGTCTCGTAGCACCTCATCGTTGAGGCTTGCGATTCCCTCAAACGCAATGCGGTTTGATGATCGGGTCTCGACCACCTGGACAACGACGAACGCCTTCGCGTCAGGGTCACAATCGCAAAACAGTGCCGGTGTTGAAAAAGGTTCTGACGATCATTCGACTTTTTCTGGGGCTGTAAATGTTCACCCGGTTTCAACTGCCTTGTAGGAGTTTGGACCGTCGTGGGATCGATCCGCTGGGTTCCACCACCCGAATTTCCTCGATTACGGAACAACACCGGCTGCCCGATCCACAGGCGAAGGGCCCGCAGCACCGACGAACAAGAACGCCCGCCAGGAAACTCGATACCGAAAACTTCAATAAGCGCGGAAATCACACGCTCGTCCCTGTTACCCAGTTGCCCCGTTTCGCTTTACGTGCAGAAGCGCTTTACGCCCAATGTTGAACAACGAAACCAATCGCCTGAACAACCGGAAGGACGAGTATATCATTGAACGTGGGCGAAATAGCATGAGGCCGAGCACGAAAACCAGCCCGATGTTTCATGGGACCGAACTCCTGCAGCCAGCGCCCGGTGGCCGATCTGACACGGCTTCATAGGCATTAAAACAGCAAGATGTCCGCCGTTCGTAGCAGCGGTATGGGCAGCAGATTGATAATCAGCGCAAGATTGATGGAAAGAAAATGCCGCAAAAGATCACTCAGTGATTAATGATTCCTGCTGTCCCCTAGCACTGTTCCGACATTGAGGCGCGATATCGAACTGGGCCCCGCCCAACTTCCTGGCGCTGCGCTCACCCCCGCAACATCTGACCAATCGCCTGGTCACGCGTGACCGAAATCAAGCCGGACGGGTCTCGCGCGAAGTGTGCCAGGGCTGCGACCGAATACTTGGTCGTTCATTTAGGCTGCGCTCCAGTCCTCTGAACCCCAAAACCACCGAGGACGCCTTCATCCCCCCAGGCCATCCAATCCTGATCAGCTGGTTGTGGAAACCAAATCAACGGACTCCCCTTCCCGGTCCCACGGTGGATATCGACGGGAATTCCGGGATGAGCGGATACATACATACATATTACAACACATACAATCGAACGGCCTGCCGACCTCGGTAAAAGTGTGCCCGGCTTTGCAATCCTGGCATCCTCGGCCGCAGAACCTGCCACGACTTGCGACACGTTGCCGGCGTGAATGGTTGCCCGCCGTGGCCAAAGGGATGGTGAAAGATGACCAGCGCAAAAAATTCCAGGTTTGGCGATGGGACCGCAGCCACAATCAAATGAGCCTTCTGGGATGCTTTTTCGAGGAAAACGCCACATCGCGTTCCTCCGGCCGTCCAACCCGCCGCCATCCGTCATCGGGGCCATCACTCTGGCCGAACTTTTCACGTAGTCCCGAAGGAATCAGGCTGAACGTCCAGCGAGCGGGTCCCCCCCTTGTCGGTATAGCCGGACAATTCCCGCCCGAAACCGACGGAAACCACCTTCGACCTTCACCCCGACACGGGCAATACCAGTAAGTTGGCCGAACTCATGCCGAACACGAGAGGCGTGAGCACCACGAGAACCAGAATATTGTTTCGATAACGCCGCCCATACGGACCACTCTCCCTAATGCACTTGCAGGCCCAAAGCCTGTCATGCAATTGCTTGAAATTGGCGTTAAAACCGGATTTTACAAGAGATTTCGTACCTCCGCTTCTGTGCTTCCAGATCGCGGAAGTCATCCAGTGTACGCACCGACGTTCAAACCACCCTGGCGAGGGTCTCTTCGACGTTAGCTTTGCAATATCGAGAAATCCATTCGTCCGTCCAGAAAACGCTGCTACGGCCACTCGTTTCGGGCATTGAGAACGCGAGTTGCGCCTCCTCGAGCGCGGCCCGTGCCAGCGCAATTGCCGGAAACGCTCATTGTACAGGGGGCCTCCAAAGTTCCGAAATGACCCGATCGCTGCCAAGATCAAGCGCTCGACCGGGTGTCGTCATGCGCGAAGCCAGGCCAGCGCATGGGCAATCGGCACGCGCATATCCGGCGGTCCCAAGCTGGGCGAGCATCGAACCATCCGAATACGCCACCATCGAATTGTACAACCGACTGCGGGTGGAACCAGACCTCGATATTCTGCGACGCGACGGAACAGATAGGCCGCTTTCGATCAGTTCGAGGCCCTTGTTCATCATGGTTGCGGAGATCGACGGAAATCTTACGGCCACTATCCCAATTCGGGCATGCCACTGCCTGATCGGGTGTTGCAACCGCCGATCTGCGGCGCCGTGACCATGTGCGGAACTCGGCCCCCCGGAACGCCCCTGCTGAGTGGATCAGGTTTCTCGTACATCTCTCAGCGTTCGGTCTCAAAAAACACCTGAAAGATTTGCGTTGTGCTCGCTGTCGAGCGGCTGCAGGGTTGTCCCGGCTCGCAGCGTCATTCGGCCCGAGCACCAAGATCGCCCGACATAAAGGGACATTCCTTGTTCGCAAGAGCCACAATGGCGCCCTGCCTGAATGCGGCCAGCCGCCGAATCCAGGCCTGCGCCCGACGATTTCCCGCAACCGTATATCACGGTGTTCGCGGGCGGCGCTGAACCCAGAGCATCTGCGCCTTGCGGGCGACTTCTCAATTCCTGTCCCGGTGAGTGCCTGCTTCCAATTCGGGACTAGGCTGTTTCATCAAGCCACAACATCGCCAGATCAGGGCGCATCTTCGACGCGCCCAGACGGCAAAGATCTGCGGCATTCCGGTTTTGCGGTCAGTGGACAGCGACAATCAAATGCATCGGGATTCGACGGAGCGAAGACAGCGGTGCTGGTTCCCACTGATAGCCCGTGGCACCAAGGATCGAAAGCGGCGGCTACGCCGCGCGTGCAGCCTGTTTCGGAGAGTTCAGTGACCCGCATGAAGATGAAACTCCGCGCAGAAAGCAGAACAAACAAACGCCAGAACCGGCGCCGGCGAAGAGTTACTCTACACCGCCATTAGCCGGATCAAGCGTGCCTTGATCCTTCACGCCAAACCTGCGTTCACCCAGAATCACCAGGTTCACCGGCCTGAGTAGCCAACCGAACAGAAAATCAACGCCAGCACCCACATCATTTGATTTTGGTCTTACCCGTCAACGCGCCATAGATCAGCGCCCCCGCGGAACACGAACACAAGCGCCACCAAAGCCCGCCCGGCCCACGTCTTTTGGGGCTGATACCCGGGCCAGCTTCGCCCGCCGATCAATCGTCCCCGTATCCGAGGAGCCAGACCCGCCCCAAAACAGCATGAAGACGAGATCGGGCACCTCACGAAGATAGATCGTTGCCGGTTTGCAATACCGACGGTGAAAAGGGGCAACGATCACCATCGCCGGTCGGACCATGGGACCCCGAATGGCCAGCCGAGAAACACTCGCAACGCCGAGTAAAACAGGCCCGCCGCTGGGCTGGCCGCCAACTGTTTGCGATTCAGGCACGAAACATGGCGCCATGATGAGGGATCGTTTCCCAACCCACGCGCTTCGAGTTGCCGCATCTTGGCCCATTTCTGTCTGCTGACCACCCGCGATCACGGCGATCAGGCAGGCAACCAGAGTTCGCCCATCACACGCAAACCAGCACCAAGGGGCCCGAGAAAACAAGTGCCGAGGGAGAACCGTAAGACGAGGTTGCCGGGTCCGGCATTCGGATACTGTTAAGCGGACTTCCCAGACAGCGGATCGCTCTCTAGCTGTGCCACGGGCGCCGAAGCGCCGAGGTCGCGGCGATTTACTCCGGCAAACAGCCTTTGTCGAGCTTTTCGCGCCCGAATTCGGGCCAGAGGACATCGGATAAAACACGCAGCTCGGTATAGCGCATTTGCCAGAGCAGGTGGAAATTGCTTGCTAATGCGCTGTTCGTTGCTGGTCCGGGCATTCATCAGGTTCAGGTCAGGCAGGTCATGGGGTCCAGAGGTTGTGTCCGAAGACATCTTTCAGTCAATTGCAATCGGGAACTAAGGTTCGCCGGCAAGCCTACTTTCGCACAATCCACGCGCGCCGCCGAGCAATGTTCCTGCGCCCGCCATAGCTTGAGGGCCCGCTGTTGAGGAAAAGTTGAGGCCATTCGATTGGCCGGCTGTCATTTCCTCCGCGTCGTTATCAAGGAGCCGATATCGTCGGAAAACCGGCCTGCGATCCCCGGATCACACCGCATACGGATGTTCTTGCGATGCAATTCAGCCGTCCGGACTGCAGATAGCGTCGGTGAGCAGCCCATGAGGTCAAAGACCTCGCCTTCGGACGGTTCCAGTTTTCGGAACCACCCGAAAAAGGTGTCAGGTAAGCGGATTCTCTAAGATTCATCGCGGCTTCCAGCGTCTCGCTGAACAGCCTTCGGCACTTTCTTGTCCTGCCGGAACGCGGTAGGCCTCCCAAACCGCCGCACGCGCCCAGCGACCGTTACCATCCATGATCGATGGCCCCCATGCTGGGGGACAGGGCTCAGGACACCCTCCGGTTTCACGACGTCACCAATCGTCAGTCTGCATGATCTCCTGCTCTTTCGGTTTCGAGCAGTGATCATCGGACGATCTTGATTATTAGGCGTCGGTCATTTTCTGGGATATCCTCACCACGTGCACGCTGCTCGTCTGAGGAATGTCACGTCTTTTCCAGCTTTTTCAGGGAATCCATACCGTCCACGGCCGGACATGCGCACCGCAATGCGTCCCTTGCTCGCTATTTGGCAGCCATCCTTTGGTCATCTCTTCGCGCCGTTCCTCACTCAACTCTTGGGATCGGCACACGAATCAGATTGCAATTCGGTCTGGGGTTGAGACCCAGTCCGGAGTCCTGAATCGGCCTTTTCTCGGTTTTGGCCTTGATGTTGCCGTTGTCCCAGACCTGAACTGTCAGCAGGCCTCGTGGCTCGGGAACGCTCACCGAGGCCCACCTCGATTGAGCGGCATTGGCAGAGCCATAGGCATCAACCTGAAATATGTTCGAGCAGGCTTGTCGATGCGCGGGCCGGTCGTGAGACCAAAAATTCGCGTTTCAGCGCACCAAAGCGCGCCATCATACGGCGCTTTGAGATCATTTTACGTCGGCAGACACTAGCCTTCTCCCCCTGCAATCGTGTAAACGGCCTTCGCGTGCAACACCCGGTGGACTTCCCCTGCCAATTTCTGGAATCGAAACACCAGAATCGGAATTAATCTTTTCGCCGACAAAAGCGTAATCGCTGCGGCATCCATAGACTTTTCAGGTCACGTTGCAGGACATCGAAATGGCAGCCGTACATCAAACGTTTCGCATCCCGGTGTTCTTCACCGATCGGCATCATAGACGCCATCGACCTTCGTTTGCCCTTCATCAGGCAGTCACATTCCATCTCGGATTGCGCGCGCAGAGCTTCAAAATACGATGCCTGTTCCTGCACTGCGAAAATTGACAACCCGCCCCTAGTCCATGTGGCGCACGGCGCGGCCGGCGCGATATTAAGGCTCACAGTACGGTCCCATCAGGAATGGCCGACGAGGACACGCGTGGGGACAGCAAACCGCCTTCCAACGCGCTTTGCAGCGCCAGGCGCGTTCATCACCGTGCCGAGCAATGCCCATATAGGTTCTGCCCGTGGCGCGCTTCCATTCCCCTCGCCGGCGACGAACACCGCGAAAGATGTTTCCACCCCGTATCAACGAGGCAAAAGCTCTCCGATCCCGCTGGCAGGACCTGGGGCGATATCGGCTGCCATGCGAGGTCGACGTTTCCGGATTCAGGCAAATTTCGCATATTTTCCCCCATCAGGGACTTCGCCTGAAATCTTCTAGAAAGGACGCGTTTGTAGGCTAGCATCACCTTGTCATGGGCCGACCGCCTCCCGCAGCCGTTGCAGAGCTCCAGCCTGCAGTTTCGCAACCTCATCCGCAAAGTCTTCTTCCTTGCGTTGCAACGCCTCACCCAGGGATGAAGCGATTTCATAACCGGCGATCTTGGACCGGTGCTCCGATTTCCTTCGCGGCGCTTCGACGAGACTTGCCGACTTTGCTTTCACCATCAACATCGAAGATCTGCATCCAGCAGCACAACTTCCTCATAGAACTTTGCGCAGACGCCCCTTCGCCATCTTTTCGACAATCTCTTCGGCTTGCCCTGAGGCACGTGCCTGTTCGGCAGAACTCGCGCTCGCCGATCCAGAGCAGTGTATTCGACCGATGCCCAACATTTCCAAGATACGCGGCTGTGCGCTAGCAACATGCATCGCGAGCTTGGACGGACACACATTCTTTCGTTTGGCCTTGTCACGATGGATTGCAACGCGCCACGAGGAACCTACCTATGCTGCCATTGCCCCGGGCCCCCATTGTGAATGTAACCGGCCACGGCACCATTCTCGACGGACAGCTGAAACGAGACGTCGCAGACGATGTTTTCCACAATTTTGGCCACCAGACGACAACAGACTGCGTCGACGGGAGGTTCCGCTCTCCGAAAAATCAGCCGCCTTCAGGACCTCAACGTCAGCGCCATGGGCAATCCGATGCTGCAGTTTTGCCACAAACGCCTGAAAGCTCATTCCGTCGACAAAGTCGGTCTCTGCGTTTGCACTTCCCCAGGCGCCTGGCTGCCTTCGACAACGAGGCTTTCGGCAGGCACGGCCCCCGCCTCGTGGCGGCCGCAGACAGACCCTTTCTTTGCGCCAGCCAGTCAATGGCTGCTTCCATATCGCCGTCGTTCTCGTGAGGCGGAAACTTGCAATACCTTCATGCCCGCTCGCCAGATATGCTCACGAAGCGCGCTTTGAACAGCCGCCGCAGTGATCTCAGGCCATGCTGAATACTCCACTTTTGTATACTGGTTTATAACTTATTCGATTATATTTAGCTTGCGCAGGTGCTCGCGATCCGCAGCTGCAGCCACGTCCGCCGGCGGCCTCTGGCTCAGCGAGGCAGTCATACTTCTGCGGCCGCGTTTCGGGGTGCGGGCCTATAGATCGAGAGCTTCGACCGGCGTGTCTTCCGCGGACACCGATATCAACACCCGATGCCACCTGTCCTGCTTGCAATCCATCGATCACCGCGCCTGCAAAACATGTCACAATAAAGCTGGCATTCGCGCCGCCATTCGCATCCGACCATTGCCGCGGAATCGGCATGTATCTAGTCGGACGGATTCGAGTTGGAGTCGACAAAACATAAACCAACCACCGGAATGCCGTAGCTTCTTGGGCTCCTTGATCCGATGTCTTCCTTGTTGGTGTCGATGATGACGGACCACGATCGACGACCGGACCCATCTCCTTGGATGCCCACCAAGCGCCACTCTCAGCTTTTTGTCGCGCTGACGGGTCAAGCTGCAGGTTTCCTTTTTTGGTCAGACCTTCAAGGGCCTCCGCCGCTGCAAGCTGATCTTCGAGATCCTTCAGCGTCATTGAATCGACTGGGAAATGGTCTGCCAGTTGGTGAGCCATAGCCGCCCAAGCCAGCGCTGGTTGACGTAGTAACTGAGTGCCGCACTTGCGTGACTGATTTCTATCTCTATATCTGCCGCACCGCTTGGTGCCGAACGAACAAGCACGCGCCCCCCTCGGATGCAACACTGCTCAGCTGCGTTCAGCGCCCGTGTAAGCATTCGGAACCGTCTGCTGCAGATCGAATGATGTGAATGCCTTTGCGGACGCAAAGATGACGCCAATTCTTGGGTTCCAGCGAACGCGTGGTTGTGACCATAAGTGAACGCCAGCTTCAAGGCCAGCTGGCGCACGAAATGATTGGACCGTGCCATGTCTCTACGGTGAACCTCCGCAGACTGTCGCCCCGTTCGGGTGCAACCGGATCGACGTTGCGGATGTCTGTCGCATGCCGTGTGTCTACGGTGTGATTTATTTTTCGCACCAGGCAAGTAACGGCGCGCCGGTGATTTACGCGCCGCAGCCATGAATGACTAAGGAAAACTTATATTGATCCCCTATCCAGGGTTTCTTTATTCGATCTCGAGTGACGACCAGCGCGTTGTTCACCTTCCCAGTGACAATTTGTGCTCGAAACCCGCGCCCACATCGTAGAAGGTCGCCTTGCCTTCCCTCGACAGCATGACCCCATCCTTGCCCATCGCGTCCGCGCCAACACCTCGACCTCGCTGAGAATTTGCAGGTGATTAGCCGGACATAATTGTGCTCATGGCGGTGCCATTCCGGAGTGGCTGCCCCTGTCGATGCGATTGAAAGTGAATTCGCGGGTCGTTTCGTTGTCGATCAACACGTCGTTAAAGCCCGAAGCTTGTCGTCCGGATTTCGGCGGCGGTGTTTTCGCGTCAAAAAGTTTCGCAGACATTGCAGACCTGCCTCAGGTTTTGATATTCGATCTCCGTCACGACGATATCGACATTCCCGATATTGATCGCATTGTGCTCCACGTGGCGGCCGTTGATCGTGGCGGCGGTTCCCCGGGGCCACATATTCAATGGTTTCGCTTCGGTGCCATCGGAATCGTCGAGGAACAGCGTTCCTTCGGATTCGTGTAGCGTTCACAATCGGAAATCGTGCAGATGCCAAGCCGGTTTGCTGACCTGGCTTGATACCCAGTGGGCTACATGGCGCGTGCGATCATGTCGATCAAGCGTGTAAAGAACCGATTTCGCGGTCTGCCGCTTCAGAAGCGGCTTGTCCATGAGTTTTGTCGAACACCCTGCAGGATCGTTGAGTTGTGGTTTTGAGAACCCCTACACAAATCAGCAAAAGCGCGCCTAGGAAGTTCTCGCACTTTCGGAAAATGCCTGAATCGCACTCATCGCCGCCCTGATCTGCGGCGTACAAGCGATACCTGCCACTCAGGCGCACAAATCACTCGGCGTTTTGCCATCGGGAATCCACCAGGCTTGATACGGCCATTGCGTTTGTCGTGTTTCGTTGGGCGTGGCTTTCGCGTTCGATCATGTGATTTCAAGGGGACGCCAGCGGCTCCATATCTTCAAGCCAAGATGCCCGATGGCCACAACGGCGCCCGCTCGCCGCAGCAACGCGCTTTTCAGCCCAGCCGGAGCCGCTTCCAAACTTGCCCTGGTCGATACGTGCGCACCGGTCTGGGATCAAGACGGATTGCCGCTTTCGAAAACTTTCACGTGATGCGCAAGGAACTTCTGCGAAAACATCATGACTTCAAAACGTAGCCTGTTGCATCCGAAGAGCTGCACATAACGCATATTTACCGCCCGCTGGCGAGGTGCGTTTGCTTTGGATCGAAAAATGACGAAAACCCGCCAAGGGCCAGCGCTGGCAAGCGCCACCCTTGCATTTTCAACGGTTGTCCTCGATCTCCGCCACCGTCGGGACCCCCACGAATTCCGAGGCTATCTCAAGCAGGCTGCCGATACTCATCGAGCGGGCATTGGGCGGAACATTGGTAGAATCCGACCCCGCCGGTCCAGGTTCCCGCTGCCAAAGGCCGGTGCCGATTTGGATCAGTCCCAAAACGGTCAAAAACGAGTTCGGCTTGATGCCGTTTTCCATTTCCCCGCTTCCATTTTAATTCGGCCCCAGGGCCAAAGTTTTTGAAAACTGGGGCCCCGCTTTCCCGCTCCCGGGCCGCGCCTTTGGGGAATTTTTCCTTTTCCCTTTTCTGGGTCCGCCAA
>Ga0163217_1048661_pt1 | contig 13731 bp, 5 predicted proteins | sample SynspAceP_FD_185933 | JGI IMG/M metagenome (GOLD analysis project Ga0163217, IMG submission 185933) | Saline lake microbial communities from Ace Lake in Antarctica - Synechococcus sp. Ace-P (PacBio error correction) | ecosystem: Environmental > Aquatic > Non-marine Saline and Alkaline > Saline ... | reverse complement strand
CAGAAGCACGAGTGCATCATTCTCCTGAGTTTGCAGAGCAACCATTTAGGTAATGGAAGATCTGAATGGGAAAGAGCCGAAAACCACAACCAGCCATCACATTGTGTACTTATGCAGTCGGATGCCCCGGTGAAAAAAAAAAAAAAAGTTTTTTTTTTTTTGTGCCGGTAACTTCTAAACTTCAAAATTTCTACTCGATGATGGATCAATGCATGGAAAAAGCAGTCGCTTGGCACGAACTCAAATCGCTACCAAGCCGGTCAGTATAGAAAGGACATGATAAGCAGCATGTCCACAAAAACCAATTGTGATGAAAAATGCTCGTAAGAATGAGTTGCTGAAGATTGAATTATTGCCAATACCAAAGAAGAATGCTCAAATCAGAATGATAAATTCAATGAATCCATTGTGGATGACAATAAATTATTAAATAAATCTATCCGACTGGAATTTCCAACGAAAGTGAAAAAGTCATAATTTGGATAAACCTTCACTAACAGAGAGTTCAATGAATAAAGCGGCAATAATTTATCTTTAAGAGAATTCATTCCAATTTTGAAAAATACTCAGGTACCACAGTTGAAATTTCAGCATATGAATATTAATTGTATACCACTTTTAAAAATAGCGCTGTGCCTTACTTTGGTCCCATTGGAAAAAAATAGATTGTCTGCTTTATAAACCAAGGCCAAAATAATGAGCTGGAGTTTTAATAACAGTGCGTTGAATGAGCTACAGCTAACCAATGGGAAATCAAATGCGACCAAGAAATATGACTTGATCATCAATCAGGAATTGCAGGATCGTTTAAATCAAAATATCCGATGAAACTATACAAAGTCTCAAGAATACTTTTCAGAATTTAGGCAGAAAATCAAAATGTTTTTTCCAATATGGAGGGTATGATAAACTCAGAATAGAGTGTGCGACAAGCTTTCACAATTCCAACATGCATTACTTTACCAAAGGAATTGGATATACTGTAATAAGTACACGGAATTACCGATTCTATATGTTGAGTAGAAAACCCCCCCCCCCCGCAGTGATGCCGATATGAAATAGTATGGAAGGAGCCGCACCATGTTGTAAAGTAAATACAGAGGAGAAGGCAATTTCATTGAAATCAGGAACAATTCTATATCGGTATACCAAGAAATAAAGCAATGGAACATTGCATTGCATAACAAATTTGAACAAAAACTTTGATCATCACAAACAAATCTAAGAATACAATTGACATAGATATTCCCCTTGCCCCAATGACCTTCATTTTTGCATGCCAATGGTGCATCAAAAATTAGAAACGAAGACTGAATTTGAAGTCACTTTGCTGATGTAGAAGACTGAATCCACAAAGCATTAAAAAGGAGTTAGACATCACAAGTGGTTATTCTGCACTGGTTTTGATAGACATTATGCTCTTACTAAACTCAGGACCTAGCATGATAGACCTTGTTTGATTTCGAAAAATTCAATTTCGAGCAATGAGCAATCAGCTTAAAATGCGATTCCAAAGGTAACGTATTTACCACTGCTAATTTTCTATTTCCATCGCATTTCCAGAATCCACCAAAAAGTTGAATTGCTATTTCAACATTGAAAAGCTTTTATGATGAGATGTGGAGCCATTCAATCATACATGAAATCTATTACTTACCATCAACGGGGGTGCATAACAATAAGACATGGGAGAGTTCGGAGCAAGGAAAAACACTTTTTTTTTTTTTTTTTTTTTTTTTCAAAATCGAATTTTTTGAATTTCCCCCATTGGGGAAGGGGATGTTAATAAACGAAAATGATCAAAGAATACAAAAAAATAAGGATCGATGGTTGCGAGAATGTAATTCAGTTTGCATTTGGTCTAATCCAGAGTCTGCATGAATATGTGAAGAAACAGGCAGAAAATGAATATTCGTGTCGAGCACACATCGGCTATACGTCAATTAATATCATTAATTTAGAGAACCAAAGAAAATTTTGCTGTAGACAACTTGTTTAACTTAACTGTTCAAAAAAAGGATAATTCCCACCAATACAAACAACGATATTTTATCAAATAATACAGTAGACTAACATGATAGTATAACAGCCGCAGCAGTATTTATAGAAGTGCTTGGTTTCCAAATTGAATCAAGATGGAAAACCAACCTATTTTAGTAGATTATTCACCAAGTTTTTTAGATAAAATCAAAATTGGGAATAATACCAAATTCGAGCAAAAAAAATAAACGCTTCGTATTTATCGATTGTTTAAAAGAAATCCGCTAAGTAAACGGGTTTACCACATTCTGATTCACGAAACATATACACAGAATTTCATGTTCAATTTTTATGAATGAATGTGAAACACAAAAACATTTGGAAATTGTTCAGCTTCCATCCCTTTGTTTATTCTTCTTCAGGAAACTTAGTTGGGAAGAATATGGGTATCAGTACATTATAGCATCTGTCGGAAAAAATAAACCACTGAAAATCCTATGGTGAATCAAAAAAAATTGTATATCGGGATTGAAGCAAAGAAACAACCTCCATTTTGGCAGTTTAATTCTTTATGTTTATGGCCAAATGATACCCAAAGGAAAATGCGTCGAGTTATTGTCATTCTTAACAATCAAATCCAAGCCTATCAAAAAATGAAATTATTCATCGCATAATCCGGATTACAAGATGGAGAGCAAGATTAATATTTTGTTCTATTAAAAGATGTAGTCAATGTTGCCAATGGTTGATGGAGAATAAACCAAAATCGCCTTGTATAATAGAATGGTTACTGCTCAACTTTCTGATTTAGCTAAAATACGTTCAAAAAGCAATGGATAAACCTGCTGGACATTTCATTTGTCCACACCATAAGATATTCGAGATAAATACCAATATTTCACAGAAGCAACATACAATTAAGTCGTTGAATATACGCAACCGTTTATGACTTTGGCAAAGGTGGCTGATTATGTTACTAATATTTGAGACGTAATACATAGCTATTAGCGATTGCAGTCAAATAGCACTTTTAATGTTATTATCTATTTTTGGATTATTTTAATTTCTTCAGTATTATATGCCCAAGAAAGAACTTGCTGACAGCAGTATATATCTTTTTAAGTAAGTAATACGTCATTTTGATGCTTCAGCATTCTCGATTCTGTTTTAGCCATTCTTCAATTAGCTGCTTTAATGCCACAATGTAAGACTTATGTGCATAAAATACTGTTATCATTCCATTATGGAATTGTTTGGGACTTTTATAATTGTATTTGTTATTCATGTAGTTAAAAGATTTAGTGCTTATCTGTTAACTTTCTTGTGACAGGTCTCTATTATTAGCCTATTTGCTCCTTTTTAGAAATAGTTATGTGCCCCTTTCTGATTCTATTGTTTCAGCAAATAATAAGCGGCAAACACTTTAAAAAGTACGCCATTGACATTTAATAGCATTTGGCTGCCCTCTTTTCTCACCATTATAATGGGGCCTCTTGTTTTATCATAGTATTTTATTATTGATAATAAGAAATTACGCCACAGCTTAAAAAACTAGAGACTGTTTTTCTCTTCGCAATATTTAGAAAAATTACTAACGTAAACGCCTTATGAAGCAACATCATTCTAAAACGTCCCACTCTAGACGGAACAGTATGCGATTGTATATAAAATATTCATTCATTTTTAATAGAGCATTCAAATCAATTTTTTTCTTTCTTGGACATCTCTTTACTTTTTATCAGCGAAAATACAGTTATGCATATTATCTTTTATTGGGTATTAGCTGATTTCATTGGGTTACAATACCAACTATCAGATTACAGATGTATAATGAGTCTTAAACTACCTGCATTATACTTTTAATGTCCCTAGATGTATTTTTCATCAAATAAGCAATATCACTGCTATTAATAAAAAATGGGCTACCATTCTTAGCCTACTCTGATAATGAATTTTGTTCTCCATTTCATCAATGGCGAGTCATGAAAATGAGATATACTCATATGGCAGAGGTTTGTTCAGAAGCAAAAGACCTTTATCCAATCAATCCAAGTTAGATAGACAGATAGAAAATATAGAAAAGGCATTTCTATTATAGACATGGCTGTTTATTTTTCAATGTATGATTCCTCAGAGTTGGCAATAAAAATACCATCTTTTGCTGAAAATGAAATGATGAAGTACGATAGCGTTTAAAGAGGCTTAAAACAATTTAAATGCTAATTTGGGAGATATCATTGAAGATATCTCTTTCTATAATGCGATTACTTTAAATATAATATTGGAAATACTTCCATTAAATGCAAAACTGAATACAATGGAATTAATCGAATCATGCAAGACCATTTTGAAATTCTTGAATCTCTGAAAAGGCAGAACCTTCTTTGAAAATGTTATCCCATATGAAATTGTCAGAGATTCGATATGGGATGTGTTCCCAATTCATAAAATGCAAGCATCAATTCATACATCTCTATCATGTTACGATAAGGATAGAAATACAATAGAGTGGGATGGCCTTCAAATTTGGTTGTAAAAGATTTTAAAATCAATTTTGAGCAAAGATATTGAATAAATTCCCAACCAAGAAGGAAAATCGAATAGAATTATCTAGTAAAAGAAGGAAAGCTTGGTTGAGAAACCAGTTTCTTTCAGTTGGGAAAGTTTGATTATTTCATCCCCTAGCGCAATCCCTGTGAACCTCCTGCCGAGCATGCTTAGTGCGTAAAACATAAAAACTTCAATCTTACAATTCATCTTTCAATGTCCACAATAAGAACGCACCTTTTTCAATAAGCAATCATTTCCATTTCGTTCAGCGCATCTCTTTGTTTCTTTTAGTTCTTCTTACACATCAAATTATATCTCTTTCCTTTACCAATGATAATAAGTGCAAATATCAACATCTTCTCGGTGAATAGCGATTCCCCTTTTTGTCTTTTCGTGAAAAATCAATTCCTTTTCCAAACGAATCAATACGCATTCACAATCAAATCGGTCTGAACCTCAACAATGGATATATATACTTAGTGCTTTTATCGTTTGTCCATAGTGAGGGTCTATAATCGAAATGAAGAGTGGCGCAAATTCGATTCATCGCTCGTACTCTCAGGCGTTAATCGTTGAAATAGAAGTTTACCGGATTTACTTTTTCTCCATTTGGATCACTTTATATGTAAAATGACTCCTACAGAAGTTCATATTCCAACAATCAATTATTGTCACGCCTTCACTTTTTCACCATTCTTACAATAATGAGTCATGTGGCATATTATGGTTTTGTAACCATATCCATCATCAATCACTACATGGTTCCGCGTAACCTTTCTTCTGTTTTCTACTTCGCACTTGCCGTCACCTGTGGCGTTAAAATTTCAGTTCCTTTTCAGCTGAAAAAATCCATACCCGGTCATTTTTCTAGCTTAAAAATTGGGTGCATTCTCATCCATAAACCAGAACCACTTCTCAGATCCTATTAGCGACTGAGTGGAATAGCTGAATAGACACAACATCTTTTCCTGTTCATAGCCATTTTATAAACTTCGTCGTATTATTTGGTTGTATGTTAAATTGCTTGGAATCTATATCCAATTTCTTCGCCACTCTACTATTAAATCTGAATTTAAAGCCTTCCAATGCGTTATCAGTTTACTCACCAAATTCCACTTTTCTTAATTTGTCTGCAATTGTTCAGCTTCAATACAATTCTGTAAATTCGTCGTCTCTTTCGCTGAAGTTCTTCCAATACTCATTTCACTATCATTCTTCTTATCCATAATCGTATTTGCGACCTCAACTGATTAACTCTCACGTTTTAGCATTTTTTCTTTCGGGATCAATGTAATTATTGTACTAAAAAGAAAAAAATCCCGAAATGCACTGACTACACAAAGGAAAGTATCCTTAAAACCTTAACACTAGGCAATAGCTTTACCGCATCTACTAAGGTTCTTTTGTTAAAACGATACTTTATTTTGACATTTTGATAATTTTTATGTGTGTTTAAAGACTAATGCACCCAATTTACGGCGTCAAATTTAACCATATATTCTTTTGAATTCAACTTTACAAGAGTAAAAATTTTAGGATTTGAGCATATCATTAAAGTTATTTCAAACAAAAAATACATCAAAAGAAATCCGTCAACATTTTAGATTTCAAAAGTAAATCATCAGATAGTGAGTCAGCACGATGTGATAAAAGACGATCCCACATGTGTTACTCAATGCAGGATGAAGCAATTTAAGGACTTATCTTGGCAATGCCCGTAAAATACCACGAATTGTAGAACTTCAAAGTTTACGTGTTCATAAGCACAATGATTTTAGAGGAGTTGAGTTAGGATCTTATTCACTCACAACCATGTTCGAATGTGGAAAACTGTCGTTTTGGAATACTTCAAAAAGAGCATCGAATGGGCATGGAACTATTGACTGAAGCTATAAAATTAGAACAAGACAGTTTATATGTGACTGTAATTGTGGTATGAGCACAAAGTGGAGAGAGTATACCCGAGCATATGAGATCTGAAGGAATCATTGACGAAACTTCGAATCATCAATGCGTCTTAAAAATCACTTTGGGAAATGGTGATAGGCATGTCTCTTTTCGAAATTCATTGAACACTTCGTTCTCAAAAGATAAAGCTGCTGTATCGGAAAACAATTATGATGCAGATCATCGCAAAAAGTGTTGAAATGAATTGGTTTTCATGAATTCAATCGGATGTCGGATAGTAGTTGGTAAAATTGCCAAATCAGGCATGATACAGGAATGGGATTTTGAGCGTTTGTGTAGCTTGCAGGCAAACAGTCCATTACATACGATTATCATTGACATTGGATCAATATAAAAATTTCACTATTGGGCCAAAAATATATGCTACACAAGAAAAGAAGGACATTGCATCTCGACAAGTGATTGCGGATCACATTCGTCTATTCTTTTCCCATTTTTGATGGACAATGCCATCAAATACAAGCTGGTAGTATTGTCGTATTTTTGGAGAGCGTCGTTCGTTAGGAATAGCTTCTGAATCTAAAAGAGCCATTCTTAAACATTGGAAGATTGAGTGAATCAGATGGAATCTAGTGGAGAGTTGAATACAGCAAAAAATTAAATCACTCAAGTATTTGAGGAAAAAACTTCTTAATAACTTATAAAAAATTCAGCGATTGAAAGAATACACCTCTTACTTGAATGGAAAAATCATTGATGGAAATTCGCTTTGAATTTACGATACATTTGTTTTCAATGACTGACCATTTAATGGGTCAAGAGGCCGGATGAATCGATATGAAAGATTCCCAATTGCTTTAAAGCTCAAAAAACACGTTCAAGAAAGCAACTAATTATGCAGAATGGGAAATTGATAATAATACAAGTTGAGTGAGTTATCGATATATTACATGGAACAGAGGTTTCGAAACCGTATATAGAAAACTGACTGTAAAGGGAAAAGAATATATCCATATTGGTATTCAATGTACTTCCATTTACCTGAAGGGAGGTAAAACAAGTGGATATACTGTTAAAATACTGCCAACGAAGGACTATTTATCACGGGATACCAGAGAAGAAAACACTTAATCGTTCATTATACTGACAAAATTACCTGAAATATAACGGAAATTCAATCGGTAGTCATCAAAGAACGAAACGTTATCTGTAGAATAATCACCTCAGCCACCACTTATGCACCATGGCATTCGCCAGTTTGGATAGCAATTAGAACAGAAAGGGTCATTGAAAGCAGATATTCTGTTTACTTTCTCATTTCATAAATACGGACGAAGAATCAGCAAATTGAAAACCTCGTCAATCAGAATATCCGAGAAGAATATTCAATGGGGGGATGACGACAGCAATTCCGATTAACGAACCAAGAAATGGGCTATGCCTTTGTGAGAATACCGTAGTAGTTCGTTTATCAGTTGGTTATCCATTATTGTGGAGGAACGCATGTCTTCTACGCAAGAATCGTCCAATTTAAAATTGGAGTCGAATCAGCTTAGCTGCCGGGTAGAAGTAGAAGCCATAACTGGCTGAAAAGCCAGATCAGCTATTTGAAGATAAATAGCATTGTTAGATGCAGTAACAGGCGCTAAAACAATCCAAAAAATTGATGCATAACAATTACACATTGCAAAGCAAACTCAGAGTTACAGAAGCAAGTAGAAGGAAATCTTAACGACTGTCACAGAAATGGTAAAAGAGAATTGAAAGACAAGACAAACATTAGAATCAATCATATCGAAAGAATTGGATTGGATGCTGTTCGATAAAGATTACGTTTCAGTTGAAACAGAAATAGAGAATTATTCTTATTGGCTCAAATGTGGATGCAATTAGTAAACCTTAACGATATTGCTGGAGGAATTGTGAATTCCATATTCTACACAGCAGTAAATGGTAAGACTGGCCAAAAGAAATCGGCGCGGTGCGGTGTCAACCGTTTTTTGCCACAGCGGAGGAAAAACCCAATAATGCTTCAATGCTTTGTAAAAATCAAAAGCGTATTTGAAAAATAGAATTTATTTAAAATATAAATCTATTGGCAAAGTCAAGGGATTTTTTGCTGAATTGTTGAATGTTAAGTGTTATTTTTACAGAATTATATCATAGCTGTCAACCTTCAAAGTTAAATAAGGATTTGAATACTCCACCTTAATTTTGAAAACATTTATCTGAAAATGCAGTAAAACATTATCGAAAAGTTTAATTTATTCGAAGAACCACATTAATTATTAAAACAGTTCTTCATCTGCCCGATCCATGCTCGCTACTTCTTTGCTTTCAGCTCTCGGTTTCAAGCATCTTTTTACCTTAGCTAGTGCAATCTGCATTTTTGCCAATCCTAGAATTGATTAATCTTTTACAGGTATGATCGTCAAACCACATAATTTTCTTTTAGATTTTTTCCAATCACGTTTTATTGGGACAATATTTTCATCTCTCTGGTTCTATTTGTACTCTTCTTTATTACTCTGTAAATGTTTATGTTTTAACGTACAATTGCCTTTTTAAAAACCAAATAGCCTTCTTTAAAACTTTGCGGGGGCTTTTAGAGTCACGAATCGATTATTCGTGCCATTCAATGGGATTGCCAGCTCATAATATCAATTAAATTCTACTCAAAAAGTGGGTCTTTTTTTTTTTTTTTTTTTTTTTATTGGGTAAAAACCGTTTGGTTTTTTTTGTTTTTGTTCCTTACCATACATCAACGAAATTAACTATTCTAGTGCAGTTTCTCAATGACGCCAAATTATGCACACCCTTTCAATTCTTCATCAGAAATATTTTAATTGTGTGGCAAACGAAGGAATGAGGGGAGATAAAACCAAAGTCAAAGGCCCATGGCTAACAACCTTCAACCACTTTCTTCTACTCTATCCCAGGTCTAAATCTACACAATCATGAGACCTTTTAACCCGCACCTCTTTAATAAAGTATGCACTAAAGAACGCCATTTTATCTGCTTAGCTGAACTCCTTCCAACAGTTTTCGCACGAATACTTTAAGCCGCGCCGCTTGCCGCACAAACACATGACCTCCAAAAGTGTGATTGTCCCAACATTGGGTTGTCCTGATATTCCATCAAATCCTTCGAAGAACAATAACAACAACTGGCATTCCGCCACCCATGCTTTACCTATGGTTAATATGTCGGAACAATGCGTAATGCTCAAACCATGAATTTTCTTGTACGCCCGAGCCCTCTGAATTCGTCCAAAATCAATAATGCGCAACGCAACATTTGCCGAAGGGCTCTGCATTTATTCGTTAATTGGAATCCGACACCTGCACCCTTAATTGGTTCTAAAATATAACAAGCTGTTGGTATTGATTATATCTTAATCAAATTATTTAACTGAATTCTATCTAGTCGGATAGCAATGGAAGAAAGTGCTTGTGTTTTATGCCACTTACGCTTAAAAGCTCCGTGTGTACTCCTGATACGCTTTTCAAAAGCAATGATTTCTGTCTTCCCAGTTGCTGCTTTTGACAAATTTAATGCCCTTCAATGCCCTCTGTCCTGCTGAATTACAAAAATATAACTATCCAACCATTTTGTATGCAATCGTAATTCTCGTTAGCCTAAACGAGATTTGATTCTTGATAAATCGCCTGGATAAACCATGGACATGCAGTGTTTTATCACCTGACAATGACTGCTTTTAATAGCAGATGACTCCCTAAAAACTACTGACTCCAATTCCAGATAAGTCAAAATGCTCTTCCTTTCATGGAAATGGTGGAGGCTACTGCATGACTGATCTCAAACCCAATGCAAATGGTTTATTTGGCTAATTTTCTGTAAAAATATCGTACTTTTTATCATGGCGCAAAAATTAATCAATTATAACAATAAAGCAATGTAACAATGAATCAATACTTCAATTTAACAATTAAATCAAATATTAACCATGATTCAATAATGTAACGATCAATAAGTCAATCTTAACAATTAATCAATATCAATGGATCAATAATCAATTCTTCAATATAACATTATGATTGATTAAAACAATTATAAACGTATTCACCTATTCAGATTGACGACTGATTGACTGATTCACAAATTTAACGATTGATCTATTCACATTGGACTGTTCACAAAATAACTGAGTCACTGATTGACCCTATGACTGATTCACCGATTGGACCTTCCCATAAATCCTTACTTTGCACCTCAAAATAAAAATCAACCATTTCAAAGATAAGAAATAAGAAATATTTGAACCTTTTCACCTTCGATGAAGCTCAATTACAAAACTAATCTTTCTGTTAACGTGCCATGGCTTTAATTCCAGGAACAGTTGGCATTCCATAATGCAGGCCACCTTTACAGTTAGCCGCATTTATGAGGGTTAGTTGACTTCTATTTTAGTGGACGACCATTATATGCATTCAGGAGCTATGGTCCAGTCGCTTAATTTAGTTTAGCCAAAACCTAGGGATAAATACAGTTGCGACGTAGTTTACGATATTACCAAATGTCAGGCCGCTTTTAAAATGAAAGTGATTGCATTGTGCACACCCTGTTATATCGATTTGTAAACGGCACATTATCATTTATTCGCAAATGGCTCATTAAAAGATGCTTCTGAAGCTGGTTACGAATCAATTGTTAATAATGTTGATCGTGTGCGCACTATGTGATATTGGGATGCAAAGTTAACTAAGGTGTCGCCTCTTATGCGATCTTAAGGTTTTCGGAATCGTAGTCGCTTTGGATGGGACACCAAACGTGGAATATGGCTTCTATTCTGGGATTCCACCATTTCACTTTCTGAAGTCCATTACGTTAGAGATCTATATATGTTATTTTCCTTCCTGCCTCATGGCTTTTGTAGATTAATTGAAAGTTTCAAATTACCTGGAATATCATCTATAAAAAGCACGAACGAGAGTAGAGGAAACAAAAAAACAGTTGCGCAAGATTGGCAAATTACTTTCAGGCTGTTTCTCAGGATGGTGAGTCCTGATGGCCAGGATTTGATCAATATTTCTTCAGTGATAGAGCAAGACTTCAGCATATCGTGCTTCTGCTGATGTTGTTATGTATTATATGTTGGAGGCATGATAATTGAAGTTGCCAATGCCGCATTGCTCTTTGATGATAATGATATCGATAGGTAACCATTTAAATGGCAGTTAAAACGTTTAATCGCATGCCAAATCAGACATTTTTGTAATGGTTGTACGTAGTGGACATCCATCTGCACAATTTCACTTAGCATTATTATTGGATGGTTATCGTGCTTTGTTGATGGACAACGCCAAAGAACGGGGCCAAGAAAAGTATATCGATGAAAACGGTGTCAAACATTCGAAATATATGACCCTGGGGTTTTTGAGTAAGCCGCCTTCGAAAAAGTTTGATATTAAATTACCTTAAGAGATTTATCATTGATTTTGCTGAAAGGTAGAATTTATACATTCACCTATAGAAGCATTGAATAAAATTACGGAGCGTAACTTCAAAGTAGAGAAGTTCACTGAAACACTTAATGCCTTCCGAACTGCAGATTTTATGGAAAAGCAATGATATTATTGATTCAATGTATTGGAATTCCTACTTAAAATGGCAGTGATAAGTTACCTTTAAACATGATCTATAATCTTCCAAATTGTAATTCAGACCTGAATAGTAATGCAAACTCCTGATCTTGTAGTATTTAAAAAGCTTGCCCTCCGAATTAATCTTAAATCTATCGTTTTTTTATTTTTCAGGCGAGGCATGATTTACACATAGCTTTAACCTAAGTGAACTTGACAAATAAAAACCATTCCTACGAAATTCTTAATCTTATGATGATAAAGCCAAAACCGGCAATCCATCGCTGAGAAAAGCAGCTCCTTTAATACGGTCATTACTGTGCATGCATAATTGTAACGTTCAAAATCGCTTTTCTAGTTGTGTTCTCAAATAATAAAGCAGAAAAATCACAATCTAAATAAACATCGGTTAATTCGCTCCAGAAAATCGACTTCATCAATTGCCAATTAGTGAAGGCGACTTTTAACACAACTAGATAAAATAAACTGATGGGTTGATGGCAACAAATCAGTAAACTCAAAGACCAACAATAATTTATTGCCACATCTCGAAGTAAAAACCAATATATTCAATTTATCGAAGGCAAAACGGTTTTAAAGCCCGTGTTGATTAAATTTGAAAACTTAAAATCAACATTAGAGAACGTACATCTACAAACGTAAAATCAGGCAAATCAAAATGAGAAAGAAAAGTTTCAAAACGATGCATTCATATTCTCCTTTTCCTAGTGTTTTATTTTCATAATATTGATCTTCATTCAGTTCTACCATTTTAATGCTCTTCTGTTGCAATGCTCGGAGGGTGTCCGTTTGATTGTGATTAAATGACCACTTTAAAGTATCTCCACATTTACAACTTAAATCATTTGGAAGATACTAATGGTTGGTTTTAACTCATTCAAATTTACAGTTTAGCCAATTCTAGCAGCCCTAAAATTCAGTTTGCTGCTGTAAAAATTAGTAATTGGTTGAATATCTATTCGACTGTGCCCATTGGTTCATCGACTTACAAAAAGTTCTCTAATTTGTTTAGCTTCCTTTTGGCTATAAGCTAACTGCAAAAATAATTCTTCTAACCAAGATTACTTTATAAAACATTTCAGGGGCCATTTTCTTTGTGTCAGACTTTATGGTTTGATTAAACTTCAGAATAATACAGAATGCTTCCATATAACGGATTAAGTGTTCAATTGCATCTAATGCGCTCCATGATTTTCATTCAACGGACATTTAAGAGTTGATCGAGGTGCTGGCAATATCTTAAACCGCTTCAAAATGATTCATTCACCCTTTTAACAAAATTCTATAATTAAGTCTTCTATATATGAGTCTTCATTTTTCTTTCTACAAAAGTTAGCTCAAATACAATGAATTAAAAATCTTTGATCAAAATCAAGGCTTTTTATTCTCGAACAAGATCAAATAATTCAGTTTCATGCGCAAATATGGAAAAGACGGGATAAAATTTATGCTGGAATCTCTTAAAAAAAGCAGTTAGAACTTCTGCCAAAGCAACTCGCTGGATAGCAATGAGGAGGACGCCAAGTTTCAAGAAAGATCCAAATTTATCGTTCCATTGTGGATGGAAACTAAAACCAGCTAAACGCTTCCGAAATTACACCATTAAAAATCTTTAAAAAAAAAAAAAAAAAAAAAAAAAAAAAATTTTTCCCTTCTCCTTTTTATTGC
>Ga0163217_1015761_pt1 | contig 13731 bp, 8 predicted proteins | sample SynspAceP_FD_185933 | JGI IMG/M metagenome (GOLD analysis project Ga0163217, IMG submission 185933) | Saline lake microbial communities from Ace Lake in Antarctica - Synechococcus sp. Ace-P (PacBio error correction) | ecosystem: Environmental > Aquatic > Non-marine Saline and Alkaline > Saline ... | reverse complement strand
CAAAATAAGGGACCAATTAGCAGAGATGGGCATTCAGTTGGAATTGATGGCAAAGACGGCACTACCTAGCCCTATCTTAAAATTAGGCAGTTCTTTTTTAAAGCTATGGTATGTATAAAATTATTTTTTTCCCTTTCCAATCGGAAATAATTAAATTTTTTTCTGTGCGAAAGTGATGTGTTTGATTCCGGTAAGAAAATTTTTATTAAAGCATTTTTCCAATTAATTACAAAATTCTAAATAGATAAAAAAGCATTAATTGCCCCCCTTTAATCCTATTGGTAAAGTTTTACCAGAATTATCTCACCGCTTACCCCTGCCTTTCATGCCGCTATTCCCCCACCATGTTCAACAATACACTTTGAGAAGCATTGCAAAAGCACGGTTTATCAAAGGAGGTTGGCTCTCCATAAAAAGAATTTTAGCTGCTGTTCAAACCTGGGAGGAAGTGGGTACGACCCTGTTCCATAATTGTGTTAATCACGAACTTTCTAATTTTCTGGGTTTTAAAAAATTACCCCAAAGCCTTAATGTTGTAAATTACGGATAAAACATACCATTTTCTATTTATAACATTTAAACCATTCTCGTCCACTTTTCTTGCCAGTATTTACTTATCTTAGTCCCTTAAAAAATTGTAGATGTACTTTTTTAGGCTTTACTTGGACCCTCGCCGATCACTTTTCAAAATTGGGTATTACAAATTAAAATATTACCAATCTTCTCTGGATAATTGCTTTCGCTTGTAGGATGCTACCTAATGAGAAGATCTTTTTTAAAGCGAAAAAAAACCTTGAACAGTTAGGGAACTCCCTTTTCATATACACTGTTTTGGTACATGTTGGGCGCTAGGACTGGGTCATGTAATCTTTTACGATGGCCTTATTATCAGAACCATGTGTTGGAGATTTTGCACCTATAGAGAGAGTTGCAGACAAGCCCCTTTTCGGATTTATAGATGGTTTATGAATTTACCGGATTTACCGGCCTTGGCCAGTCATGGTGCGGCCATTGGAATCATAATAGGCATGTGTACCTCATTACCAGAAGAAAATTTCCCGGGATTTAAAATTCTCTTGGATTCTGGATAGAATCGTTATACCAGTGTCTATGGTGCTTTTTGTGTACGATGGGAAAATGTTCTTAAATTCGAAATCAACGCAAACTTGTAGAAAAAATCTTGATGGCACTTGCTTACAAGGTTCGTACGTTGCTCTTTGATGAATGCCCGCCTACAAGGCCTTGTCCATTACCAAAGAAAAACAGTGAATGCCGCTACAAATTCTTTTGAAAGATCCTAGGTTTTCAGAATATTTGGAGGCAATTACCCTATAGCATCAGCCCAACTATATGAGGTTAATGTTACCATTTTTCGTCTTTTGGCATTTTTGGTATTTTTATAATGGAACTGATAAAAGGAAAAGTGTTGGATATCCCTTTTTGGTGTATTCTTAGTACTATTATGGGAACGTGTGCGTTTCTTTGTGGAATACGTAAAGAAGAGCAAGGCGCTTTGAGGACTCCCTTGGGTATTATCTACCGGCCATGTTGAGCATTACATTTAGTCTGGTAGGATTCTATTATATTTCTTAGACCAAAACCCGGGACATCAGAAAGTTAGACAACACCTAATTACAGATTCCAAAAAACTCAGAATCTTTGCAAAATGAAGAAATAATAAAAATCTATCTAATTTAGTTGTTGTTTTTTCATTATCCAATTGTCCTGCAAGGAAGAAACTAAAAAGTAATTAAAAAACAACCCCTATTACCTTCAAAAAGAGGCGACCTTCCGCATCCGGAAAAAGGAATCGGATTCCCTTATCATCAATTTGGACATGGATAGCGGATACTGACTAGAAAGGGAAACAGGTCTTATGTACCGTAGTTCAATGCAATCTAAAGAAGGGGATGTTATTTGTGTTGATGATGTGTCCATCATATTTTACCATGAAAAACACCGAGTTTCCTTTAGAGTCTCATTTTTGTGGAACGATCAAATGACACATTCCAGTTTCAAAAAAAATGCACAACTCTAAACGAGAACAAGCCTTCGTTCGAGGTGCAGTTAAAGTTTGTTTTGGAAGTTAAACGCCGGAATGGGGATAAGTGGTCCTTGAGATTGGGATTTCAATATCCTACGAGAATAAACCATAATCCCTAGTGGGCCAGAAGTTTACTTAAAAAGTAGTTTGACTTTAACGGTTTTGATTCTCTAAACACTTATTTAGTGGAGCTTAACCAACAAAAATGACCATACATTGTCCGCTTACAGAAAAGCATACTCACCTAATAATTTTTGCTTAGGCCCTGCCCTGCCGCTGCCCAGAAGAAAAATTTGAAACCTGTTCAATTAAATATAAGAAAGACCAGCTCACCCATTGAAATAGGACGGTTACCGGTACGATAAGGCCTGGCAAGATACCGATGTGGCCCACCAACTTCTATATGGTATTGCCTATGGATACGGAAAGGCCAATGAACATCGGGAAATCCGCGATGGACCTATGACGAAAATAACCTTTATCTTATTAGCACTTTTTACAACGCTACCAAAGGCTCCTTACTATGTAGAGTCGTTACGAAGGGATTTTGTAGTTTGGGAAAAAATGACAACTTTCTTGTTGTTTATGGACCCCTTTAAACCAATCAGACAAACTGGGCTACTCCTTTGGCTCTAATGCTGCAGGAGCACAATGGGACGGAACCATTATGGGGAGGAAGTGTTGGACCTATAATGGGACAGTAAATGGATCTCGGCAGAAACTAGGCGATGATGAAAAATGGATATCTTTGAAATGGCAATTCCCTTCAAATCCATTCGTTATTGAAGACGGGGTTAACGGAATTGGGCATCAATCTTTTAGCGGTTTAGATCTAAAATCGGACGAAAAATCGAGCTGGACCGCCCATTCCTAGACAATTTCCAAACCGCTTCCTTGCCTATACGGGAAACATTGGTATGGGATTCGCCCCACCTTCCCCGAAAACAAATTTCTCGATTATCCCTTATTGTCTTGGGGGGAATCAGTGAAGACAGGGAAAATAACAGCAGACCCAGTACGATAAAAAAATTGGAGGGGCGTGTTTTAAATTCAGCCTTCAGCACTCCTTGAAATTTAGAACCTCACAGTGTGAATCCAGATTTCTCGCAGGTTTGAAGTAGATCGCCAAAGGGTCCACAATCTAGACCGTTTGAACTTTTTTTTCCCGAAAAAAGACCAATTCTTTTTTAGAAAAACGGAGATCTATTTGCAATTTTGGGTATGCTACCATACGTCCTTTCTTTTCCAAAAGGAATAATGGTTAGGGGTACCCATAAGAGCTGAGCTAAGTTAAGCGAAACCAAATAATTAAATGCGCGCATTGGGGCTAATGAAACATGCAAACAGCCAGTGTAGATGAAACAGGACTACCTCTAGTCATAAACTTTGGCGTACTCTCTTACAAAGAAAGTTTTTTCCGATCTATTATTGGTTTAATGTTGTAAATAAAGAATCCATCAATTACCCACAGGAACGATTCCCTAAGAACACTTTTCCTAAGTTCACCGAAACTTAGGCTTGGAATACAATTGGCCTCCGCCAATAACAAATGGACATGGAAAGCGTTATCTTTGAAAATCGGTTTGCACCCAATAAAAACGGTAATGGCATTACCCAAAAGCAGCCCATTGGGAATACAAAAGTCGTAAATGGAATATGGCGCATACAGGAGATCGGTTAGAAGACAATTATTTTAATTACTGTGAGGTGGGGGTTTGTTCCTAGAAATGGGTATATGACATTACTTCTTATGTAGTGCATTTTATTTTTTTCCAAAAAAAAAGTCCATTTTTAAGCATGGGCCTTAAAATAAGCACTAGCTATTTCTTCAATGAAAAAGTGGAGCGCACAGACCATATAATCTTTTTGAGTACCTGCTGGACTTTAGGACCGTTTCCAAATTAAACGTTGGGTAACCGACGAAATAGCGTAGAATTACTATCCCTTTTTGACCCTACAAGATCAGGAAAGCGAATCCCTGGATATCTGAACCCAACATCATTGGAACGCCTATACTTATAGATTTTATTCGAACCCCAAAGTTGTTTCACTTATTCCATGGGGGGCGTTTCGGGGTTACTATTCTGGAGGGCAACAGAACAAGCCTTATAAGTAATAGGGTACCGTTTTCAAACCCTTTGTTGCTTAAGCACTAATTTAAGCTTTACAACAACATCAAACCTTACCTTCAACCTTGGAACAATACAGAATTTGCTTATTGGTTCAGAGGTAGATGTTACCTTTACCAACAAATTGTTCTTTGCCACCTTATTCATACAATGGAAACATCGAAGACTTTAACCTAAACTTCCCGTTTTCAAGGCGCTATTAAGCCAGCTTCTGACCTATTTTTAGCTTCAGCAACAAACTACCTTAATAGGAAACCTTTTGAAGGGAGAAACTGGGCATTGACTTTAAAATTCACTTATTGGGTTTCAACAAATAACGTCAGCAATCCGCCAAAAGCTCCCCGATAAATTATTTTCTTTACAAAGCATAAAAGACAATTATTCATGACTCAAAAAAAATACATTGGGCCGTATTTATAAATAAACAATTCCCAAAAAGACTCTTTATTAAAAAATGTTTTTGGGAAGGTGATTCTCCCAAAAGATTGAAGATCTTCAGATTTAAAGGGCGCCTATTTTCCAAAATTAAACATTGAATGAGTTTAGTTTAGATGAAGAGGAAAGGCACGGGATTAAGATAATAATCAAAAATACCCAACAAAGCCTAAGACGATGTCCAGTTGGAGCAACAAAAAAAGGCGCTATTGATATTTTATTTAATGTAGCGCCGGATTTTATTGTTTTTGGGACAATCCCTTCGATAATTTGGATAAAAGGACTCCCAAAAACGATCTTAAAAGCATCTCTTGGCCTATTATAGCCAAAAACACTTATATATCCAGTTAATAAGCAGGAAAAGTAGATATCTACCCTTTATAAATCATTGGATTATATTGGAAAAACGCTTCAATTTAAGTTTGCTTTCCGCGCGACTCAAGAAGATAAAAAAGTGCGTTCATCTATAAATTCCTCTTTCACGGGAAGAATTCCCAGGCCCAATTTACACCTACAGACTTAATGAAATCCGTTTTATAGACTGTAAGGAAATTAGGTAGCATATGGGTTGATAAAAAAATACGAAGATATTTAATTGGACCATAAGAAAGGCGGAGTTTTGGCAACTTATAGGTCAAAATGGAAGTGGAAAATCAACGCTATGTATCCATTTGATTACCGGGACAAACCATAAAGGATACGGACAGCAAACTATACCTTTTGGTCAACAAAAGGAACCGAGAAAGTGATTTGGGATATTAAAGAAAAGAAATTGGATACTACACCCTTCCATGACCGATAAGTTTCATCTGCATTCGGCCTAAACATGGTCATCTCTGGAATGAACGACTCCGTTGACTTGTATTTAATCGCCACGAAAATCAAGAGCACTTGCCAGAAGATGCTGATGTATTTTGGACATGTGGCACCTAAGGGATGTTCAATTTTCGCAGACCTTTTCAACAGACAACCAGCGTATGATTTGACGCAGGCCATAGATAAAACATTCCGCCACTCTTTATTTTGGATGAACCTACAGCAGGTTTGGATGATGAAAAAAGCGCATGCTTTATTATAGGCCCTAGTAAATTAAAATAGCTTTAAGAGAAAGTACAACTGCATTGTCTTTGTGTTCGCATAGGAAAGAACTGGATTGAACACAATATCTCTACGAATTAAAATTATCGTCCGAAGGATCCATTGGAAAAATCATATAAAAAAGCGCTGATCAGCGGCCTTTCTTAATATACATGATAAGAAGACTTATTTTCTTCTTTTCGTTCACCAATTTGTGTTTTCTTTTCCAAGTATCGAACATTACCGAGTTGCAATGAACAAAGATGAATAAGTACCTACCATAAATACCTATGATCATTGGCGAACATAAACCCTCTTAAGGATTCACCTCGAAGTAAATATCGCCAAACAATACCCTAAGGTAGTCATGGAAGGTATCAAGTTCTACTCAAGGTTACTGTTATGCCAAGTGTGTTATTCACCAGCCTTCAGCCTTTCTCGGCAAATATTTCCCTAAATACGGCGAACACTACCACCGTATCATTCAATGAATAACAATAACTGTTCAATGATTGCAGCGATAAAGGCTTGGTCAATCTCCATATTAAAAGGCCATTAGTTTAACCAAAGATAGAGAATAACACCCAATACGATTAAGATATCATGGATAAAGTCTGCAACCGCACCCTAAAGAGAACTCCATCTACGGAAACCTAAACAAGAATATAAAGGAACACTACAGCCAAAGACCCAATAATGGCCAAGAAAGGCGTTCGGTTTAATTATCATCCGCTTTAGTTGGACCACTTTAACCGATTGGAAGGGATTCAATCCTTTTTTCACCATACCGATTTAGTAAAATCATCCCAAAACTCGGTACCATCGGGCATATATTCTGTAGGGAGTATAAAGTCTTATTCTGTATTTCATTATCAAACTTTCTATTCCTTCAAACATTCTACTTTATAAGGCAGTGGTAATTTATTTGATTTGCCTCGCATATGTTTTAACATTGGTGCGGCTACCGAAAACTGTATTTTTAGTTCCAAGCGATTTCAGACGGGTTTACCATTTTTTTCAAATCTCACAGTGTAAGAACGTTCCTCCAAGAAAATCTACCCTTTGGGTATGCCTTGGTAAATAATGAAAATAGACTATTGCCACACAAAATTGAAGAAGCTATATAAGCAATCTCTTTCTTTTGGCAGCAAATCGATATTGATCTTGAAAAGATTCTTGGTTCATAGCCGTGGAGAAATCCAATTTTTTTCCTTTTCCACTACATACCAATCAACCAAAGTCTGGTGAGGAATATGGCCGTAAACAAGGGGAAGTACAAATACCTATTAATAAGGTTGTAGCAAAACCTTAATTGGTTCCTGAACCAAATATAAATAGTATAAGCGCGTTAAAACCAGTTGTAAATGTTGGCATCCAATATAGAAGAAAGTTGCATTTCAAATCATTCTGCCGTATTGCCTGGCTCGCCCCTTCCCTTTCGCTAATTCCTCTTTAATACGTTCAAAAATAAGTACGTTGGCATCTACCGACATACCTTATAGTCAATACAATACCGGCAATTCCGTAAGGGTTAAAACTGCATTTAAGCTCACCAATACCCCCAAAGATCAACGATGATATTTAGAAGAAAGGCGATATCTGCAAATATCCGGCTTTTACCGTAGTAAAAAAACCAATCCATACCATTACAATGGCCATAGTATCATAAAGTGAAAAGAACACTACTTAAATAGCTTCTTGTCCTAAAGAAGGACCTACAATTCGATTGATGATCTCTGCAGAGCAGGCAGTTTACCTGCCTTAAAACGTTGGCAATATCTTTTGGTCTCATTGATGGTAAAAGTTCCTGTTATCTCTGAGCGACCACCTGAAATTGGTCCTGATGAAACACCTGGGAGCGGTATAAACCTTATTATCCAAAACCGATAAGCGATTTACCCAGTCTGATTATTAAAAAGCATCACCTGTTGTTTTTCCCATTCCCTTTGCCCCCTTGGTATTCATGGTCATTGGAAACCGCAGCGGTTGTTATATTGATCAAAAGTTACCGAAGCATCAGACACAACATTCACCGCTTATTCTCGGTGTATTATCCCTGTTGGATTTTAAAGCATATAATTCAACAACTTTCCAACCTTCTGTTGGACGTTTCCCATACAAAGTTAACGAATGTATATCTCCCGGAATCAATCGAACGATTGTCCTTCATCCTAAAGGTATTCGCCTATTTTCAGCCGTATCCTGAATAGCCGCGCTTAACAAAGCATTCCGTTTAGGATTAGCTGGATCAATAACTAAACAAATGGTAACGGTCTTGGGAAAAAATCCAAATGAATCTTGAGCAACATCTGACAATAAGGAATCCAATTTCGGGATTCTGGTTTTACTATAACTTCTGTTTTTCTACTTCGACCAAAAGTCTTTAACCTTTCGTTAGCTGTTTGCAAGGAAGTTGCTTAAACTAGGGTTGCTCTGCTTGTTTAAGTTTCCCAAAACTCTAACTGAGCCGTACTAGATAACAAATTTCCTGTGCTACGTCCAATATCCCTTGCTCCTGGGCAATTCCACCAAGAACGACCAGAATTACCTTCACGCTGAATATTGGGCCTGAGTTACACCGAAACCATCAATACGCGGCACGAATTCACTTTCAAAAGCCGAACAAAACTGGACTCATCGATCTTAGTCCTAAATGATCGGTTAAACCATGATCATCCGACATTTGAAAAATTAATGACATCGCTCAAAACCCTTTGCTCGCAAAAAATCTGGAGAAAGCCAATTTTGCATCTCCTTTATCTTTTCCAAAAGATTCAAAAAACAGTTCTATGTAGGTAGCATCACTATTCTGTGGAAGCTGGCACGGCATCGGCCAATGCTTTATTTTGAAAACCGGATTCTTTGTATTGTTGGCCAGGACCTTTTAAAAAATATCCTTTACAGATAATTGAAGGGTAACATTTAATACCTCCCTTTAAATCCAGACCTTTATTATAGCTCCTTTTTCTTAGCTTATCATAAGTGGTAATCCCAAAAATTGAATTTTCCTCCTATAGAGGTTCTAAATATTTAGCTCTAGAGCTTCCCTTTTTCTCAAGGTAATCTTGCTCAGATTCCGAATTTTGTTCGTAGCAAAGACAACTGAAATCCTTTTCATACTCTTATTTCGGTAATAAAAGTGTGGGATAGCTGCATAAATACTAACTAGCCCAAACAAAAAAGCAAAAAAGCTTTATAAGTCCTTTATTTTGCATTGGTTATATATTTAAAATGGTATTCTTAATAGCGTTGCAAATATATTATTCCTTAGGGAATAACAAAATTTATCAAGATTTATAAAATAAGGGCATTCCCGCCCGTTCGATGGTCTTCGGAAAACCTTTGAACGGATGCCCTAAATACTGGTCAACCCCTGGAATTTATTAAGGTCAATAAGCTATTCTGTCTTTCTTACACCCTCTGCACTATCTTTCTTTTCGTTTTCTCTGCTTCGGTCAAAAGTCTATTTTTTTACGATTTTTTCGATGCCATTTTTACCTATAGATACAAGGAACACCAATGCATATCATCTTTTAAATCGTACTCACTTCCAAAAAGGGCAAGAACATGGAAACATCCTTCTTCTGATCGCAGCAATAGCCTGTACATGAAGAGACTGCAGCACCAGGTGCGACCAAGCACTAGTACCCAACAATTTGGTAAGGGTGCCCCACCAATTTTTGTATCCTCGGAAAACCTTGCGCCAATCGCTTCTTCCGGCAAAAATTCGGATACCTTAATACTATTTCGTTGTTGGCATGGGCCGTAAAGAGGCACCATTCCTGTATCCCACTATGACCGCCAACCATTACCATTCGCATCCACATCGGAAATAGAGCTTCCAATTGCTTCGGCCATCTGTATTTAAACTAGCGCTATCTAAAGCACACCCCATTCCTATAATCCTTGCCCGTTAGGTAGATTAGTTGTTTGTGTGACCAAATAGGTTCAATGGTATCCATTGGATTGTCTAACTACAATCAAAAATTTACATTAGGAGAATGTTTCAATGAAATGAAAAGATAAAAAAAACCCGGGGGTTTTTTTTTTTTTTTAAAAAAACCAAATTTAAACCTGGCCCATTTATTCCAATTAATTCCTCACGGTCATTCCCGGGCTTACGAGGAATACCCGATGTAATAATTAGCAAACATGGCTTCCAGCTGTTTTGCTATAATCATTAGTAACTCCAGTTATTTTGATATCAAAACCATTTAAGGAAGCTGTTTGCCATTTAAAATCCATGGCCTTGCCTTTCAGCAAAACCTTCCTTAATATCCAACACAACTTACCTTCTGATTGCAAAATTTCTTTATGCAATGTACTCTGCACAACCTTGCGCAAACAGCACCTGCCCCAACACGGTAACTCATTATAAGGTTCTTTTAAGTTAAATTTTATCCCCAAAAATACGATTTTAAAACAGACATAATACCACCATATTGTTGAAAACCACCTACATTTTTTATTAGATGGTAGGATTTATCTTCTCACAAGTTTTATGCAAAAAAGAGGCGTCTAAATAAGCTATTTCCTAGTTATTACTTCACACGTAATAAAAAGACCTTTTTATCGAAAAAAGTTAAAAATCTAAGGTGTCCTACAAACGAATTAATACAATACGATAACTGAAAGTACACGTTCAATAGCTTCCCAGTACCAAATCTTAAGAAAATTCCTACAAAATAAAAAAGTATTTTCATTCTTTGCAATACTTGCTATCCTAATAGCAAGTAATTGCACCAGAATTACAGAAAACAATGATCCGGTAGATTGGGATATGGTCCCAATCTCCGCAGATGGTGGAACCACCCAAAACAGGGCGTTACCTCTGAGCAGGAAATGGATTTTTTAACGATGCCTTACTAAGGTAGGTACATACCTTCAAAAACAGGGCAACTATTTATTTCTGATTTTTTAAATGGGTCCGAAAAGGAACAGCCTATACGTTATTTCTTATCCTGTTTGGAGGAAGGAAGAAGATATAGTGCTTATGATCGAATCTGAAGACGGAATAATACTTAGCCGATGATGGACGGTAATGTATGCATAGGGAATAAATTTATTAAGGTAAATTTTGGATTTATCTAAATCCAAATTTACTCCTAAAGTCAAGGTTGTTTTTTAATTCCGCCAAGGAATAATCGGCATGCAACCTAAAGAAAACCAAGTTCAATTTGGCGCCCAAAAGTTCCCGAAAAAACTCCCACTTTGCCTTCTAGTTAAAGAAAAGGATCTTATTATAGGTTTCTGAAATGGGCCTGATTGCACGCTGTAGGTACAAAATATCCGTGTAGAGTTTTCCCCGGAAACATATTCCTATGCCTCCATAAAATAATGATCGGAAGTTTAGTAGAGGCGATTGCCTGAAGAGGTTAAACATTAATATCCACATCTATCTTTCTGATCGCTACCGTTCTACATATTACTTTGGTAAAATCGTAAGTGGCATTCAATTTGCGTTATAACCCACTTTTACAAGCAGAAAGTGCAACTGGTAATATTTTAATCTGGCAGGTAACATTTAGGAAAAGGTCGTACTGAGACCCACCCCGCTTATAATCCCAAGGCAACATCATCTTTATCAATTTAGGCAAAAACCTTTCGACTTAACTCCAACCCTTTTATTTAAACCTACCACTTACCTGTTAAAAAGGCGTAGAAAATAAAATTGATATTTTCTGAAGCCAGTCCGTAGGCAATGTCAAACTCCTCTCTTGTAGTTATTGCCCAAACGTCCCCTTCCACAAACACACGGATGCCTTCCAAATCCCCTAAAGCTGTTGACACTGGTCTAGAACTACTTACCATCTACAAAACTGAAGATTTTCATAGTCGCTTGTATTTAAAACAAAGACTTTTTATCCCTCCTTATTCTTAAAAGAGAGTCATATTTCCTATTATCGAAAATCGCAAATTCCCCTTAAAGGCTTTGAATCAGCGGAGTGTTACCACCATTGACCAAACTAAGAGTTGCCCTTCAGATACAGCCCAAAAAACTATCAGAAAATTTTTTCGCATCATTATCCCTTGCAGGCACAATTAATTCATTGACCATTGGATTGCGAAAATCCATTGCACTTAAAAACAACAATACTCGTAAAAATAATATCTCATAACTAATAGATTTTGGTTAAAACTAAAAAAACTCGCACCAATGGTTGCGAGTTTTTTGTTGTGTTAAACACTATTTATGCATTCAGATGTTTGCATAGACGGAATTTTTCTCAATAAACTCCCTTCTGGTGGTACCTTCATCTCCCATCAACATAGAGAAATTACTCGATCTGTCTCAGTAGCATTATCAATAGTAATTGTCTTAATGTCCTAAATTCGAGGATTCATTTTGTATCCCATAATTGTTCTGCATTCCATCTCACCAAGACCTTTATTAACCGCTGAATACCTACCTACCCATTAAAAACTATCGGCCAATTTCATCACGCTCCTTATCGTTCCAAGCATACTTTTCTTGGTGCCTTGTTTTCACCAAGTATAGCGAGGTTGTTGCGATATACACATGTCCACCTTTCAATTCAATTCGCGCATATAACCTAAAGAAAAAAGTAAGTATTAAGGTTTCAATTATGACTTCCATCCAACATTCCGCATCACACATAATCACTACTTTGTGATAGCCGGCATTTATCAAGTTCAAAGGCCTTACTATCATCCTGCCGTACCTTAATAGTTACCCCAAGTGCTGAATAAATATTCTTGATCTCCCTCATTTTCGAATACCCGGTGTGGCATGGCCTTTTTCACATCAGAATCTTACCTCTAAGAGGCCAAAAAATGGCTTGAAAGCCCTATCCCTCCTTGCTTAGCAGTACCTCCCGCAAGATCCCCTCCACAGAAAAACTTCACAAACTTTACTGGATCTTGTCAGAGCAATCGGATAATTTCCGGCAGGCCGCCAATACTCATTACTGTTTTACGGCTGTTACCATCTCCCCGGGCCTTGGAGCCGCATTGACGGCTTGAGCCGCCAAAATCACTTTTGGGACCAATAATCTTGGCAGTCATTCAGGATTTTCCTCCAAATAAATTGGTCAACAGTCCTCGGAAAACCGCCTGACTTACAGCTGCAGACACCTCCCTGATTACCCAATTAGTCTTAGTCTGGCCCTCAAACTGAGGTTCTTGCCACCTTAACAGAAACTATTCGCCGTAAGCCCTTCTTTCTAATCATACCTTGGATCTCGAATTTTAATATTGTCGAGGCATACCGCGGAACGCATCCGCAATTTTTTCAAGGTACTGGTTAGGCCCCTTCTGACACCGGACAAATGTGTTCCGCCTTCATGGGGTATTTATATTGTTTTACCATAGGAATGCGAAGTGTTTCGTATAAACTGGTATTGAGGTCATAGCTACCTCAACGGGGATATCGTTCGTTTTCCCCTTCCATAGCGATAACATTACGGATCAATTGCTCACGATTACCGTCTAAAAAATCGGACAAAATCCTTTAATCCCTCATCTGAATAGAAGGTTTCGGAAAGAAAGTCACCCTTCTCATCTTTTTCACGTTTAATCGGTCAAAAGAAATAGTACCCCTCTTGTTCAAAAAAGAAAGTTCGCGCATTCTGTTCGCCAAGGTCTCATAGCTAAATTCTATGGTCTGGGTGAAAAATGGTTCTCGTCAGGATGAAAGGTAACCTTCAGTACCGCGATCTCAGATTCCCCTCAGATGCTTTTTAACCGGGTATAATGATTTTTCCTCTTTGTATTCTTGTTCCCAAAATTTTTCCATCCCCTAAACGGTCGCCCTTAAATGGTTGGATAGTGCATACTACTGAACACCACACCGTGGAGTCCACGCGGTAACTTATGAATCCTTATCAAATTTACCCCCTGCAGCTCTATATGTGGCATTACGACCTCTATGCGGAGATGCCTTCTTTTTTATGTAAATCACAGGAATACCCCGTCCGGTTATGCTTGTATTATCGAAATTATCCTCATTAATGGATAACTGGATGGTATCAACAATAGGTTTCCTCCCATAGCCTCATCTAATGGAGTTATCGATCCTACCCTCGT
>Ga0163217_1067274_pt1 | contig 13733 bp, 19 predicted proteins | sample SynspAceP_FD_185933 | JGI IMG/M metagenome (GOLD analysis project Ga0163217, IMG submission 185933) | Saline lake microbial communities from Ace Lake in Antarctica - Synechococcus sp. Ace-P (PacBio error correction) | ecosystem: Environmental > Aquatic > Non-marine Saline and Alkaline > Saline ... | reverse complement strand
ATGCTGTGCTCGATGTGGCTGGTGCGCTCATCACGAAACTACGGCAAAAACTGTGACGGCCATGCGCGCTTAAAGCAGCGGTGAAGAAGGCGTGATCGACTATGACCGCAAAAACCTCATCATGGCAGGGCGCAAGGCCTCGTACCCTTGCATCCGAATTCTGGGTTCTGGTCCCGGTTCTTCTACTTCTTCGCTATCGTTGGCCTGAAGGCGGCTTAAATAAGCTACTGGGGAGCCGCCTCGATGGTCGAGCCACCGCGATCCGCCGACGAACTCCGACGAAAGGCCCGGCGCGTCTCCCCGAAGAGCGGCAAACGCTCTCGCCTCCTAATCAAACGACGTTCAGGCGGAAGCCGAACTTGGCAGAAGAGATCGTTGACGTGCGCCACGTCGTGATGGCGAAGCGATGCGACGAAAGCGCGCGCCGACCTTACCGAGCGACTGCAACGCCCGCGCCGCGCAAGCCGAAGCCAAGATTCGCCTCAGCCGAAGCCAAGCCCCCTCGCAGAAGCTTCGGTCACCGGGGCAGCAACTTAGCGTCGACGCTGCCGGCAGATTTGATCGCACAGAGCCTGACAGCCACAGACAAAACACGGTTCTTTCAAGACGGGATTTCCCAAAATCAGCGGCACCATTTAATTAACTTAGCGCGGCGTGGACAGTCTCGAAATTAGCGAAATTTCAGAATGTAACTTTATTGTCGACTACAGTGTGGTCTTAAGACTAGCTTAATTTTCCGGTTACAATCGCACTGACCCTCCCTTATCGACCTTTGTCTGCCATGGCCTGCCTCAGCGCAGTCTTCTCAGGCGCGCCAACTGTTGGATCGGCCCTCATACTCCACTTCAACAGATATGGTCGGTTTGCACCAAAACCGTCTATATCCACCCAAATCGATGACACGTCTGGACCAGTGCTCAAAGAATGCTCTTAATTATGGCGGCCCAAGTCTTCGACTCGCGCGCCCAAAACCCCGCCCATTGTTCGGAACCCGTTTGTACACGGCCATTCTCCCCCTATCGACTCGAAGCAACTAGAGTTGTGTTCGAACTTTTGGGGACGAGTTTAAATCATTTACAATCGCAGATGTAGTGCGAACCGATCGGCTAGCATCGAAAACAACCGACCTTCCGGCTGCCTCGGGACGAGCAATTAATCTTACTGTCAACCCTTCAACAACGCGTGGTTGGCTAATCCAAGCTATTGCTGGAGCAATACCCGCACAGGAACCCATCCCGGTAAAAGGGGCTGACGGTCTTCCATTCCACCGATACAAAAACGCGTCAACCCTCAACGGTGTAGCATTGCTCTGACGCAACATCCGCGAGGGATATTGTCTACCGAAACTGCGTCAGACCCGATGGTCATTATGGATTTTCCACGGCCGATATGGATCCCCATCTATCCAAGCGGAAGGCTTTCACTAGTGCTGAAAGTCTCCAATGGAACACGCTGAAATTTTCTCCGATGAGTTTGCGAAATTCTCTCCGGGGCCTTTCATCTATGATGAGACGCAAAGGCTCGGATATCCCGCCACTATCGGATGCCGCTTCCCTATTTTTTCCCAGATTTCGAGGTAGGTATGCCCAAACATCTGTCTTCGCTTATGTCGTCAGATGTGCGCAGACAGGTTTAGAGAGTGCCAACGGCGCTCTGACGATCATGACTTATGAAAAAAGCGACGGCCGAGTTGTTGACGAAGGTGATGCGAATTGGAACCCTTCAGCGATGTGCAACCAAATCGTTTGGGCAAGCACATCCATATCATTCCAATCTCAACAGGCATCGCGAACATCGCGGAAAATGGATAAAGTCCGTCACGGCGGGCTCTTGATCTGGTGACAATCTCAATATAGAGACAGTCGATGAGGACGCTGAGAGAGACCCAAGACAACGAATTCCCTTAACTTCAGTTACAAAAAAGCCCGGACCTTTTCGTCCGAGGCTTTCTCGTTTTACTTTTAGCCAGCCTAGGCTTTGCGTACGAGGTGCATTGATCAATCCGATCACGAACAGCCACTGATAAAACACGGAAGAATAGAAGCTGTGCGATGCCAGATTGCGGCAACCAGCGATTCCGCCAAAACCGAGGAGAACGGCGGCAAACGATAGCGATAACAAAGAAAATGATGGCCCAACGAAGCAATTGGTCTTCTCCCAGAAAATGTCTCGAGCGATATTGCTCTTGCTTCAACGGCGGACAAGCTGATCCGTTCCATCATTTCAATCGTTTAAGTCGCTGATTAGGTCGCCTTCCTCTGCCCCTAGCCGTCATTCATATCCGACTCTGGGCCATTTCCATTCGATATCAACCGGCTGGGTTCAAGCAACTTCTTTGAGGTCAGAAGACCCGTCTTTATTCATGATCCAGTCGGCGAAAAACGCATCTTGATATTTCCCGGATAAAAAATAAGCCGCCTCGCGGCATCCGCATCGGCCAGCATCCGGCGAGTCGACCGTAAAGCTTTTGAACTCATCCGCATTGAGCATGCCGTCTTCGTCAATGTCGGCGGACACCATGCAGTGTCGTCATCCTCTCTTGCGTGACGACGTCTCAGCGCTGAAGCGCGTCTGCACGTGTCTATATTCGTCCTGAGCCGTACGCGGACTTGAGGCTGTGCAAAGCCCCGCCATAAGAAACCGTGGTTGTGATTAGTTTATAGGAAAACGCGCATGTGCTCTCTCCTTAATGTCAGCCGTTACCCCAAGCCGATTGAGGACAGACGTGGGGGGGCATATTCGAGCGAGAGCTCAACTACCAGCATTTTCATGGATTTCACGGATGGACGCGGCCAATTTCCGGTCGCATTCAGCCGCCTTACGCCCATGCTCCTATCTTCAGATTGTCAAAATCGCCATGATCCGTGAAGGTCACGGTAAGCAACATTACAAATTTCACTTGAGAGGCAATATGAAACCGACACATGCTTTTTGGAATTGTTTCTTCTTGTCGTCGTCACAGCGGCCAATGCCCAACTTCGACCCATGATCTATGAGAAGAGACGGACTTAGACGCCAGCCAAGCCGAATTTTTTAGATTGGACGACCGCTGAGGGGTTAGGCGTTTCTTTTGCGCCGAAAGCAAACCCATCGAAGCTAAAGCCCGGCGGGGTGGATGAGCTCCTGCTTCTCGCTGGAGCCCCGAAAGGTCATGCGGGCAATGATGACGTCGGATATTAGCCGATCCAACCGGACCAGCATGCTCAGTTTCACCTGGGCCATGCCGCCCTACATGCCGGAATTCCCCACACCTAAACCACCATTCAATTTCCTGTTTGAAACCCGTCGATGCTGACACAACACGCGTGCGCTCTTCCATACGGCTTACGCATCGGCGAGAAATTGGACAAGGCCGCAATTATTTCGTCAAGACTGCCAGCCGTTCATGGAACTCTACCGCGAGTCAAAAGAGGACAGCGAAGCCCTAATGCTCAGGCAGAGATGCCGAAGTGAGTCTCATCTGTTGCCTGCACAAGCCATTTCAACAGGCGGCCACAGCCGCGTCGAATTGCATACATCTGCTCTGATGACGGGCCGGATAGGCGCGAACGCTTCTAATAATATGAGTCGTTCAAACCGTCCTGCGGGGCGGGTCTCTCTTCTTTAGCATCGCGCGCGAGACCATCCCGCGCCTCTATTCAACTCCGCCAAGCTCGACCCGACGATACGTCTTCAGGAATCGCCGCCGCCTCGCTTTCCCTAAACGCGCCACGCTTGGACACGCAGCTGCATCGGACCCACCTGATTCGCCATCCCAGTGCGACATCAAATCTCCAACCCATGATCCGCACAATTGCTGACCTTGCGGGCTGTCCGTCTGGCGATGATCGAAAGGCGCCGCGTTTTCCAGGTTGCTGGAGAGCGTCAAAATGTCCGTACTGTATAAAGGTGCCGGAGCATGGACGAACCGTTTAGCGTTAGATCGCTGAGGTAAACCACCCGAACCCTCGCCCACGCCCCAGCGTTGCCCCTATGTTCCAATCAGTATGAGCCGTTTCGATTCGTTCCGACCTGCGCCGCCTGCGCCGACCCACTCAGCTCGATCTCCGGCGACCGCGCCCATGCCTTGTGCCGGTCGGTTAGCACAGATGCCGGACTATCTGCAGGGCTAAACCCCGGAACAACTCGAAGCGGTGATGAGCACAGAGGCCGCTTTTTGGTCCCGCCGGCGCTGCACCGGCAAAACGCGCGTGCTCACGACACCGCTGGCGCAAACATCCTCTCAATAACCCGCCTCGCTTTCCGAGTCAATCCTGCGTACCTTCACAACAAGCTGCGCCGAGAATATGCCGCGAACGCGTGGGAAGACCGATGGTGAAGCAGGTTGATGGCCTGCCTTGGCTGGGCACGTTTCACTCCATCCGCTGCGAAAATTACTCCGCATCCACTCTGAACTGCAATCTATAAATCCAGCTTCCCACCATTCTCGACACCGGATGACCAGATACGCGCTGCTCAAACAGGTCATCAAAGCGCCGCATTGACGAAAAGCGCTGGACGGGCGCACCTACTCGCCGCGCCAATTGATGGTTGGAAGAATAAAGGGCAAACCCCGGACAAGCTCGGCGCAGAGGATGGGTTCGCCTTTGCTGATGGCAAAGGGATCGAACTCTACAAAACCTATTCAGAGCCGTCTCACCCGTTGCTAAACGCCGTGCGATTTCCGCGGATTTGTGCGTCCACACATACGATCTTCCAGAAACATCCTGATGTTTGGTTGTTGAAGCGCGCTATCACGGAGCGGTCCGCTATCTGCTTGTGGAACGAGTATCAGGATACGAACGTTGCGCATATCTATGCGCTCAGGCGCTGGCGCAGGGCTCCAATAATGTCTGCTGTGTCGGTGATGATGACCAGTCGATCTATGGTTTGGCGCGGCGCAGAGTCGATAACATCTTGCGGTTTGAGCAGGACTTCCGGGCGCGAAGTCATCCGTCTGAACGCAATTACCCCGCTCGACTGAGCATTATTCTGGGTGCGGCTTCGGGGCTGATCGCTGCTAATAAAGACCGCCCGGCAAGACCACTCTGGACCGAGATGCAGGGCGGCCCACAAGGTCCAGCGTGAACGGGCGTCTGGGACGGCCCGCCGAAGGCCCGTATCATCGCGCGGCGAGATTTAGAATTGGAAATCTAAAGGCCGCGCTTACAATGATGGTCTCGATCCTCGTGCGCGCATCCCGGCAGATGCAAAATTCGAGAACCGCTTCAGTTCAAACTCGGCCTGCCCTACACGCGTCATCGGCGGACCCGCTTCTTCGAACCGCGGAAATCCCGATGCCCACGGCCTACCTCGCGTATTGCGCTCGGACACGATGACCTCGGCCTTGGAAAAACGCATTGTTAACACGCCGAAGCGCGGTACGGTGCGACCTCGATCTCTAAATGCAGCCAAGCGGCACGCGTCGATGAATGTGTCGCTTGAAAACATTGCGACCCCGAACATTCATTCGCACTGAATGAAATCCGCGTAAAGGCACCGCCTCAGACGCTTACGCGCTTTCCTTGCTCGATGTGGATCGTTGGCGACGCGAAGCGGGAAGAGCTCAAAAACATACGGAAATGGCCGAACGGATCCTCGACGAGTCGGGTTACACCCAAATGTTGCGCGAACAATAAGGACGCAAAGTCACAAGTCGTTAAGACAACCTTCAAAGAACTCATCATTCCCATGGGCGAATTCGACACGCTCGGAAGCCATATGGAACATGTCCAGCCCTCGCCCCCCCCATTCGATGTGAATCCGGTCCGCAAGAAGACGAAATCAGCTGATGACGCCCTCCACTCCGCCAAGGGGCTAGAGTTTCCACCTTCTCTTTCCTGCCCGGCTGCGGCAGGAAGCACATTCCCCGAGCCAGCGATCTGCGATGAAAGCCGGAAATGGCGGGCCTCGAGGAAAAGAACCGCCGCCTTGCCCCTATGTGCATTGACCCGAGCCGTGAAATGGCAAGATTTATTTCCGCCAATCGGCAAGTCTATGTCTTGGCAATCGTCTCTCCCCTCACGCTTTGTCGACGAAAAACTCCAATCCAGCATGTGAGATGTCGAAAGGTGAGGCCGGACAATAGATAGTCCGGTCACCGCGTCACTGAGTCGGCGCAGGAAGATTGGCGCGAAGCTTCGCCCGCGCGAAGATTCAGGCGACGCACCCGCGCTTGCAACGCTTCCAGAAGAATAAAGACCAAACATTCGGCCGCGCCCCCCAAAGGATATTGGAAGGCCACGGCCGTCCCCGCCCCGCCAAGGCAAAAGTCTCTAATTACAAAGTCGGTGAGCGGGTGTTTCACACTAAGTCGCGTAATGGACCGTTCTAGTGGCCGATGCACCAAGCTCACTGTCGACTTTCGAAAAGGCGGCCGGCGAAAAAAATGGGCTAGACGGCTTCTTTGCAACGCGCCTCTGATGGTTGTAGCCTGATGTCATCCCCCTTCGCCCTGACGGTTCGGCGCCTGCGCAATGTACGGCTATGATATTGCCGAAAGCAGTTTGGGTATTTGATAAGCCTTACGGAAGCGCTGCCGTTTCAATCTTTGACAACGGCCCTGAATACTGTCAGCGTTGCAAAGCGCTGTATGGAGGTTGAAGCTGAAGCGAAAAACCTGGCGCGCAACCAAACTTTCGCCGGAGCTGAAAGCTAGTGTTGCGCACTGCCTGACACGGATTTGGTAGGACTAGCCAGTCGGCCTGCCGCCCCATCCCAGCCGGACGGTTCCGCTCGTCCATGGCAGCCATGATGCGCCCGCAATCTGGACGGGAAAACTCCCTCCCATTTTTTTTCCCGCCCCTTTCGGGTTCCCGGGATTTTATTGGGGGGGGCCCGAACCAGGGGGGGGGGCCCCCCTTTTTTTTGGCACAGGGCATCACGGCACCGACGAAAGCGCGTCTGCTAATGCTCGATGCGCTCCGAAACGGGGGCCATCAGCCGACGAGCATTCTCATTTGGAACGGGCGCTTGCGCTAATTTAGCGATTGCCGCGGCGAAGCTCTGCGGGACGCAGATCTCTTAGCGGACAGATAATTGAATCGATGCCGTGGAGTGCACGGACCAGAACGCGGGATTGAACGAAACTCAGTTTAAAACACCTCGCCGCTGGATGGGTTTCACGCCCCTGAATAAAGGGGCGCGCATTCGATCTCATCATCGCCAATATTTTGGCGGGGCCTTTGCGAGAACCTGGCTCCGGGCATAGAGTCCGCCATGAAGCCGGCGCGACCGCGGTCCTCTCAGGCATTCTCGACGAACAGGCGAGTGGGTGGCGAGGCTTTAGGCCTGCGCCTTCCGTCCAACGAACCCAGCCTCGATGGCGGACTCAACTGTTATCGACGAAGTCTAAAAAGCCTCCTGAACGTTCACGACGTTGCCCGGCGTTTAGAGCGCGGGACAGCAGGGCGGGGGCTTCTCAGCAGGCGGCCAATTTGGGGTCGATGTTTTCGAAAGGTTTTAGTGTCGGAATGAATAGGCCATGGGCCTTTCTTTCTATGAAACGGAAATGCCGGTTCAAATTTGTGCCGATCCTGACTGAAAAACCCATAGCCGGAACATTACCAAATTCATTCAATTAGTCACATGTTTGTGTCTATTTCATTAAACAAATTATGAATACGCTTAGTTGCATATCTGGCCCTTAAAAAACACAAAAGGCCCGAAACAGAGTTCGAGCCTTTGTCTATACGAAATGAAGGATGGACGATGGAGCCGCCTTTAAAGTGGCGCGCTGTGCGACGATTTCTGGCGCACCGTACGACGGGCCAGAAGGCGGACGGTAGGAGTATTGCCACCGACCTTAGTTTGTGTTGCGTGCGCAATTGGCTTCGCATCGAATTGATAAGACATCTCGTCTTTTTCCTCTTCTACCGGCTTCTCCTTCATTCGAGAGACCGTACTTCATTGTTGGCCTCCATGTAGGAGTACGGTCCGTTACCTGAACCAACAGCCTGCCAAGAGAGCTATTGTCAAAAAAGAATGGTAGTCTTTTGCGACTTTGTTAGTTCGACCTTAGACATCGACGATCTGAGTGGTTTTGGCGCGCCAGTCTGATGCTCATGGAGATCTGACTGCTATTTTAGAGGGCTCGCTTTCCCCTCTTTGAAAGCCCTAGGCTAAAGGCCTATGACAAAAACAGCAATACAGGACCATCCAAACCTTTGACGTTTGTGGCGGCCCCGCAAGGACGCGCCAAAACCTGCCCTCTGCTTCCGGCGAACGAATAGGCTAGAATTGGACGGGTTTCTGAATCCCGCATTAGACGAAATAAAATGATATCTGCCCGCTCATAAGGAACGGCTGATTGTGGGCGACGGCTTACCGGGTCAGCCGTTGCGCGTCGTGCTCGGCGACCGCCGCCGCTATGTTCACCGCATGGCCGCTAACGCTGCAGGTCCCGAAAACCAAAGTCGAAGGCGCGCGTTGACATGTCAGATTAGAAGGACGATATCGCCAAATGCCTTGCGCCGCCAACCTGCGCGAAGGTGAGAAAATAGCTTCGATCCGAAACTTTCATCCGCCCCAAAGCCATCGCCGCAATCCGCGCAAATCGTTCACGGGCGGGCAGGGCGCGAAAGCTGATCTCGCTTGAGACCCAACCGATTGATACAGCTTGGTCTGATCGTCCCGCTGCACCAAAAGGCGCCGTAGTCATCCAACCGGGACGCACTGGCCCGGGAAAAAGCCACGCTTGAAAAAGCGCGCAGAGATCGAACGCACCATCGCTCATTGCTAACGCCCGATGCAGCCATATTACCGCGCGCCTCATTTCCCGCTTGGCTGCTAAACCTGCGCGGCTCCAGACGTGCGCTGCACACCATCATGGCTGGCCAAACGCCGTTATCGATGCTGAGGGTCGCGTGACCCTTTATACTGATCCGACATAAACTGTCGACGCCGGTGCGGGCGCATCTTGGCAATGAAGTCAGCGTGACAGCGGAAAACGAAAGCTGGCGGACGATCTGTCCAACTGGTCGGGCAAGACGCTGATGCCGACCCGGTCCACCCAGCTCGCGTGGCACTCACAACAACTCAAAGCCGCAGGGCAAACCGTTCTGGCGGCAAAACAGGATCCTGTCGCGCTAGCAAAAGCCAAAAAATCATTGGCGAACTGCGCGCAAACTGAGACTTGCCCATCGCCGCGACGCGGTTCCCTGATCGCTTCCTGCACTGGCTCATAACAGAGGCTCCAATTCCGGTGAGTTTGACGAGATCGACGCCGCTGTAAAGGGCTAAGAGACATTCCGCCACGCGACGGCGAGCTTAAGGATCTGTTCTTTTGAAGGACTATCCCGGGCGCGGAGTTCCAATGGCGCGCGATTGTCATTACCGGGTCAAAAAACACGCCACAACCTTGCCGCTCGCCCCCGGCACGCTTTATTTTTGGTCGATAGCGGGGGCGCAATATGTTGACGGCACGACGACTCACCCGACCCTGCCTATTGCGTGATTGCCACACAGACGATGCTGCGAAACATTATTACGCTGGTTGCTGCAAGTCATATTGCGCTCGCCGTCGTACGTGTTCCCTGTCGCACAACCCGATCAAACCTCGATAGCCCTCGCCGACACCCCCTCTGGGCAAGCGGGGGCTGGATTTGATTCACGGACGGGTCACGGGGTTGCGTGTTCCTCGGACGTACATGAAGGCCCGCAACGGATTCCAAAACAACCGAACACCGTCGCGCTCGAACCCGGCATGATCGTGTTCCAAACGAAACCCGGTTTTATAAAGGAAGGCGAAAACGGGATCCGCGGATCGAGAACTGCAATATTGTGACGAAGCACAAAAGACATTCCCGGCGGCAAACGACCGGATGCCTCGGCTTCCACACGCTCACACTGCGCCGCTCCAATCGCGCCCTGATCCCGACACAGGATATGCTCACCCCCGCGCGGAACGCCCAATATGTCATGACTACCCCACGCCCGCGTGCTTAAAAGAGATCGGGCCGCCAACTGGACGTGATGTCGCCGCTTTGGCTGCGGGAGGCCTGCGCCCCACTCTTAGAGAGACGTCGCCGCTTACCCAATCGTCTCAACAACCGCCCCATTATAGGGCACCAGGCGCTGTCGGCATCGTAAATGCTGCCGTCCGCATTCTGGATGTTTCTAGCACCGCAACCGCGTCCGACCGCGACGGCCAAAACCGTGGCGGGGGGATGCCGTCAGCGTATGCCACAAGCGGTTACCCTCTCTCCGCCCGGTAGCGCGCAGTTTCATGCGCCGGGCCTTGGAAGTCACCCGCAATTCGAAATTGACTGATCTCGCGAGGTCTGCTGGCCGGCAACAGACATCAATTACATAGGTTGTGCCGCTCCGAACCATGATCACCGCGCAGAGTTCCAATCACACGAAAGGCAATTCCAATTTCCTGCAGCACAGCTTCAGCGCAAGGCGCCAGCATGTTTTTATGCTTCGTTCGATCTGACTGTCCGGCGTCGCAATCGAAAAACCAGCTCGACCTTATTAAAACTGGTGCTGACGGATTCAGGCCCTTCGTATCACGACCCGCAGATCCGGCTTCACTGCGGAAGCAGGGTTGTGTGCGGCCGTCAACGGCGCGCCAAAGGTCTCCGCCCTCTAAATTGCTCTCTTTTAAACGATGGTCAGAGAGACTTCCGCCGTCGAATAAGGTAATGCTCACAGTGCTGTATGAATCTTCCGCGAACTGGGCATTGCCCGTCCCGTAAAGTGCTTTCGGCAAACGAGTAAAGGGCGTGAGGTCTCCCTCAAACCCCTCGCCCGTCTGCATATCGAGCAATTTTTTTTCATCGCGCGAGGCGCGGTCCCATGCGGGACAGCGCCCCGCGCAAATAAACGAAGCGGCTGCCGCTCATTTTGGCCGGCCGTTTCGAAATCCATCCATCCCCAACGCTTTCGCCGAGTCATCATGAGCTCGCAGGTTCAAAAATCAAACTGCGCGATCGCCCCATTGGCGATCTCGACATTGTCCTCTTCGCTCGCGCCCTCAGGCACATCGTCCGCAGGGATATTGGGCAGGCTGGCGAAGCAGGATCGTTGAGAACAGTTCTTCGCTCTCAAGCTGCCGCCGAGGGCCCGCGATACATTCTTCGCGCCCGCATTCCGTCTTGAGACGCCAGCCTCCTCTTTATCGCCCCGGCCATCGCTGCACCGATCTTTTGGACGCTAGGGGAGGGTGGTGGTTATTATGCGCGCAGCCTCGGCCTCATTGGACCAATCGTCTTGACCTTGCGGATCAACTTGTCCTTTTTCAAGAATAGCTGGGCGTGCGGGTCAAGACCGCCGACGCGCCCATCCGGTCGCGAAGCATCAGGATTGTCGGCGAAATGGCTTGAGGTCGAACTATGGGTAAAACGAGCTGTGATGAAATCGTTTATGGTTGCTGAGCCGCTCGCCTAAAGCGGCGCGCATGCGCGGGTACAGCGCAGCGTCATTCAGGGAGCATTAACGCAGTTTTCCCAAAGACCTCCAAACCTCCACCTTTGGGAAACCCACCCATCATGCTGCGCGCAACAACAAAACACTCGCGCTTCTTTCACTCCTCGCCCTCCCTTCACTTCGCCATAGCTCAAGATGCCAATGGTTGGATGGGAAGCGTCCCTGACCGCCAACCGCACAACCGCCACAACAGGACACCACCAAGGGTCGCGTCGGGCTAAAAGCTCGAATAAGATTGGCGAAAAAGATGCGTCACAAATTGCCGGCCAAGCGCGGATTATGCCACATGTTTGAATGGCGTTTCAAAACCGGGAACGTTCAATCTGGGCTATCAGCTTGACGCACATTACGAACGCGGGCCGCTGTTCGTGCCTTCGACGCTGATTATTACTATGATGATTTCGGGCGCTTTCACCGACGGCTATTTTGTTGGCGGGCGGCCTCGCTATACGATTTACGAAAGGCAAACCTATCGGTTGGAGATGTCCACGGAACCGGGTTCGGCTATCGCTCACAAACATCCGCTCGACATCACCAATAATGAATTCGCAATCAACGCCGAGTCGGATTTCGACTGGCAGATCATATGAGCAAGTCTCCAGCCTATAAATGACTCCGGTGTCCTCTGTCGGATTCGGACACTTATCTTTGGAGCGAAATCGCCTGGAACAGCGAACCTGATTGGTAACCTCGCGCGCGCGCCTCATTTCGAACGATCATCATACAGATTGTGCCCGTTCGGCACGGAAGCAAACCGATACCGTTCGCGCTTCGGGAGTCTATACGATCGACTAACGTCATGTAGGATTATGCTCACCCATCTCCTATTGATTTGCGTCATGCTAGCAGCTTGCCGGCTGATGCCGACATGACGACATGAAGCGCCCGTCTCAATTCGCGCGGGCGCAAAGCGGCCCACGGCTGTGGCCAAGCCCTGAGGCGCGGGCGGTTGCGCCCCAACGAATGTGAGCAGTTGATTCTAAAACTACGCGCGAAAAAGCCATGCGACTGATCCGCTCCATCCGGCGCCCCAAAAACGCGTCTCGACTATTTCAGCGAATTTCTACCACGCTTCACCGTCGATGTTTCAGAGTGCCCGCGCTCAAGGCGAACCTGATATCGAGCGGCTTGATGTGGCTCGGTCACAATCCCGCTGGGTCCGATCTCATGGTTATTCACGGGACAGAGCGCCGATTTATTCCGACGGGCGCCTGCCCACAGTGCTTCAGAGGCAGAATGACGCGATGGCTGTCCACCGGATAGGTGAGTGGGCCTTTGTCGGATTTGATTCTGCCCAGAGCCTAGAAGAATGATCGATTCAAGCGGTTGCGATTGGCCGATTTGCTGTTCGCCGATCCTGCTCTACCCGCTGGCTCTGGCGGGCGTTAATTTGGAATCGGATGGGACCGGAAAAACCGTGTGGTTTGGGCCGCTGCTGGGTTCTGATGGCTTACTGCTGATCGACCGCGACCTGGCTGTTTCTAGCCAAACGCATGATCGATTTAGCAACAGGCCACAAAAAGCGGCCCGCGGCCGGTAAACACGCCGGGCCTAAAAAGATGTCCAGTCAACAAGGGGACGAGTCTGGAACAAGGCCAGCATCAAGGACCTGAGATGCTAACCAGACTAAATACGCAGTACTAAACCGAACGGATTGCTTGGATCGAAAAAGAATTCGATTATTTCAGCGAGAACAATTGTGTCCCTCATTTCAACGACAACAACATAAAGCAAGCCCATGGCCCGCCGCCGCTGGTACCGCCGCAAGGAAAAGAGCTTGGTTGAAGTTTTCCAGTCCCGGAATGTAAAAACGTCAGGCGACCAAGGATCCGCCAAGCGTGCAAGCACGAAGACCAAGGCCATAAACTTTGATGGCGTTTCTTGAACCCGACCCCAAGAAGGCGACAAGCAAATATATGAACCGATGCCTAAGAAGACACGCCGCAATCGCATAAAATACCGGACACCGGGGTCGGAAAAAGTCCGGGTAAAATGGTTAGTTATTTCTTGGGCAAACCGTCAGGCGGGCTCCAGGGCTGCCCCAGAAAAACCGCATCAACTTGCCACGGCAAATAAAAAAAAACATGTTTACGATGGAGAGCCCGCTCAGAAGAAAAGCGGCAGGCGAAAAAAGGGGTTTAGGCCATGGTGACCTCCCAAGTAAATTTGGGGGGTCTTTTTAGCAGGTTCCACGGGGGAAGGGCTGGCTTCCCAAAACAAAAATTCCTTTGTGAAGGCCCGGTGTTTTGAGTTGGGCGTGAGCTATCAGGGCTTCGCCAGGTGCCAGGACTTAAAAGTCATCCGCCACACACCTGCATCTCTCTCTA
>Ga0163217_1033174_pt1 | contig 13734 bp, 9 predicted proteins | sample SynspAceP_FD_185933 | JGI IMG/M metagenome (GOLD analysis project Ga0163217, IMG submission 185933) | Saline lake microbial communities from Ace Lake in Antarctica - Synechococcus sp. Ace-P (PacBio error correction) | ecosystem: Environmental > Aquatic > Non-marine Saline and Alkaline > Saline ... | reverse complement strand
TGATTCAAGTTTCGCGGTGAGACTTACGCGTATCACGCGCGGTTGCACAACGAGGACGAGAAGAGGACGGGACACCTGCGAAGGAATTGCCGGGCCGAAACATCCCGATCGCTAGCTCTCCTATTTACGCGCATAAGGAGTTGCAGCGTGCCCTTAAATGCGCACTTCCAAAGGATTCATATTCCAGTCTTGCCCAACACTTCAGAGCTCTCTCTATTTTAAAAATCAATCTCATTTCGATCTTGCTGTTCCTAGTTGTCGTGACTAATACGCCCACCCCGCTGGGTTACGGCACCAGTGGTCCCATTAGCAACATTCTGAATCGCACTATTATTCAGACCCAAAGGCTAACGCGAATTCTCAGCTCATAGTACTTGCTCCTTTGGCATTGTCCGAGAGGATGACGGTCCAGTGTTCCGGCAGTCCGGCCATTTACGCAAGCAGTAAATTACACAGCGGACAGGAGGTTCATCTATTGAGTCCGATATCTCAGGATCGGTGTCGTCACGCGGCAGACACTCCTACGGGCCGGGTCGTTCGCCAATCCAGCAGACGATATTAGTCAGCGACACGGGCGAGACGACGTTACTGCGATGCCTGGGGAGAGGCAGCAAATGACCTAAATCCGGCGGATTTTGCTAGCGACGACAGGAGGTGATACACCCGGTCCAGCGTCGGCGGTATACCAAAGGACCTAGACAGTGTTCTTCCGACCCGTACAGACCACGGCTTACACGAAATTCCCCTTAAAATTGGTACACAACTATACTCCCATAGTGATCAAGAAACAGCAAAGCAGGGCCCTCCAGGCGCATATGATCGCTTTTTTCATTAGTAAATACCGTAAAATTTAACATGTCCAAAAAATCCACACCTGATTAGCCAGGTTAGGGTGTACATTAATCCCTCGCCGCGCCCGTATAACCAGTGAACTCTCTCTCTTATTTTGCCTTGACATTACGACAACTACAATCCAGCCACTATTTTAAAAAACCAAATTAACGAAAAGTCTAGGTGCCGGATCAAGTCCAATTATACATTTGTTGCAGGTTCAAGTGTCTGTGAAGGACAACCAATCGCCAAAAAGTGCAATTAAGAATGGCCGCCCCGTGATTAACGTCGCGACCTGATATGTTTTTCGGACAATATAGGTGAAACTTAATTTCAGGAGCCCGATCTGTTACGCTAGGACACGTTCGAATCATGAGGCTGACCTAGACTTCACAAAAACCAGCCCAATTTCGGCATAAGTCTATTATCAATTTTTAATCAATTAATAACTGAAGCCGAAAGAATATTGTCGGTTCCAGGGCGCTGGCAGGTTTGGCGTGCCGTTATCTTGAGCATTTAGATGTTGCCAACCCAATGATCTGTCATTTCAGAGCCGCATACTGTTCTCGGAGTCCCTCAGCGCGTCTTGCTACGGCATTAACCGATTATTACGATATACAGATCTCAACATTTTGCACGCGCTGAAGGATTGACGATCAGGTGATCTCGCTAAAAAAAGATCACGCGCGACGCTCATAAACTGAACTTCTCGGAATAGCTAGGGCAGCCGAGAAATCCAATGAACTTTTAGAGTGTCTCATTACGCATATTGCCATTGGAGACAAGAGTGGATAGACAATAGCCCAAAGTTATTTGGTAATCGATAGAAACGTGTTGACCGTAGGTTATGCAAATCTTGCTGCACAGGCACTGGTGTATGTACGTACCAGTCTAATGAATCCTTGAAGCTTATATTGACTATAAATGAGGTGGGATTTCTGAGATATATTTTTGGCAATGTCATGACCGTGACATTAATTCGATAAGTTATTAAACATCTCGTATATGCAGCCGTACTATGCTAGCGTTTAGTGTTGACATCAAAATGACCGTTCCTTTAAAAAAACCACACAATTGTTGACCACCCAATAAGCCTCTTATGCCGCAACAAAAAAAAGCAATGAACTCATGCCGTTCCCTGCTCAGTTTCATTGACCTCGCTAAGAAAGTCCGGTTCACGACTTCCGCGGCACTTAGGTTTTTTTAACTCTACGGAGCCTTGACAATGGGCGCGCCAGATATGGCCATGTTTCTTTTTACAGAAGCCAGATTATCATGAAAAGACAATTTAAGTCTCTTAAACAAGGCTACTAAGGAAACGGATGCGCTCTCGATGAATAATGTGCAGATGATATGGACGAAAAGGTAGGTGGTACGCAGTTTTATGTGGCACAGCAAAGTGACTGTTTTAATAACTATAGGAACTTAGAAGCACGATAATCTGAACAAGACTTACAATACTAGTAATAACAAATGATTTCGTGTAGAGGACTATCGTACCCTTCCATGAAGCGGTGACTCTCGAAGAGAAATTTAGGTATAAGACGCAACGCAACCGATACTATGTGCAGCTGCATAAGAGCCACATCGATGTGGTAGTAGAACCTGGGTGATGGTTAAACGGATTAATCAAGGATTAAGATTATCAACCAGCCAATTTTACTAACTATAAAAAGGGTTATCGCCTCATTGTACCGTATTAACTCGCCGCTGATACACGCTCTCACAATCGCTTAAGTAGTCGACAAACTGCACACGAATTAATACATAAAAAGAGTGGGCTTTCACAGAAAAAAGGACTATTCTAGGAATATTATAACAGGTCTATTTATATAGTTATTAGTACTACGTAGTAATAAAAGTAAACGCATTAGAGAAAGGTCGTGTAGAGAGAGCCAGTGGACCGCAGCTTGTAGACCATTTGAAGGGTCCAGGAGGCTGTTCAAATATTAAACATTGTTTAATAAAAAACAAATCAATGAATGTGCGTCTGCTGGAGTCACCCATAGCGCATTTGTTGATTATCCTCTCACCGCATGGTCGATCAAATATCGCTCATCAAAGGGTGCGCTAATAAATTACCAGGTGCATTCACTGAACTGGTACAAGATTAGCTGCTTAATGTGAGTCGTGTTGCCGATATTTTCGCGGTCTTGTGTCCTATTTATCGGGAAACACAATGATAGATTATCATCGTACAATAAGAAAAATAGATTGATTGCTCTCTTAATGGAGGGATATTAGCCGGAACAGACCCCGACGTAAGTATACATGGGCTAGATCGGGGAGATATCCCAGAAATAAGAGTATCGCGTATTGTGAAGCTGGGATAGTAGTCTGCACTAGGGCAGTCTCTCGCGCCGTTAGGTCGGACGTTCGATATTTGGCCTCGAAACACCCGAACCGTGCCGCCGTCCAAAATACGTCAAAGCTCTGAAAACACGCCATAATAACATAGATTTGCGCAACATATGCCTTAGTCAAGCTTTGCGTGAGCACTCGAAGATAGATAATTGAAATCTCGCATATCCCAGCAAGTAAATATCAACAAGATACCAGGTGATTCACTGAAAGCACTTTGCATTTAGCGACATCTAGATCTTTCTGACGCAGACGAGACTTTTTGTAAGGAAGCCTACTTGCAGTGTGGTGAAAACCAATTTTATTTGGGAGAAGGTTGTTTAATGACCCCCCAATGCGCTTGGGATTTAGTTCTCTATGCGCGTCTGGCGTACTTCATGTGCGACAGTTCCTGTCTCTTGGCTGACCAAATCGACCCCCAACTCGACCCGTTTTGTTATACGAATCGACAGTACGAGGGTTCTTCGGGCCGTTTTTTATAGGTATTTTTTTAGTGTGAAAATAGGAGTCTCTCGATTACAATTGGTCCACAGAAAGCTCGATATTTGATTCGCGGGTTAGCAGCACCAGCTCCTTTCTATCACTGGTGCATTTGAATCTACGCCTAATGCAGATATTCTCCAGGTTCTCTGGTCGTTCTGCGATGCTCCGGAGAATCTTACATTCCGGAGTTTCTTTTATAGTGACAGACAATTCTCGCTTCAAGAGGGAACAGTATGGACACAGGGTTGAAGTTTGCAGAACCGAGCATGAGTTACTAGTACTCTACGCAGGGAATACTCCGGGTCAGTCGCCGCAATGGTCCTTGAGATCCCTGCACAATAGAGTTCTCTCTCTGCTCTTGACAACTACCTCTCCACTTGGAGACAGCTGTGCAGCTAAATTACTTAGTAGATAGTAGCAGCTTGCTCCGCAGGGACTAATATTCTCAGATCGGTATGGGAATTAATGGGACAAGAACACCGGTAACAAATTGGATCTCTGGGATTCGCTGTAACAAAGACTCGAAATCAACAAAAACAATAGAAATATGGAAATACACAACATAAGAAGTAAGGACTATGTAGTAGCCACCGACCCATTGTCCAGCATCAGATGACTGAATTGCGCTTTACACAGGTTAGTCTGTACTAATTACCGTGACCTCTGCTCTCTATCATTTCTGAATAAAATTTAAATTGCCTCACAAATCTCTGCAGGTCGGAAACGATTCTCAGACCTTAAAAATGGAATATGATAGCAATTTTAGTTTTATGTGCTTAAGATATTATATTCTCTCTCTTTTTCTTCATCTTGCTGATCAGTAGCCTGGTTATGTTGTGTGCGAGACAGAGGTCTCTCTCTCTCTCAAGCACATGGAGAATTCACTTACACTTTTAATATTTTACTGTGTCTTGTACAGATGTTCACGCACTGATTTTAGAAATTAATTTTATTCAGAAATTGGACAGGAGACCGGCAGACTCGAATCATAAATATAATTCTCTGTCGGTAAAGGCTGCGCCAATGTGCTCATTATTGGAGCGAATTTGGCAGTGGGCTATTGATCTATTCTTCAATACTTCTGTGTGATCCATATTTCATTGGTTGTTTGTGTGGGTTGATTTTCATTTTTTGTTTAGCGACTCTCATGTTCAATTGTTTGTGTTTTCATTCGTTGCCCATTTAATTTCTCCTCCGATAGTATTATTAGTCACTGAGAAGTTGCTTACTTCTATAGGATAATTTAGCTTTTCAGGCGCCGATCTCAAAAGTGGAACGTCAGGTTCGCGCAACATAGAACATGCTCATCTCAGGTGAAGCGGACGCATCAAGGAACAATTAGCCTGGCAACTGATCGGTTTCTGGAAAAGTAGGAGTTCTAGTACTATCTCATGTCGGGTTCGAAAATTAACCCGTCGTGTAACTGTTCCCTCTTGAAGCGAGTTTTTGTTCAATGAAAAAAGCCTCCAAGTAAGATCGAGTTGCACGGAAACGCTCGCAGACCCTCAGAATCGTAGAATATAAGGTGTAAATTAAGTGCTGGAAACCAGCTGACTAATAACATGGAGGCTGTGCTGCTATACGGGTCAAAAACACTATCTTTCCTGACATTAATCACTCTCGTAAGCTCTATTGTTTACTATATAAAAAATACTATTAAAAACTCAGAGAAAATTCCTATTGATGCTATTATTCTTTATAAAAAACCGTAATATATGAAGAGGGAAAGGATTCGGTGGGGTCTCTTTGGTCCAGCCAAAATAAAGTAATGATAGATCGCCGCATCAGATCAAAGCTATCATTATCTCCTTCGCACGACTCTGGAAGAGGCTCATATAATCCGTTATCCTAAATTGGTTTTATATTCAGGTGAGGCTTACTTAATTTCTCGTCATACGCCTCTATCTCTCGGCTAAAGTTTCCGAGAGAAGGCTTTCTCGTGGTTTGTGGATTGGTAATAGGGAAAGAGGTTCCATTATTGGTCCTTCACATCTCCTTCATCGTGTCAGAAGCAGTTGCTCTTAAGGCAATCATTTGCGATATTTCGTCTTGTTTCCAGAGTTGAAATATTGACCAAATCTGATTTGCGAATAATAAAGGCCTAGTGCATATCTAGCAGTTCCACAATACGCTGATCTCGGTATTCTGGATATCCCCCGATATCAATTCCTCTCGGGGTCTGTTCCGGGTTGACTTCCGCGTTCATGTAAATTAAAGACACATCCAGATCCTTTTCTTTATTGTGTCGTGATGATAATTTATCATTTGTTCGTTGTCGCCTCACGGATACAGTGAGGGAAGCGCAGTCGCGTAAGATAATATTGCGGGCTACATATAGCTGTGCATTATAACTTTGCGCTGTGTGTTGTCCGTTCGCGAGGATGATTTTCGCACCTGGGTAAGATTTATTGCGCACCTTGTGGAGTAGAGCGATATTTCATGAAGCCATTCGGCTCATGAAATAATACAAAATTAATGGCTGTGTCTAGTCTCGCAGACGGGAGATTGCTCGCATTTGTTTCTGTTTTACATTGCAAGATGTTTAATTATTTGAACTCCAGCCTCCTGGACACCTTCAAATGGTTGATTTCGGTGGTCCAGCCCTCTACAGCCCCTTCTGCTGAATGACCGTTTACTTTATTACTACGATTAGTTCACTTCTAACTACGGTAGTAAATGACTGCATGTTTAAAGTTAATATCCTCCCATCGCCGTCTTTTTCTCTGTGAAAGAGTCCTTTATTCTGAATTAATTTTCGCTAGTCTATGCTCGCCGGCTCAGTTAGCGATTGTAGAATTCGTCCGGCTCTATAGACATTTATAGGTAATGAGGCGACTCACCTTTTTATAGGGTATCTTGGCGTAGTTACACCCGAAGGATTGATGCTCAAAGTCCAGTAATCTTGATGTAAGTCTGTTTGTCTAGCATTCCAGACCCAGGTTTCTTACACACTCTCGCTCTGATTTTGCATTGTAATATTATTGCGTTGCTTTAGTACTAAATTTCTTTCTTAGTTTCTATGATAACGAGTTAGGCTTAACGGATATTGTTTATTACTAATATTGTATATTCTGTACTTTTCTTCTGTTTAGTTTCTCTAGTTTATATTCTTTCTTAAATTGTTTCGTTACCCTCTCTTCGTCATTATCTTATATAGGTAAAATTCCCGATTCCATATTTACTTTTTGGTTTCAAAAACTTTAATTGGTTTGCTTCGAAATCATTGAGTGCTTCCTTGCTTCAAAAAGAAACGATGGCCATATCTGGGCCCGTGCCATGCCGTAATGTTAGCACGGTTCTAAAGAGCCTTTATACGCATTCCGTTAGTGCGTGGTGTCTGACAAATCATACAACGTGACTGTGATGTATGGGCATGAGCTTCATTGCTTTTTTTGTTGCGGATAGAGTTTTTTTTGTGTAATTGGGTGGTCAATCATTGTCGGTGGTTTAAAGGGAAACCTTTTTAGTTTAGACCATAAAACGCGATAGGAATAGGCTCGGTTACGAAGATGTTTAGATTTCATCCGCTTTGGCTCTAAGTGATGCCTGACCGGGTATCATGTAACAAAGATGATTCAAGAAATCCACTATATTTACTGGTCATATAAGCTTCAGGATTTCTAGCTAGCTACCGTACTACTGGCTGTGCAGCAGATTGCATACTAGTCAACTTTTTCATTTACCAAATAACTTGGCATTGCTCTCCGAGCTTCCAGATTCATGCGTTATAAATTAAAGTTTTGGGATTTGTTTCCAGCTAGCACAAAAGTTGGTTATATGGTGCTCTGGCGTTTTTCAACGCGAGATACCCAATTTGCTTCCGGCGAGTTGTGCAAATGACGCTTCTAGTAATCGGTGAGACACACTATCAACTCAGGAATCTCTCATCCTGAAGACCGATCCACAGCTATGGGCTTTTGTCTATTTAACCTCCATATTGATTGTCATCGATGGAACATATAAACCATTAAAACCTGGCGCGGCGCTTGGGACCAACTCCGTTTTTTCACTATTTTAATGTATGATTCATGGCGAACAACGTATAAGTCTGTTCAATGTAATATGCAAATTTGCGGAGCTGTTTTTTTATTGAGCATTAACTCAGACAACCTTAACTTAAATTACGTATAAACCGTTAATCAGTGCATCTTATTGAACGCGTTTTTTTGTGGATGGTTGTTTACGGACACTTGAACTTGCAGACAAATCAGCTCGTGAGACTGTCGAGGGGCAAGATTGGTGTCAAGTATGTCTCTCAGAATAGCTCGACTGTGCTTCTAGATTCTGGATCTTCTCGGGAAAATATTCTCCACAACAGTATTATTCCTTATCAGAGGACTTAATGTAAAGCCTACAATCTCGCCAACCTGGTGTGGAGGTATACTTTGCGCGATCGTAAATATTTTTGCTCGGCCTGGTTATTATAATGAAAAAAAGCAGGACCTCTAGAGCCCTCGCTTTTATAATCTCTGAGTATCTCCTCTGGCGGGTCCAGCGACCATCGGCTTGGGCGAAAACCTCACGGTTTGTACTTTGCTCAAAGAACACACGAGGGCGTTGGTGAGAACACATTGCGTCGCGTTATGTGTGATCCGCCACTGGGCTGGGCATACCTTGGCTGTTGGTCGCGCCTTGTGCTCGGTCGCGGAATGTCGTACGGTCATTGCTGCATTCCAGATGAGCACGTAATTTCCGTCCTTGTCATCTCCATCTTTGGATGCCGCATAGCCGCCGCTGATATGGTGCGTGGAACGCTCGATACATGACTGAAGAGCCCTGTCCGGCTGTGTATTAATTGATGATCCTGGAAGATCTCGCTCAATTCCTAACGGTGTGTGACCCTCGGCTCGCGATGCGTTCAAAAGTTCATCTCAGCCGCTGGCACTTATCGCTGGCACAATCGCCCTCCAGGTCAATATTTATGCCGCTGTATATTGGCTGACGAATCAATGGGAGATGACTCTCTGAGCGCAGTAGAGGCTTGCCCCCGCCGAGTGAGCGCGAGAATATTACCGGGTCTTTGACCGAGGAGGCTTTGCAATATTCTTCTCAACAGGTATACCAATATCAAGCCGGTAGGTGTCGGCGGGCGAGTTCGCGGGGTGTCGCGTCTCTTTCCCTGTTACGAAGCGTTACCTCCAAATGAAATGAGCGCGTTTGTTTGAATGTGATTTGTTTGGAGGTGATTTTTATATCCATACTCGAGTTGTCCCGCCCTGGAGCACGAGTAGGATATATTGTTGGGGTAGGGCGCTGGGGGCGTCTGATTCTGTGAAATTGTTGGCGCGGGTAAGCGTGCAGTGAGTGCGTGAACGAGTCCGCGCTAATGTCCCTGCTCTTCTCTCAGTTAGCCCAAAAAGTCTCTCAGCTCTCGTTCACATATGCTGTTCGTTGTAAATACGGTGGGACAATGCGCTTTTCGGTGATTGTATTCCTGCTGCCTGGTTTGCCGGTTGCCTTTCGTCTGGGAGGTCTCAACATTGATATCTGACCCCGCTGAGGTCGCGCGGATGTCGCGTGCCCGCGCGTGTGTCGTGTGGGCGGCGCGCGCGGCGGTTGCGTGTTTACCGTGTGGCGCTTGTTTCCCTGATTCCGTGTCTGAAGGCCCCGGAATACCGGCGATCTCAAAATGCTGTTCATTCATCGCGGCTGCTGATCGGGCCTCCCGTGGAATTTCGCGCCTGCCTGTTCATGAGTTGCAGGCAAGCGAAGCCTCGGCCGCTGCGGCGTCACAGGCCAGCTTCGGGGGTCATTCGGCGGTGTTGTTGAGGAGATAGTTTATCAATAACCTTTTGCTATAAAAGGAAAGGAATTAGGCCATTGGCCATTAAGCGGACTTACAATTTGAACAATAAACAGAATATCTATCTACGGCTAGGGCGGGACATCCGATATGGGAATTAAAATACCTCCCTAAACAATAAATTTCAAAAAGGGCGTCTTTCATTTGGACGGTTACGTGAGTGTCTCTCGAGCGTAGCGTGGGAGAGAGATGACGAACTGATGGGGGACCACCTATGCAGTTTCATTTCGTAGAGCCGTGTTGAAGCCTCTTGCGCTCGGCTCGCCAAAGGACCTAGTCTCTCGAAGCGTTGAAGCCCTATTTGAAAAGGGTCGTGGTCTGTGTGATGTGGTCAGATCATAACGCCATACCTGCAGGCCTGGACGATTGGAAGTTTTGACATGTGGAGGGCGAGCTTTATACATCGGTTCTGCGTGATGTGCGCTCCAGGATGGATCAATAATTACTCTCAGCGCTCTCGCTGATCGGGGAGTCTGCTCTGTGTCGCACGCCGGTCTCCAGAGGATCTCGTGGCCAGCATATCGGTGTGTGCTCTGCACCCGCGAAAGTCTAGCGGAGCACGGACGGATTAGCGATGCCTGGTAGACTCTCTAGCTAATCGCGCGTAGGCTCGCTCTTCGGACACGCCAGCATATGTAGTTCTCGACCGGGGTTTACAGCCGGCGTATCAACCGTGGAAGTGTTTTTACACGCGCTTTACAATAACAATAGCTAGATCTAAGAGCGCATGGTCGTATCCATCACTCTGATCAGGCCTCAGGCGTAGGCTCAGTTTCAATAAATGTGTCAACGCGTAACAAAATGTTTACATCCAAGAAGATACGTGATATTCGGTTGAGCTTCTGTTCTAGATCCCTTATAACAGTAATTTTTATCTTTCCCTGAAATCGACGTCGAACTACAACCCCTCGTATTTTCGAATCCTATACTCTACAAGGATCTGGTTGTGTCCCATTAGAACTCATTTGTTGCAAGTTCAAGCTGTCGTCAAACTAGTTAGATACACACGAAGTACAATAGATGGCATGATAGTAGTTAACGTGTGATGTCATAAGTAATTTAATTTAGGCGCTTTATTATTCAAAAAAACCACCCAAGATTTGATAAGTACTTATTATACTCTTCTCTCTGTTCATTAATATGGGATATCTGCACAGGGCCTGCAGGTTTTGTATGGTTTAGTGGTGTCTGTGGCCCAACATTGTATTGAAAACGTGCCATAACTTGTTGTCGGGCATTTTGATAAATATAACTGATTATTACGATATGTATCTAAATGTGTTGCACGCTGAAGCATTGGGTTGATGTCGGCGTAAAAAAGCAGAAAATATAACCAACTTTGTGCTAGCGAACATCCATACTTTTAGATTTATACGCATGAATCGGGAGATCGAGAGACAATGGCCCAGTATTTGGTATGAAAAATTTGACGTAGTATGCAATCCTTTCGCCTGACAGGCCGGCACCTTACGTGGTAGCAGTCTAGAAAATTTGAAGCTTATATGACAGTAATATAGTGATTTCTGATATTTTCGATGGTGTGCCACTTTATTATATATTTAAACTCTGCGTAATATCCGTGCGTTCTAGCGTTTATGGGGTGATAAATAAAAAGGAGGTATTACACCTCCCCCTTAACCGCACCCCGGAACAAAATGTCGAACCCACCCCACCACATAAGCCTGTCTTGCCCCCGTGTCACTACACAGCTGAAAATCAAAAAACAAAATGAAACGTTCTCGCATGGCATTAGTCAAACCTCGCTCACAATAGATGACCACTCCGAATTTCTGACGGGGCGCGCGCTCAATCTTCAGGCGCATCGTATCAGTTTTGTAAGTTTCTAACCTCCACTACCCGGGCTCTATATACGAAGAAGGCCATTTTATCATCCGCGCTAGCGCCTCCAGTACTCGTCTTCACGCGGACCAGTGTGGGAGATCTCACCGTCTGACACTTGGGGCCCAGCTTTCTGTTTTTACCAGAAGCTCATTTTTCAATGGGGCTAGGTCAGAGGTTTTTAAATTGTCTCTCTCACCCAACCAGTGATAGGCCTTCTTTCGTGGGACCGAACTATTACCGTGCGAATACCGAGTATTTGCTCCGATATAGATCGCCGGGCGCTCTCGGCTTAAGAAGATCATGTAGCGCCCGGAGGGGACAGCTTGATAGTATTTGACAGAAAGGTCGAGTCTTGCACCCAGCCCCAAATTTCAACGACCGCAGAGCACGCGGGGGGAGTGGGGTACGCGTGTTTAGAAAAGATATAAGTATAGAACTAAAGCAGAGAAAGGTACAAGATATACAATATAGTATAAACAATTCCGTTAGGCTTACTGATTATAGAAGCTATTGAAGATTTAGAGTACTAAGGCGGGCTACAGACGCAATTATTACATGCATGCAATCAGGTCGATCTGTTGCCAACATGGGTGATAGTAGACGTCTAATTCAGGATTTGATATCTAACCAAATACTCGATAAAAGGTATCGCCTCATTTAGTAAAATGTATAAGAATTTACAATCGCTAAAAGTTGAACTAAACTGTGTAAATAAAAAATGGCTTTACAGAAAAGACTATTCTAAGGATTAATAACCAGTCTATTTTATAAGATAGTACTCGTAGTAATAAAGTAAAGCATAGAGAAGGGCTGTGGCGCTGGACCCACTCTGTAGAACCATTTGAAGGGTATCCAGGAGGCTGATTGCATATTAAACATTGCTTTCAATAAAAAATCGCGAAAATTCAGGAATCTCGGTTCTGAGGATACAGGCCTTAGTCGGGCTCTCTCTCTACCACTCGTACTCGGAACTTCGCTTCATAGCGACAATGGTGCCGTTACTGCACATTACCGGCGTGCAATCAGCATGACACGCTCGCAGAATCGTAAATGCTTAAGAAGGTTTTGAGGCCGATATTTCGCTTTGCTGGGTCCTATTTCTCGCGCGAAGCACAATGATAAATTATCATCGACAATAGAAATAGATTTTGATTGTTTCTTTAAGATGAAGGGATATTAGCGAGTCATCGACCCGAGGTATTGAGTATCGGAGACATCGCAATTAGAGATCAGCGTATTGTGAGTACTGCGCATTATATAGATAGTGTCCTTTGTTAGTGCAATCATATTTGGTCACGATATTGAACTTGGAAAGAAAACAAAGTAGCCAGTGTGCATATCGAGGCTCTGTGATATAAGGAGAGAACAGCTAATAATTGTCAACTCTTCAGTATTACTCAATCCACAATCACTTGAAAGCTTGGGTTTAGCGTAGACTTAGACGAGAAAGATTATGAGCTACCTGAATATAAAAACCAATTTATTTGGGAGAAGGTAGGTTAATGGACCCCCCAGTTGGCGTTGATTATTATTAATGCCCTGGGCATTCATTACAGTTTATTTGGACTGGACCAGAATCGACCAACGTGCCGTGTAGTGTGTACAAACTAGAAGCAATGACACATAATGGAGTTCTACGATTTTTGGTGAGCGACTCTTTTTGTGACAAATGGAATTATTCTCGATTATTGGGAAGATAAGCGTTTTGCTACTCGTAAGTCTAGTCTCAACCGCAGTCTCGTGTTTCGATGCACTGGTGCTAATTGAGCTAATGAGATTTCTCCGGTTTCGCGTTCCCGTACACTACGCATTCTGTTATATGTGAGTCTTTGTCTCATTTCATACAACTGCTTCGAGAAATGTGGAACGGTTATCACAATTTATTTCGCGACGGCTGAGTTGACTAGACTCCTATTCGAGCGTATGCCAACTCTCCTTGTGGTTGTCGATTCATATGTGCTCAGTGTATGTTGAACTCATACATTCCCTTTGGCATCCCTGATAAGCTAAATTCACCCGTGATAGAGAGTAGAGAACTCTCTCAGCTAGATAAATGATGATATCGCGCATGCCATTAATCGGGCAGACGTCAACATAAACTACACCTTGATCTCTGGTAAGTTACGCTATGCTAAACTAAGTATTCGAAAATCAACTAAGAATACTCACTGCAATTCATGGACATCGACCGCACAAACCAGTAAGATACTCACCATAGCCCACGTACGGACCATTCTCATTCTCGATACATTGCGCTTTAAACAGCATACTCTCAGTGACTCACTGCCGTGTCCCTGTACATTTCTGAATAAATAAGAACTCCGATTACTTTCGTGATCAGTGTGAAACGGGTTAAATTAAATGGAATATTAAAAGCAAACTTGTAAGTTTCATGTGATCAGATTTTCTACGTT
>Ga0163217_1063377_pt1 | contig 13735 bp, 6 predicted proteins | sample SynspAceP_FD_185933 | JGI IMG/M metagenome (GOLD analysis project Ga0163217, IMG submission 185933) | Saline lake microbial communities from Ace Lake in Antarctica - Synechococcus sp. Ace-P (PacBio error correction) | ecosystem: Environmental > Aquatic > Non-marine Saline and Alkaline > Saline ... | reverse complement strand
CGCTATTGGTTTATATAGACCAGATCCATTTGAATTTATTAAAGATAAATGTATAAAACATTGGGCTAATTGATTTTGCTGACCTTGGAAAATTAACACTAGTGCGGATTTTTCAATTTTAAAAGGGAGGGAATTTTATAAAAAGGAATTATTGTTTCCGCTTTCTTCAAAAAGCCGGTTGAAAACAATGAAACTTTCCATGCCAAAGTCGTTACAATTCACCATTGGTTCTCCAGAATCTAAAGAGGTAAAATGTTTATAGAGCAACGAATCATGGATGATAAAAAGATACAAGCGGCGAAAAAAGAATAACAATTCAGCACCCCAATAACAAAAGAATGTTTGATAATTGGCTCTCAAAAAAAAAACAGAAATCTTACAAGAACTAGTTATGAAAATTGGTAAAGAAATATAAAACCTATTGAATACAAATAAACAATGCTTTTTCAAGTTTGAAAACGGAATCCAAAAAATAGAGTTACTGTTGTAGATGGTGGGTAAAGTCAAGTGATTTAAAGACAGCAAGTCATTGGCTTTATGCAAGGGGTGAAGGATAGATATAAAAGACTAATACAACAAAGCAGATTACCGAAGGTAAGCTTAAAAGCGAAAAAACTTATAAAAAATGAAAAAAATTAATCACCAATTATCCATGTTATTACTGTAATGATAGCATGTAGAAGAAAACAATCCTTTAAACAAAATTAAAGGAGCAGCGGGTGCTGTTAAAGAAGCCAAGCAAGGGGTTTTGAAAATGTAAGTGAAGCAGATAAAGGATTTTGAGATTGGAAGAAAACACAAAAAACTTGCTGAACTTACCCCTATTACAAAAGAACAAATAAAAGCTGGATTGGCCTGATAAAGTGGCCAAGGTATAAAAGAACAGGCATAGAATATTGGCAGCCAAATAGGTATTAGGCACATTTAAAACTAACATTTAAAGGAGAAGCTGAAAAAATGATAAACATTGACCATTTCTGATGGGGGGCAGGTAATGGCACGGGCATTTTTTTCAATGTTTATGATGATACAAAATATGGAAATTTGATAAAAGAAGATTGAATCTGGCTATGAACACACCCAAAATTTTGATGGTCAAACGTACATGACAAAATATCATCTTCAGAAAAACATGAAAAAGGCTACACTTCCAATGTTTAATTAAAACGAGAGATTTGGTATGAAGCAGATGCGAATGGACAATTGACCCAGAAGGAATTGTGGAATTTATTAAAAAAGTTGAAATTAAAAAATTAGTAAATGAATGACCCAACTAGTTCATACAAAAAATTGCCGCCGCCATTAACTCTTGTGCTGCCCCTAGAAAACCAGTTTTTATTAGCAATCTGTTTTCCATTGTTCTAACCACTTCAAGTACTGTCTTTCAATAACTGGTGATAGCATTTGCTTTGGCTTTTCCGAATTCGAAGTGGTACAGTCGCTCACCCTACGCTTTTCGGCCAAATTTCACAATACCAAAGAAATTGGCTATCCAAATTTATTATGGATTCAATGCGGGCAGGCAGAACCAATTTTCTGATCTCATAAATGGGGACGGTAATTATTATATTCATAAATTGCCATGCAGAGAGTAAAGTATTCTCCAACGCTTTCGGTAGATTAGAATAAAATACCGAAAATTCCAAAAATGAAATTGCGAGCAAGTGCCGTCATCGGATCATGTATAGAAGAACTCGGCAAATAGTAAAGTAACATTCGGTACGGCCTATATTGGTTCATAGTTGTATCTATAGAAGTTCTTAGATCTCGATGTTATGCTGCAATAATTTAGATAAGATAAATGTAATGATCTCTAGACCACATCTAATTAGGTCATAACTTGCTCTCGGCCGTGCTGATCTACCGTGATATTAGTGTCACTCTATATAATTATCTGCGATGGTCTAGTTTCCGGCGCTCGGATTCAATTTTTAATAGAAGTTGAGTATCCGCGTCCCCTTCTACCCTGCTTCAAACGTTGGAGTTAAAGAAACGTCTGGAATTTATAAAAAAGATATGTTTCCGTTCAAAAAAGACTATGGTAGTTTCTAGAATTCTTTTCAACTCTTGACGAAGCGCAACCATATGAATCAAAATACTTACCTGTGTATCACTAGACCAATTAGGGTTAGGTAACCCATTAACTTCCACGGAATTTTTCTCATTCTCGCTTATCCTCTACATGATAATATTCATTAAAGCTATAGAAGGATCTTCGGTATAATCCATAATAATAATGAGTCCAGTGGTGTGTTGTTTAATCATAATGCCAAAATATTCGGGCCTTCTGGGTCTTGCTCCCTCCTTAAGAAGAACCCAGGTGTATTAAAAGATGCTAAGCCATTTTTGATTTAATATACTTACTTCAGATTATACGCGCAAAATCATTTCGCAAAACATTTCGTTAAGATGCCATCCTGTTAGAACTTTATACCATTCAGCAAACTTACCGATCCAAAGACCATATAACGCTATATGAGGATAGATAATATTTCATTGTCAGTCCTAAAAATTATGCGCAAAATAATGCGCGTTGCCTTCATTAAATTTAAAAACGAGAATAGAGACTCTCTCCCGACCCATCCTCGCTGTTCTTTTCGATATACACTTCGCCTATAAAATTAAGTACACATGTCAATTCAGTATAATAGCGTTGGTCCCGACTTATTTCAGTGTCTTTCCTTTAGCGTTTTTGTTTAGCACCGGAAATGGCAGCATAATTTGCAAGATTATTTAGCTCGGTGTCTATCCGCACATAGGTGGTATTTGGCATACGGTTATCTGTATATCCGAGACTCCAAAAGTTTGTTATTAGTATAAGTGGTTAAATATATCAGCGGAACTCGAGTCTGAAGTTAGATGTGGCTATCTGGAAGTGTAATGACAATTGTCTGTCTGGACTTTATCCGAATCCCTATCATGATTCATAAACTATAAAAAGCTTTATAAATTTTCACCTGGTTTTTGGCGTAATATGTTGCTCGCTGAAAAGGAGACTCCTATCCAGTTCTCAGAGTTCTACTGGCTGATATGCAATTTGCTGCATTAAAACGGGTACTGCTTTAAGCTGGAAAATAATGTCTGGAAATATATTTTCCAGTATGCCATTAATAATTATAATAATTATTTATAATTACTTACCATCTATGTAATTTTTCTTCCAAATTTTGTATCATCGGCAGTTTTGTTGATACAAGTTGTTTTAGAAAAAATCATAAGCTAATGAAATAGCCCAAAACCGTAAATACATTATAAGTAAAGTGACGCGCAGGATGTATAGACGACTAGGGCGTCGCCTTTGTTCTATAAGAATTAAAGGTGTTCTACCGATTATCAGGTCCACTTTCAGCAGAGACGCCTCTGCCAATACGTTTGTAAGTTTTGCTGTGTTTTTTTCCTCGTTGAAGCATAATTTGTTAAATATTTTCGCCCATCCGCTTGCCTAAATTATTTATTATGTTTGTGGGAAAACAGCGTAGCTATGGTGTTCTAATTTAACGCGCATAACATAAAATTATTGTTATTTTGTATAATCAAGATACAAAATATAGTTAATATGTGGTTGATTGAAAATAACATTTCATTTTTAAGATATATACTTAAACACCCCATAAAAACTTTGCGAACTTCTCCTGATTTAACGGGATACTTATGAATATAGTGATATATGGAACTTTCCTATCATTCGTTACCAAAGCCAACTGCTCTGGCGCTGTGGGATCCTGTTGTCCTCCGGTTAAATATGTGAGGTGTCTCCCATGGAATACAAGATAAGCGTATAGCAAAAACCGGATAAGGGGGCGCCACTCTCTATATCTTTTGTGTTGAAATAACGTGATCTTGCTTTTTTGGACACACCTGATTTAAAAAGGTTCTCTGTAGTATATAAGACAATATCCGTTTAAAATGGATCTTTGATAATAAATGCTAATATAAGACTCTGCCAGGGCCGCTTCGCGAGTCTGGCTTGAATGCACCCTAACGGCATTGCCTGATTATTATCAATTCATAGTTTGACGATAAAATACATAGCCAAATAACCAACGCATTAATACGCTATTGACTTACTTCCTGATGTGTCATTAAAGAGTATATGAGGCATAGGCAGCAACTCCTTTTGCCCATTCTTTGGTTTTATATTGCTCCTCATGTGATTTTTCTCAATCTTTATTGAAGGTTTGCTGTACTCCAAAATCCTTGAATTTGTTTCTAGAGAAAATGAACTGTCACTTTTGAAGATACCTTAGAAAATCTTTTTGGCTTAAATTACCAACTTGAAGAAGGGTTCGTTTGGATGTTTTAGGTTAGTTTGAACTTTTTCGGGAAAGCTCTTTCTCTAGTTTACCGATGGATTATTGAACCCAGCTATATTCTCGTTGACACGAGTACGCACTTTCCTCCAAATATTCATCCATATTTTGCTTCTTGTAATCTAATAAATTTCTATTTTCAAATACCATTTCCTTGGTCATAGCTATTCTAATGATCACCAATAATGTCAATCCATTATTTGAACAATATTGTCAGACTGTCTCATAGTTTGGCAGTAGCACCATTACTCAGTCTTCGCAAATAAAATTTTAAGGGGTTTATTTCAACACCCTCCAATGTTAATAAACTTGGTCAATCTTTTGGGAGATAATGTCTCCAAACCCCTCCTTTCGGCAATCTTTCCCATGGGACACGGATATAGTGCTGGTATGTACGATCTTCGACTTAAGCCAATTTAATTAGGCTTTTGACCTTTGTATGTTAATAGGTCGAGACCATCCGTGTAAATTGATGTTGATTTGTTGATACTTGAGAATGTAAATAATCTAGTTCCGCTAAGTTTCATGTTTTAATTATTTATATATATAGAGTCAAAATCCTTGGTGTATTCATATTTCTTCAAAAGTATTGATAAATTTTTCATAATTGGGAGTATTGATTTTAATTTCATGTCGATTAGCATTTTTCATTTCATGGTTCATATTTTCGCACTTTGTACCTTTCCTTACCGGTGGTCAGCGCTCAAATTTGTTGGGCGCAGTTTTTCTCGCGCCCTCGGTCTGCCCATATGTGTCCGTTTGTGCTTTTGCCTATAGTTGTCTTGTATATTGCTTTGCGTCCAAAAAAACCGATACGATTTTCACATAATAATGTAGGAGAGATGAACTTTATCTTGATATCGCACAAAAGGTGCTTGTGTCGTATCTTTGTAATTTCATTCCGTTCGCTATCGTATACCTTCCTTAGGGTAATTTCGTCTTAGTGCGCTTAATGTGCCTTCTTTCACGTTTTTTGCGCAAATTCTTCGTATTTGTCTGGAAACTTCTTCATCACCTTAGCATACAGAAACTCAAAGTTGGCTTCCTTTTACCTATTTGGTTTTTGTGATTGTTTTACAATGAATTCGGTTGAATTCCTGGTTGACCCCTAACGGCCTATATTCCCTCGCCTCGGAAGTTGTCCCAAGAATCCTCAAAAATGCTCCCCTTTTTCGGGAAAATATTATAAAAACCGACCTTGGCTCTTTTCTCCTGTTCATCCGTAACCCTGGAGGGCTTCCTGTATGCGATATCATTTTCCCCAGCCTATCCATTTTTTTTTTATTTCTTTTGAAAAAATTTTATAAGATGTTTTCGTATTTCATGGCCAATTGCACCACTTCATTGCGTGGTCAGTTTCGGGGTTCCTTTTTTCGGTTATTACCAATTATTATCCAATATGTGACGTTTTAAAAGTTTTCCTCTATTGCCCGTAGACACTTGTACCAAACTTTTTTGTTTAAACCTTGGATCCGAGATCTGTTCTTCTGAAAGTCGCTCATTATTTACCTTCATCGAATGTCTGCTATTCCAGGTACTATAGTCTCACTGATAGTGAAAGGAGCAGCTACTTTTTTGGCTCTTACATTTTCTAACAGCACATACCTTTTCTCATAAATCTCCACACCTAAAAGTTGTAGAAACTTTTGCTTTTTCACTTTTAGGTTGATATTATATCTCCTAAGATTTTTCTGTAATTTTGAATGTATACGATTATTGATATGATCCGTGCAAAGTGCATATTAAAACTCAAATACCGGTATCTCCTACCCCTTTCGGGATACTCAATGGAGACAAAAGCAAAGATGTTTGTCGAATGACTCATAGTACACTATACATTTGCCAAATTACTCACTTCAATACTTTGAATTCTAGAGTTTACTTGTTTTTCTCTCAGTTTTCCATTATTTCTCCTCTCCACTAATCCAGTTATCTCATTTATATAGTCTTCCCTCATAATTCTTTGATTTTAGAAAGATTATAAGATCTATCGATACAGTGTTTTTATGTTTTTCATTTAAAACCAATTTGCAGTGCTTGTTTTTCTCGTGCCGCCACTATCGAATATTGTTTCCATAAGATAAGTTCAAACTGAGATCCTTCTATGAATAGCCTCATGAAGTTGTCTTGTTCCTTTCCATTAGAATGACAAGGAGTTTCAGTGACCAGAAAATCTGTTAGCTCTTCTTCATTTATAAGGACTTAAGCAAAAATCAGTTAAATTGGGTCCAAAAAAATCGAAACATTCCTTCGTTTACGATTAATTGGCTGATGATTCATAGCCTATTGTTGATAGTCACCGCGTGATTGCCTCTTTTGTTGAAGATTCTGCGTTCTGTGTCCATATTATGTTTCGTCCGAGTTCCCATACCGCCGGAATCGTTTTGTAATCCAATGGCGAAATATGTTTTTTCCTTGTTGAAGGGGTTAATAAGAACGTAGAGGGAGACTTCCTTACAATTTCCATTTGCGGTTCCAGGCCTAAGTTTCGCTCTTTTAGGTGATATTCTAGACCAAAATGCCCAATTAGGCTAGTAATTTTCGCGTAGGTGGTTTCCATTTTTTCTTCGAAAGGGGGTGGATCGGTTTTCCAAAAGGCCTTGTGCGAGGGTCGTCCTGGAAACCAAAAAAGAGATTGGCAGGTCTATCGCTAGGAATACAGGTTATTATGTTGTTAGCCACCTTCCGAACAGGCGGCAGTCGTAAAGTCACGAAATCCACTAGAATCGATACATTTCCCAACCGCATACTTGCTGTCCCTGGATTCAAAAATCATGGAAATTTTTTGTGTTTTTCTCCTGTAGTACCTTGAAAGACGTGCTTGGGTTTCCGTACGGAACGGAGAATTGGAACCACCAAGCCATCTTCGTCTCTCGATTCTCCATGCTGGGATAATAGTGCCCTTTGCTCTTCTTGCCATCGTTTGATGCGTTGATACAATAGGCGCGTCACGGAGCATTTTTTAATGTCAAACTTATAGGAATTTCCCTTCATCGGCTTCCTTGTTTTGTTGAAGTGCGTTGTTGCTACTTTCCAGGGCTTCCGTTTCAAAGTTTCTGACCTATGAATTTGTTGGCCCACCGTTGCTCTGGCTTAAATGCCAAGTTACTGAGTTTGGCCTTTACAAATGAAGAATATCATTATCTCCGTTTGGTTTGGAGTTGAACCGGGGGAATTCTCTCGCTCTTGCAAGTCTAGTCTTCATTTAATATATCCGGAAGGTAATACTCCATTATATGCCTCCGAGTAATACATTGTTCCTTTCAAAGAACTTGCTCCGTGTAAAACCTCTTCTTAGGGTGATAAGTACTTCTTTATTGGGCAAAACCAATAGGGAGACGTTCCCTATACGGGCGAGCCTTGATTTATGTTCAGATGTTGTCCATCTTTTGCTGATTTTAGATTAAGCAAATAGACAAAAGCTGTTTGTCTTTTTTAAAGGGGAAATTCCGGGTCTAAACTAGCAATGGCGAAAGATTTAAGAAACTATATGTTTCGTAGTTCTTATATAACATTCTAATCATACTATAATATAGACAGTCGCCACCAGAAAGCATACGAAGATATACTCTCGAAGGTGTAGCCAATCAGATTGTCACATTTCAGGTACATCGCTTCTTTTTGGAAATCTGAGGCTTCTGGACCTTGGCCATCCTTTTTAATCCTTTCAGTGTGCCATTCACCCCCTCATTAACTTATTAAGGTTTGCCATAAAATACGTTCCCTTTCGAATCGTGATTCCGACATCTCTTAAAATTACAAAGTTTATTCATTGAGCTCGTGGGATGTTCTTTCGGATATATATAGGTGTATACTCTTTCCTTTGTTAGATCAACAATTCATACGATAGATCTCGCTCGGACAGCCTCGCGCTTTTCATTAGCGTGTTCATTTAATTTTCCGCACCATGAGGTGAATTTTGGATCTAGTGGATGACTTATATGGCTAAAGATCCTAACAGACTCCCAAGGTAAAATGCTCTTTTCCCAATAGTTCCTTATCCCTCGGGAGCGTCCTGCGATGATATGACCGGAGATCAACTATCGGAATTAGCTGCAAGCCAAAGTCCTGGTTGGATTATAAGTTGGCTTTAAGGATGGTCATTTTGTGCTTGGACAACATTGACCACTTGTATTCTCCTTTTTATATGCTTTGTTTATTGCTTTAGAGCGTTTAAAATGAAAATCAGTATTCTTTAAACCTATTAATTGCGACCCTAATTGATTTTTTCCCGCCTTCTTAGTGGCTATGCCAGCCTATGAAAATTAGGCAGTTGCTGATGAAGTAAAAACTTTAAAGGTATTGGTCGCTGTTAGAAGTATTCTATAATACCGGAATAACGAGTTGTGCTTAAATATTCTAATTCCAGCCCTTGGAATACTAGGCTCTACACGTTGTGTTTTTTGCAATGTCATTATAGTCTTCCCGACTTGGGCATATAGGATCGTCATATTATGAATCATTATAATTCGATGCAAAGAAATCCTGACGTAATACGGGAGTTATCTCAACAATCGCACTGGATAACGTTTGCTCTGATAACTGAGATAGAAATATACAGTTTTCTAAATTCTTGTTTAATGTGATTTATTCATATCCTTCATTCATTGACATTATGTATGTCGATACAGCGCATTGTCTATTAAATATGTATTCATTTTAGAAGAAAGTGAATTGTTATTTATAACGAATTGTAGAGGGTATGAAAGACCCGGCTTACAATCAGGGCTAAATTGGAACACCGGACGGAATAACATTAAAAGTCGTTTTTCGATTGAAATATCTACCATTAGGAGAAAATTAAAATACCCGCTCCGACTCGGAGTAGTATCTTTCCCGCAAACACCATCCTTGTTCACTTAACTTTCTATAAGCGTCCTCATAATATAAAAAATATAATAAAAACCTCTGAAATTCTAAACGAGAATATTAAACAGCGCGTCTCCTCTTTAAGTACTCGAGGGCGGGAAATATTCGACGACTATCCCGCACTACTCCGGATAAATGGCTTGTATTTATGTTATATCTCTGCGCTTGTCGTTCGGTAGCCAGTTTCCTGTCTTCATATTTTGAGCTCGATTCGCCAATAAATGCGACTGCAAACGGCCTCCACAGCCTATATATTCTTTTATACAGCATATAAATTAATATAACAATAGATTCTTTGGGGTACATTCAGGACCCAAACTTATTTTCTAAAATTTTGTGCATCTCTCCTTTTATCTAAATGTTGTGATCCAATAAATAATCATATAAAACAATACATGATTGTGTTAACTCAATATTTTTTCATATCTAAACAGTACCGGAGCCGTATGATTTTTTACCAAGTAATTTGTGTTACCAAAATTTAGTACCAAGCTATCTAAAAAATAGTCAGAGGTCTATTTAGGTTTCTCTAGCATTATTCGGCAATGTTTATTTTTTCTAAATAGAATATAGTGATGGGATGAGTTTCCAGCCCTCTTTTGAAGGAATCATATTCTCAGACGATGGTATGCGCGTATTTATGAGATTGGTTCTTATTCAAGTTCGGAGAGAACTTGATGGAAATGTGTGTGTGATGTTCGTGGATGTTTGCATAAATAATGTCTGTGGAATAATCAGCCAAGCTATTACGCGGTAATGCATATTTTCGGTTTCCCTTATGGCCAAAGAACAGGTATAGTAACAGACTAAACCTTGAGTCGCCAACTTGCATGCGAATATTAAGTGGCCTATAAATGGCTTGGAGGCTCCGGTTGAAGCCGCGATATTTATTACAATGAGTCATGTCTATGGCATTATCAAATTCAAGGATTTTTTTTTTGAAACGCGTAGATCATTTATTGCTTCCACCTGGGTTTTAACCCTATTCTTACCACCAAGCCTTGAATTTTACAGTATCTCCGCACCATTGCTTCACCAGATATGGGTGGCGTGAGTTATAATAGGGCCTATTGCTATTCAAAGGCCGTGCTTAGCAGTAGATGTAGTTTATGTTGTTTATAACAAATGGCACACGCCCCAAATTAATTTGCGCACATGGAACTTATTGAAGAATGGTGCAAGGGAAATAATGTAGGTTTTGGTTTAGATGGATTGATGGTAGAGTGACAGCTGGGATAACCATGACGAGCAGCCGATTAAAGGGAAATGGGAGGCGTGGCGCGCATTAAGTTTAGGGTAAATTACTTACCCATGCACTTCTTTCTGGAAGATGCATATGAGAAAATTGAAAGAGAGTCGCCACATATAAGGAGCTTCCATAGTAACTGACTCCAGACCACTAAAAAAAAGGAAAGCAAAAAAATAAGGGTTATTATAAGCTGTGCAGAGTTTTTATTTGCTTGGTTGTGTAATGCACAGAGTTTACGACCACAAATCTTACCCATTAGTTCAAGTTTTTAGTATTGCTTTAATTATAATGAAGAGCGTAAACTAACTTTAAATATTACCATAATACATTATATGAAGTCAACATACTTTCAACATTATAAGGGTATCAGTAAGAGAATAAGCGTAGGCATAAAATACAACAAGCCTTACGTTAATGTGGAAAGGTTTCCTTGCGGTGAATTACTGGAGGGAAAATAACCATTTACACTTCTTTGAGCAGAAAGAAATCTAGCGTTTCAAAAAGATGTTAGTGTTCACCCTCCAAACGCATCTGTTTACTGTTGCCTGGTGAATTTCTGGAGGCAGTAAAAAGTTCTCGATGCGTGTAAAGTGCCCTTGCGCATAGTGCTACAAGTTTCACCCTGTAACCTGTATAAGCATGTTACATGTAGATTTTATCAGTTGTTCAAGGATAAGGAAGTTACTATGGACATACCTGTAAGGTTGTTGGGTAATTCACCAGAGTTTTAGATAATGGTGGATAGCTAATACCCCGGATGAATTGATTTCAGTAACATGGACTTTAAAGTTATTTCAGGCATTTAGTTTAGCACAGATAATTGCCAGATTCTTTGTTATCGAATATTATTCTAAATTAAAGATTGCGGAAATATTTCCGTTGACTTACCTTGTAAAAAGAATTGAGTTTAACGTATCCTTCACCCCCAAAGAAACGGACTGTAGTTGTTCAGGGTAATAGTATAAAGCTACACGATAATGCAAAACCGCCCGGTTTCTTGACAGATTGAGAGGATGAGGAAACTGAAGAAGTGAGCTGAAAGCTACTGCAGAAGCATTTGGCTTGAAGGCCCTATAAAAGTAAAAATCGAAGATAGATTTTATCGAAAAATAAGTGTAAAAAGCATCCCGATAACTACGGGATGCTTTGTAGTTCTCTAAAACGAGGAACCATGTGTGAAAGCCCCAGCATTTTATTTGTTCACGGGTTTTTGAATTCATTTTTTTAAAAGGACAAGTCATCCATTCGATGGAGCGAAATTTTGTGACCCACGTTATGGAATAAATTCCCTTTATTGGTGTCTCTTGAGAAAATATAGGGGAGAGAATGACTCTGGTAGACCCGCTCACCCCTACAAATTGGTTTTAAAAATTCCTGCCCATGCGCATTATATTCCAGTTCTACAGTAGGTGATTTAACTTTGTGATAACTGGAAAGTTGGAGCCCGTGGAGTAACTTTTTTATTGAACTTTTAAGGTTTTAAGGGCAGGAGTTATTGGTGTCTTAAGCCATCTACTATATGAACGGAAGTGGAAGGCCGTAAAATAGTTGGATGGAAAGAGGAAAAATATTCCTCAAGAAAAAGTTGTTGGATTCGTTACAGATTGATAATTAAAATCTTCTTTTGAACAATCGTTTAAAGACAAAAAGGTAGTGATGGGAGGCCATATGAATTTAAAGGATATTCAAGAGTACCGCTCACTACCAATACAATAGATTGAGGTTTGGTGTTGGTTTCGGATTTTGGAAAGGGCAAACTAAAATAGATTATGCTTGGGGGGGATGGAATGAAGAGGAAAAGGATGCCTTGGTGAAACGTTTAGAGCGCATTGGTTGGAGCTTGTCCGTCGTTTGTATTGGTCTGGGGTTCAATTAGAACAATGGAACGAGTTTAACGGCACCTAATTAAAGACCTTAAGCGCTACTTTAAATTCACGGAATGCTGTTCGTTGCCGTATTTCTTCCCGGTCCCATGGATCACTATTCTCCAATTAATAGACCGTATTTGTACTACACTAACCTTTTAATCCGATTTTCCGGAGGTAAGTGAGCAATCATGTGGCTGGTTGGTGGGTTTTCAGTGGGAAAAAATATTACGATCATTATCCTGCAGCATCATTGGTCCACATCGGGCACCTTCCCAATCCCAAAGAACTTCATTGTTAAAGGTCCTTTGATATGTAGATCCTTGTTTTGGGTGATATAACTTCGCAGGGAAAATGAAGCGTTAGGTTGGTTTTCTACCACCCAGCGTTATAAAATCTCCAGGTTTTCACTTCTTGGCCGTTTCCGATACTTTGGTGTTTTGGAAATTACAAGCAAGGGAATAAGGTGGCCTTTTTTTATTGTAGTTTTTTGCCGAGTTCCGCTTACTACAATGGGTTGGGTAAGTATCTATTGTGTCAACACTTGTGCTACCATTACCTCATATGCTTGTATTCGTGGTGTGGTCCGAAGTTTTGCCACCCTGATTAAACTAAACTACTAAGAGGTTTTTGTTCAGTAACATCCTGTTTCCGAAGGAATCGTATACATTCAGAGTTTTTTCTGGTTGAAAGACCAGAATGAGGACAAGGGGTTTGGAGAATCCTACCTCCGCATCCCAACTTAAGGCCAAAAAACACAGAAAATGTGGCTATTGGTTTTCATCCGCTTATTTCTTGTACAACTTTAAAGTTACTATTTATCCCCACTCAGTTACCTTAAGGATATTAAATACCTGAGGGTAATCCTTAAAAAGCCAAAATCCTGATTTCATTGCCGGTAAGGGTATAAATTTTATTGCTGATCAATTGACCAATTATAATTAAAAATTTTGGTATTTACACTATTGGGGCCAATTATTGAACAACTAGGGCTAATTTCCTCCAAACAAATGGGTTGGGGGTGAATACCGAAAGGCTCGATCAATGAGCATAATTTGCTCTTCAAATTACACCGCTGGCAAGGTAAATTTTAGATACTTTAATTTGGTATCCCTTTTTGTTAGGTCCAATGTATGCTGATAGATATTTTTGGTTTGGGTTACAAATACCAATTTAATTCAACATTGTATTAAAAAGCCTCCTTCTAAATTCATTGGGTTTGATTTCCATCCGCAACAAGTTTGAAGTCACGCTCAGAGAGGTGGAGTTTGTGTTAAATCAATTATATTGGAGAAACATAGGGTCATATTACCTTACTACCTTCCGTTCCCATAAATGCATAATTGCATAGGGTGCCGGCAGTCGAAGGCCTGTTCTTCAAAATAGAATATTGGGTAAAATTTAGCTGCTTCTCATTAACTCCAGGGTTTTTCGCCGTTTAG
>Ga0163217_1034467_pt1 | contig 13735 bp, 11 predicted proteins | sample SynspAceP_FD_185933 | JGI IMG/M metagenome (GOLD analysis project Ga0163217, IMG submission 185933) | Saline lake microbial communities from Ace Lake in Antarctica - Synechococcus sp. Ace-P (PacBio error correction) | ecosystem: Environmental > Aquatic > Non-marine Saline and Alkaline > Saline ... | reverse complement strand
CCAAAAATATGACATTTATTCCCACACCGATAGGACGATGGGGACACTAAAGTGTTGATTTTGATACATGGGGGGTGGATGGGAACGCTGGTGATAAAATCCTTGAAATGGACCCTTTTAAGGATTTTAAAGGGAGCAATTTACCTGAAATAGCAGTTGCTAAATATAACTATAGTTGGCCGATACACAATGCCACCATTTCCTAGGCAGAGGTAAATGATATTAGGACCTAGTGGTTAATGAAATTGCGAGGACAGAGCTAAGGAATTTCAAATATCCCACGGAGATAGGTTTATTCGGTACCAGTTGCTGGTGCACACCTTTCCCTTTTATGGAGCTACGCTTCACGACACTAAAAGCAGGTAAAGATGGTCTGTATCTAGGTATTGTAGGGCCTACCAATGTTGGCGAGGCCATATGTTAAATTAGCAACCATTCAGAATTAAGGACCCTTTTGATCATTTTGGGAACGATCAAGATGTGTTGGAAGAAGTTAAGTCCGTTTATTACAAGGTTAACCTCCACTTCTCCCCAACCATTTTTGTTTTATGGGGGCTCAAGACCCTTTAATTCCTAATTCCCAAGGAATAGGCACTAAGGGATAAATTAAAAGAATTTGGATGGGAATACACGGAGTTTACCCTATCCCCAAACGGAGGTCATGGTTGCGGTAGGACTAGATCTTTTGGACAACTTTCCCTTAAACTTAAAGCTTTTATCCAAAAAAACTATAATAGGTATAAGGCTTTAAAAAAAACTTCCACGGTTTGAATACTGATTAAAGTATTTCCAACTTGGCCAAAACCGAAGCAAAAGTTTTCTTTTATGTCGCCCTGGTCAAAATTTAATTTTTCTGCGTTTTTATCATTTGCCCGACCCCATCAATCTTAATCACCTGTTCCCCTTACCAAATCTGGTATGGTATTACTAAAGAACCCTCAGTTAAATTAGGAATCCACCGCAATTGGTGTTTTCCCCACATGGGTTACTAAGATTCTGGTTTTAGGTTTAACGCCAACTTCCGTAATTGATTTGTCATTGGTATTCATACCTGTGACGGCGGCGTCCCCATTGCACAGTTTGTTTCTGCCTGTATCTACTTTTTAATCAAACATCGCCAAAAATATTTCGACATCGATCAATGGCGTATAATCTAAGCTTGAAAACAGGGGTGAGATTTATCCACATATTGTCATCAATTTCTTCTATAAATCTACTATGGCTGGGCATCTAACCAACTTGCCCCAACCGATATCTGTTTCTGATGTATAGGTTAAATACGCCTGTTTTTTCGGCCCTTGTCAACGCCACATAAAACAAGCGCCTTTTCCTCTTTCCAATTCACTCCTTAGTAACTCATTACTCATGGCAGATGGGGAAAAGATCTTCTTCCATTCCTACGATAAATAAATTGGGAAATTCCAAATCCTTTTGCCAAGTGAATTGTCATTAAAGCCACCCTGTCATCATCCCCTGTGTCTTTATCTTAGGTCAGTGCCAGTGCTACATCTTTCCAAAAAAATTCACCTATTATCCCCTTTTTGGCATCTGCCATCCTTTTGCCCTTCTACAAAATCCTTAATACCCGTTCAATAGTCCTTCAATATCTCCATTTTTGCCAATTCCCTCCGGAGTGCCGTTCTTTCTTGAATTCCACCAAAACTCCTGATTTTTTGGCAAACATGTTTCTGCCGAAAGTAAAGGATCCCCGCACTTTCGTTTATTATCTGAAAAGCTCTTGATCATAGCTACAAAGTCGCCCAATTTTCTTTTTGTATCCAGAATTAATCTTTAAATCAATTCTGGCAAGGTTTTCCATAACCTCCAAAAATAGAAACGGTTGTAGTGATTTGCGGCCAACGGTAAGTTTATTCCAAAGTTTACTCGGCCCATTCACGTGGGGAAATTTGATTAATACGCTTAAGTGCCTCTTCATCCTTTGGGATTAATGACCAACGGCAAATTAAAGGACCAGAACGTTTTTATTTCCTTTTTCCGCTGATAAAAGGAAAGTCCGCCAATATATTACGATAATGGTATAGTTTCCCGTTTTCTTAGGCATCTTCTATAGCCCTTTGATTGGGAGTTGTCCTATATAGTATCGCCAAAAAATTACCATTGGGCATGCTGGTTTTGCATTTTTTCCTCAAAATAGTCCAGAGGACAAAGCGTCCTCTTCGGCATCCGTTGTACTCCTAGGCACCTTGATCAAAGGGCCCTTCTCATGGAAGTCCAGTACACCTTTTCCAATTGATTTGTATTCATGGCGAATAATGGAGTTTGCAGCATTCACGATATTTCGAGTCCGACCTAATTCTGTTCCATCGGTACATGCCCACATTGTCATTTAATCCTTTTGGAAATAAGAATATTGCTAATGTTTGCTTCCTCTAAAGGGAATATATACTCTGGGCATCATCCCCTAACTACACAGATATTCTGAAATCTATCTGCTAAAGCTTTTACGATCAAATACTGCGAATGGTTGGTATCTTGGTACTCATCCACCAGAATTGTCCTGATATTTGGCCAAGACTTCTGGAAAACGAGTCAAAGCTCTTGTCCTTAACAAAAATCATCAAAAATCCATTGCTCCGGCCTTAAAACACCTATCTACATAGTTCTGATATATTTCCCCCATCCTTTGAGTTTTTTGGCCATGGCATCGGGCCTCTTACCAAATCGGAATTGTTATAAATGCCTTTACAGTAATTTAGACTGGTTTTTATAGGGAGGATATTCTATTTTGTACCTGGCTGATATTTATAAAATCCTTAATCCAGTCCCATTCCTTTAATTGATTGCGAAAAGAAGTCGCTGAGGAATCTTGAGTGTCGTAAATAGTAAAGTTGGCAAGGATAACCCAACTGTATCGCCATCGAACCTCAAAAAGCTTGGCAAAAACGGAATGAAAAATACCCATCCAAAGATTCCTTGGCTCAGAGGGTTTACCAAACATATCCGAAAATACGTTTTTTTCATTTTCCCTTTGCTGCCTTGTTGGGTAAAAGTCAAGGCCTTAAAATATTAAAGAATCAAACCCCTAGGCCTCATCCAAATAGGGCAATGCGATAAGTCAATACCCCATAGTTTTGACCAGAACCCTGCTCCTGCAATGAACCCATTAGGAGGGCCATTCTTGTGTTAAAACAGGAGCCTTCTGGAGCCTCATTAATTTGATTAATATACTTCTCCAAAAACGCTGTATTTGATATTAAGGTATTGACAAATCGGTTGAATTTAAACCATAAAATAGCCTTATCAAAAAAATCAAACTTTAATATTTATGATTGAACATGAATCCTGAAATAGTTCTATTGTTTAAATTTTAATTTTTTAAAAAATTTTTAATTTTTTTTTTTTTTTCCCCCTTTCAATCCACAATTTAAGGCCACCAAGAACTTTTTAATGTATTTTGCCGCTGCTCCTCTTAGCCATCACAATTACAATTTGATTATAACTGAATTAGTCGCTATGATAAAAATCAATTTTTCCTGTAAACTTTAAATCCCATTTAATGTTATGAAATATCACTTAATTATCACGTTGCTTTTTGCTGGTTTAAGCTCCTGGGCCCAAAAATTATAATCTTGAAAAAGGAATTAAGGGTGTAGAACAAAAGGTATCGATTGGAGGAGGGATTTTCATCCAAAATTCCGGAATTATCGAACAGGGAGTTCAAAACGGCCGAAAAAATAACAGCGCATTTAAAATCTTTAGGAATTAGAGGTTCAAACTGGAGTTTGCATAAAACTGGGGTGTAGGGATTCTAAAAGGAAATAAAAAGGTGGAAGGTATTAGCTTTGAGGGAGATATTTGATGCACTTCCAGTTACCGAGGAAGAAACGACCTCCCGTTTAAATCCATAGATAATTTCAGAATTCTTGGTCAAGAAACAGGCGTTATGCACGCATGTGGGCCATGAACCATACTGCCATTCTTATGGGCTTGTTGCAGAAATCCTGGCCAACATAAGGACAAAATTAAAAGAACGGTTAAAGGTTTATTTTTCAACCTCGAATAAGGACCACCACCTGGAGAAGAGGGAGGTGCACTCTAATGATCAAGGAAGTGTACTTAAAAATTCCCGATGTGATGCCATTTTTGGATTACCATACTTTGATTAGTGGTTACCTGTGGAACAAATTGCCTAACAAACCTGGTGGGTACTTATGGCTGCGGTTAGAACGCTTTGTAGTTTAAGTAAAAGGGAAGCAGACCCATGGTTCAGAAGCCCTGGAGTGGGGTTTGATCCAAATCTATATGGGCGGCAAAAAATTATAGATGGGTATCAATCGATCATAAGTAGAGGAATCAATTTACTCGTTGAACCGCAGTAAATTAACTGTAGGAAAAATAACTTCGGGGAGCAGTTCGCTTTTAATATTATTCCAGAAAGTGCCGAAATGATCGGAAACTTAGTACGTACACTAGATGCCGATATGAAAGCGCTGAATTATTTCGCCGTATGACTTGAAATGACCGCAAAGGTCTTTGCTAAAAACTTATGGTGGGTCTGCCAACCGATAGAATTTTGAAAATAAACAAGCCCATTCCTATAATGATTGAAAAAAACTAAACCGAAAAAATGGCTACCTACTTTGGCAAAAAAGTGGCGGGTACTGAGCATGTAAAAATTAATTAAAAAAGCAATTAACCTGCGAGGTGAAGATTTTAGGGTTTTTCAGAAAAAGTGCCTTGGCTTTTATTTCTTTTTAGGTGGTATGACCACCTGGCCAGCACAAAACACCCTTTCCACACCATACCCGCCCGATTTTAGTATCGTTGAAAATGGATTGAATTCTTAGGGGTTTAGGGTACTTACTGAAATGAGTTTGGATTTACTTTGAAACCAGTGAAAAAAACATAAAATAAAAAACCAGGACTCACAAGAAAATCAACTATAAAATTGGAAATATTGTATACTGCTTAAATACCTCTGGTGCAACTATAATGGTCACACAAAACTTTAGGGTGCCATTTCCTAGCCTTAAAGGATTGGTAGGGACTTCCCTTATTTGGAACGGAAAATATTATTTAAAAAATAAGAGAGGCACCCAATTAATTTAAATATTAAATTTGCTCCGCGAAATGAATATTTTATTAACCTTTGCAGGAAATCAATAATTAATTAAGCTACCCCAAATAGTTCTATAAACAAATTTTTATCCAATGCAGAAGAAACATTTTCTACACACTCTAGTTTTATAATGTACTTACTATTAGCCATGCAACAAAGCAAAAAGGACCCTTATTCTGGAAGTGTGATTAATCTGTAGGACTCGAGTTAGCGGAAGCTGAACTGGGACTTTCAGAATTGAAACTGGAGGAAAGGATTGCGTCTGCAAAGTTGAATCTTTTACGAGGCGCAGGTTGATGACTTAAAGAAACTAAATGCCAACCTATTTAAAAAACTTAAATAGTTTTACGGAGCTTCTAATAAAAGGTCTAATCATATTAATAGTACGCTAGAAAGTCTAGTTAAAAAGGAAAGGGCAATTAAGAGAATCCAATGAGAACTAAGCAAGCCGCGATTCAATTATCCGGGCCGTATTTACTCAATTTAAACAAACGTTGGCAGTGATCCTAAAATTACAGTGAGCAATGAGCCGTAGCCGTTGTAATGGGAAAAATAGTTATGTTTTCGGCGATAACGTTTAGAATTTTAAAGTACAGGAAAGGGCAGAAGAATTATTGCTAAAAATTGGTGCTGTCTTAAAAATGCGAACCTACGATGGATATTCAAGTTGTTAGTAAACAGTAATTTTGGTTGGAATCCAAAGATATAAGTCCTAACAACGTGGGAGATCGGGTACACAACAGGCTGCGGCCATAGCCAGAATACTGGAAAAGTAAATATCAAATTAATTAGAGCCAACGGAATCATTGCGACCGGCAAATATCGGAAATTAGGGCTTTATAACCATTTGAACATCCACAGAGATTATAGTGTCAACCAAAATTTATATGAATTCTATTAGTGGTTAAAGAGAGTAGTTGAAATAGACTCAATTAATTAAAAAAGCGCTATTAAGCGCTTTTTTTTGGCCATGTTAGATCTCCCTCCATTTAACAAATGATAGGGCAAAAATTTAAAAACCCTTCATAATTTATTAAGGAATAAACCGTTTTAACATTCTTACCAAAACCCAAAAAATACCAATACAAAATGAACGGAGAGGAAATTTTTAAACTTTTTGCCTAATTTACTACCAGCTGTTGTAACCGGAATGGTGCCTTTTATTTTTTCAGGTTACCACACCAGTGGAACGAAGAAGGAAGAAAGACGATACCTATTGCACAAAAGACAGTCAAAAAGATACCTTGCCCATTAGGACTACAGGCTTAGGAAAGAATGGCGCTGTTTCTGAACGAATTGCCTTATCCCTAGTTGTGGTTAGTTCGGGTTGGACCAAGAAATAACAACAAAAAATATTATGAAAATTTGTGATCAAGGTATGAAACTGATTTGAGCATTAACTTTATCCCAGCAGATCTATTTTTAATTTGGAAAAAAACCGAGATGAATTTGGAAATCATTAAAGCGGCCAGAAAAAAGTGCTACCATCCAAAATGATCAGAAAAGCAGGAATGAGCGAATCCGATTCGGCAGATAAAATTACGTTGAGGGACGCCCCTTTTAAATTGGAAAACTATGGAAAAACATTCACATCCGCCACAGCCTTTGTCCTACGTTAAAAAAAAGAAATTGGGGAAACTTGGTAAATGGAAGGTTGAATTAGGTACCACTAGAAAATTTATCCTCGGCATTAACTATAACCTTGTTGCCACCAACTGCGGACATGAGTTTTTTGTGAAAAAAGTTAAGGAATTTCTGTATAAGTTTAATTTAATTGGGGTTAATATAAGTTTAATTGCACTCCTGTTATGCTTTGCGGCCAATACCCCTTCCGAAATATCATGGTATTCTATCTTGGTCCACAAGACAAACCCGTATATGCTCAAACATTTAGGGAAAAAACCGGGATTTTTGCCCAAAACGCTTATTATGATCAACATATTATTTCGGGATTCCCAAGATTATAGGCATCTAATCTCTGTAGCTCCCCTTCTAATTGCCTCCCTAATGGAACAACACAGCCCAAACCACCATCGCCATATTCAAATCCGTCCTTTTTAACCAATGACAATAAAGGGAATATAGTTACAGAATCCCCAAAATCAATCACAGAAACTCATTCATAGGAAAAAGTCCTTTATGGATTTATATCTATTCCTGTTTTAGAAAGGTTGGAAACCGTACCACCACATCCTTATGGGCTTTCTTTTAATTCTTTGAAATTCCTTAACGGTAAAATTCTTTCTTATGTCCTACGCAAGGGCCTTACTCTCCCCAAGTACGTTTTTGCTCTTTATAAAATGGGCGCGACCGCACACACGTCAGGTCAAAAAATTTATTGGGAAAACATTATTCGCGATCGCCCTTTTTTTCTAACTATAAAGCGATTTAGACTAAAAATGATGCGTTGATTAACATTGGGTATATATCATATAGCTTCCCAATTTTATTTAAAGCAATTGCGGAAGTAAAAAGAAACTTCCCGTAGAGGTGGCTACTAGAATGTTCATATTCCCGTCTTTTCAACTTCCATTAAGTATTGGGCCACTCCACCTGCCAAAAAGGCACCTTTTACTTCCTCCCCCACTGTATCACCAGTGCTTTCATATAATCGCAGTCTCTATTTCGCGTTGGTCTCCGAATTTTTATGCTTGGCAAAATTAAATCCACGCTTCCCACCAACAGTCATTTTCCTTTTCAAATATAGAAGTGAGTTGTTGTGAGTACCGTTGTGTATAGTAGAAATTGATAATGGGCAATTATTGTGGATTGGGCCACATACTTCCTATCCTGATATTTTGTTGTTTCTATTCTATCAGCATAAAAGCAAACATACTGTTAGTAATGAAATACATTTTTGGATGGCATTCTATTTATTGTGTAACCTCGGTTTGCAATATATGGCATCCACTTACCGTTGCCCCCTCTTCTAATGGCTTCCTCAATAGGTACCATTAACTGCCTAGACCCCCATCTGGGCATATTCACAACCATTTTTCTTTTACCAAGCTCATTAAATGGGGTGTGAATCAAGAAACCAAAAATCATTCACAAAACTCCTCATAGGTACAATTGTTTATGGATTTATATTCTTACTTGGTTATAATGATTAAATTGGAAACGGTTACCACAATATCAAGGGTGTCCTTTTTCAAATTTGCTCAAATATACGGACTACTGAGAAAAATCGGTATTCTTTGATCAATTCCAATAACAATTATGACTTTCCCCAAAGGTCTACTTTCCCTTAAAAAAATTTTCATCACATTAATATGATGTATTCCAATCCGTCTCCAATCCATATTTTTTCTAATTACCAAAGGGGCAATACTAAATATCATTTTGATTTACGGAGTATAAACCTGCCTAATTTTCTCTATTTTTGAAGCCGCCAGATGAGATATTAGCAAACTGCCCGTAGGAAGTACCCAAAAACAAAATCGTATTGTGATTCATTTCCTCCATCCAGGTATTGAGCTACGACCACCAGCAAAATGGCCACCCTTGCTACCACCACCAGAAATAACCATTTGCTCTCATTCCGAAATCAGTTTGTTGCTAATATAACGCAATTCCTCCGCATTTTAATTACTTTCAACTCCCGTCAAATTCGTCCCTATATTCCTTTTGTTCCAAAAGTTGGTCCAATTAGTGTCCGTGCGTATTTTCTAAATTGCCAAGCATGGTGCTGGGTACTATTTATTAAATCCAACCCAAAATGTCTTATCCGAAAAAACCTATCAAGTCCTCCAAAAATTAAATGTCACCTGCCCGCTACTTCATTTCAAGGTTTTTTTTTTTTTTTGTTTTAACTTTGGGGGAGGTGATCACTTAAGCTCCAAATAATAATCATGGTGTTATTTGGGTTCATAATCTTTTAGGTTAAGCAAGGCCAAGGTGAAGCCATAATGAATCGGATATTCTTTATTAGAAAAAAGCCTTCATGTTTTTGTTCTTGTCTAAATACGTTGCCTCTATTTCGCTGGATAATTTATCCATAATTTGGTAAAAGGCATCGTCTCTTTGGTAATAATAGCTTTATCTTCCAAAAGGATTTCAAAACCAGACTGCAGGTTTAATGTATCTAGCTCTAATGAGATGCCTATCGCCTGGCGAAACCATAATATTCCATTATTCCCTAATACCCCACTTATAAAATTCTCGGATAAGATTTATAATAGGTATTGATTATTTTGGATTTTAATGAAACGGGATTTGTGCTTTTCCCAAATACCTTTTTAATAATGCGGACTCATTGTCCCGCACTACTTATCATTACTTGCTTTTTGCAGGTCGAAAAAATTCTTTTAAATCCTTGCGATTCTCGAATCAAACTTAGCTTTGCCCAGTAAAATAGAAATTCCTTTTCCACTAAACATCGATTCTGAAAAAACCTGTTTAAATTCGTCGCCACTCCCGCCAAACTCCATTTCCTAATAAAGTGTCGTTCACCGTGCATTTCATATAGGCGTAACTTGTTTAAATTACGGCTGAATTTACCTTCTTGAAATTCTTCCTTCCCTAATTGTTCCCTTGAGTACCATGTAATGCCCAAGCACCCCTTTTTCATAAAAAGTAAGGACTCCAGCTTTTGGGATCCAATAAGGGACTCTCCCATCTTCCTTTTTTTGGCATAAGGCCTGAATTCGATCGGCCGATTCGATTAATTTCCAATAATAATATTCTTTTCCCAAAAGCTTTCTTTTTCTGCTAGGAGGGCATAATAGTTTGGCAAAAACCTTCAGAAGCCAATGACTGCTTCAGCCACTTTCGGTAACCCAAGATCACAAAACCACTGATGTGCCCATTTCATTGGGCGTTTACATTTTACGTTAATTCTTGTCCTTAAAGGCTAATGGAATCCAATTACATAAGTATCGAAAAAATTGTGGTTGCCCGTATTTTCCATTCCCGGCATAAGAAAATCACGGACAGGAAATCTGATTATAATTATTGCAAGGATAATCGACTCCGATTTTCAGTCTTCGAGGAAATCAAATATCTCCTTGGTGAAATCCTATAAGTAGGTTCTATTCAAAAGAACTATCCCTGGGTAGTGATATAACCCAATGGGTTACTCCCCTACTCGATAAAATCCTGCTTTTATGGTAGTTGCCCTATGAAAAAAGCCAATAAATAACTGCTTCATAGGCCCTTCCATATTTAAAACTCCATTTTTTTTAGTAAGTCAAGTTCCTTGTGCCTAATAAGGGCACCATTGCAATTACCCTCAAAGTTCCTATCAAAGGCTGATGTCCAAATCAAACTCAACCTTTTCGGTCATATCGGTCAAAACTGGGAAGCCCAGTGGCTTTGTATAATTTTCCCTTGGTCCCCCTGGGTCCCAAGACCTGCTCGTTTCCGGGTATCTCATCCGCCCATCCCAAAAAAACACTGTTTGTTTAGGTTTGGTCAACGTAGTTTTATTTCAAGGAATAAGATTTATTTGGCTTTAAATTTTTTTATGAATGATAATATTTTTACCATTATTGATGCGCCCTTAACCTTTTGTTATGTGAGACTAACCCTCATGAATTGCCCAGATTTTTGCATCCAAAAAAAATGGAAATCCACTTTTTTTGCAAGGCCTTCAATCATAGGTTAAATTCCGCTAATGGTTTCTTGCTTGGGATCAATACTTATATCGACCCTTAGCGCGAAGAAAATCACCTGCGTCCTGATGTTGTGCAGAAAACAACGAAGGTTATCAAAAAAAAGTAAAAAGAAAAGGGGATGCCTCATTATTACAAATATAAGGCCCGTTTGGTATTGGCCATGTTCAATTTATTAAGAAATATACATTATAATTTATCTAGCAAATCTTGTTGCCTTATCGTATTCATCGGCAGTCGGTGGAATTTTGACCCAAGACCAGCTTACAAGCATCGTACTTCTTCTTGCTTTAAAAGTATGGACAATGCTTGTACCACAATGCTTCATTTTTATAAACCGACGCTACCTGAGGCTAATTGTCCAAATCTTATCAGCACTGTCATAGGCCTCGATTTCAATTTGGTGCAATTACCTTCTATTACAATAAACAATTTCTTGCCTGTTGGAAATCATTACGCAATAGTTTCGCTTAAAATAATCAAGTAGCCTCCATATAAGACTTATTATTAAAAAGCATCCCTCAGCTTTCTTGGCCAAAGGCATCTCCATTACTTCTCTGAACCAAAGAGGATAGTTTCGGGTTGCCAAAAAAATCGGTTATACTGTGGCTGATTAATTATTCAGTTTAGCAATTACCCTCCCAATGGAAATCAATGTACACAATTGCACGGCCGCATACTTCCAAATTACAGTCTTAAAGCTCGTTGGCGCTTTTCTTTCAAAATGCTCCTTTCCCAAAGTTTCAAGTTGTTCAAAAAGCCGGTAAGATCTTCCAAGTTCAGTTGGAAACTTTTCAGATTAAATATGAGAAAGTTTCCTTATAGGCTTCAAAAAGATGCCTTGAAAGATTCATCTCCTACCCAAAGGGCCTCGAGTCCTTCGGGCTTTCGAATCAGGTTTCCTGTCCAGATATGCATTTTCGTCTATAATTTTCTTAAATCCAATTCGTTCATATTTTAGGCTTTTAGTTTTTATATTCCGACGATTCCTGCCACCATTCGAGTCAATTCGCCAATGCACAATGATTTTCTTGGCGATGCATAGCATAAGTAACACCTAATTCTGAGCACCTCTTCCATTTGATTTTATTCGGAAAGTAGTTTTTTAAACAGTCTTTGCAGGCGTCTCCTCAATTTTTGAACATGCGATCGAAAACCACTTCTTTTGTTTTTCGTGATCTCAAAATTCATCAGCAAGTTGGCAATGCATCGTCCATTTAATAGATATCACTTCTTCGTTTATTGTTTAACCTCCTTTAAAGAACTTTTTTTGATTTCGTTCAACCATCGCCGTTTACAGGAGTAAAGAAAAAATAGCGTCGAAACGGGACAAGGTCAATTGCAGCCTTTATGGTTTAGCCTGATTGTTAATGGTAACCAAATAAACCCCTCTTGCACAACATTCTTTGGCGGGCATTCTTCATTGCCGGCCTATTTTTTTTGATATTACCCGACCACTTTTGGCTACAAAAAACGGGCTAAAGAATGCTTTTTAATCACCCAAAAAAGGGCTGTTCATTTCAATAACCCCTCTAATATACTTCTGAATCCGGATGGACATTGGCTTTGCCATTCAACTAAAAATTCCCCTTAAAAGTAACAAAACTATGAGTTCTTTTTTTACAAAACTACTATAGGTCTGTGAATATCAACTCTATAAAGATTCCCAGATATTGGTGACAATGTATCTTTCCTGATTTTAAAGCTTTCTATTTTACCACTTAATGGTTCATGGCTTATATCCTAATAAACATAGATAACAAATGATTGAAGGAAATCACTTGGGGCTCATTAAAATAATCTAGCCGTATTCCCTTATAAAAATTGAAGAAACAATTAAAATATCTCCAAAATATTAGGGTAAACAAAATTGAAAACTGTTTGATAATAAGGGAGAACAATAAAAAAATCATTTTAATTTTAAAAATAAAAAAAAAAAAAAATTTATTTCATTGAAAAAATGCAAAACAAATTTTAGGGACTTTTTTAATGACGCGGGCCTTTGAAATAAACAAGTTGCCAAAGATTACAAACAGAAGATACGATTTGGAAGGACATTATACCCGTAAGGGCTACTCCCCAATATTTTACGGATTTAAAAGCTTCTGCCCACTGGAAAACTAAAACAAACATTTTCAAAATCGATGTTTGATGGCTCAAGGTACCTTTCACTACCGGAAAACGGTTTTGAGATAACCCATGAATGATCTTGTTTTGGCCCAACAATGGTAGTTCGTTTCAGGATGGTTAGATGTGGGAATAATTGAAACTTTTTGATAGGAGCGAAGGATGCTCGCTACCAATAAAACTACTTATGGGGACTTACCCCTACAGGAGATTAAAAGCCCTTTTAGTAACGGGAGGAGAATTTTTAATTGAAAGCTACAACCAAAATGGTGGATTGTTCTACAACTTGTATATTGTCCTATACAAGTAATTGTTCCAACGGCCTCTTACAGGTGGGGGACGATATGAATATGGACGCTTTGGGACGGAATTATTGGTATGGGACTGTGAAATTGGAAAAAACCGGATGTGATGATGTTTACTTGGGGAACAAAAACGTGATGGTCAAGGAACCAAGCTGTTTAGACATTTGGTCAGGTTGCCATTTCAGGCCAGTCATCTTATATTTGGGCCTTTCTTTAACAACTTTGGTTGGACCCAAACGTGGATCGGTTTTTTGGGAGTGAACCAAGACCCAAAAAAACCAACGTGTTGGCAGAAGTACCTAAGGGTGTTAACAAATGAGAACTGCGCATTGTATCTGTCCCTATGAAATGGGTGAAGGCAGGGCCTCACTTGCGGAACTGGATTGCTTTATGATTCCTGAAGGACCCGGGATTATTTTCTTGAAAGCCATACCGGGAATTATTCTATGGGTTTGTCTAAAGAATTGGCCAGTGTTTCAATCTTGGTAGGAGGAACAAAAAAAAAAACGGTTTAGTTGGTTTTATATGCGGAATTTCTCAACCCTGTTTTTTAACCCCCCCATTTTGTGCCGGATGGGCCCCCCGCCCCCAACCCATCCCCCTTCCTCTTT
>Ga0163217_1067954_pt1 | contig 13736 bp, 20 predicted proteins | sample SynspAceP_FD_185933 | JGI IMG/M metagenome (GOLD analysis project Ga0163217, IMG submission 185933) | Saline lake microbial communities from Ace Lake in Antarctica - Synechococcus sp. Ace-P (PacBio error correction) | ecosystem: Environmental > Aquatic > Non-marine Saline and Alkaline > Saline ... | reverse complement strand
CGATCGTGATTTGCAGGTTTTGCAACCGACGCAGCGATTCGAGCAAGGTCGACGATTGGCGTGAACGTCACTCGTTGTGCCAATCACCAAGCACAAGGTTTTGCGGATACGGAGCCATCGTTCCGACACCCCCGAGGGGCTTCCCAGCTCGTCGGGTTCGATCGTCTGTTGGGGCAACATCATCAAGACGAACCGAAATCGGCCATCCCCCCCCCCCCCCCCCACCCACCACCGCGGCCCGCCATCGGAGACCTGGAGGCGCCATGCCGCCGCGAAACCCCGCACCGGCTGCCCATTCGGGTAATAGTACTGCCCGAGGCATGGTTGCTTGCCGAGATTGTATTGCGTGTTGTTGCCGAAAACCGCCACGAGGTCGGACATCGAAAACCGGCACGACCTGCACGCCGTCGTCGCACGCGTTCCGCATCGCGGTTCCAACGCACCCGCCCAAGCGTTGCTCGATAACCGAGATGAAGTTTCGGGATCGGAGTGATCAAATCGGCGACACGTAGGGACGGATAGGCCATCGTCCGCGTGCTTTCACGATGTGATGTTGAGCACGGTCGTTGCTCTAAAACGTAGGCGAGATCCAGATCCTCAACAGAATATTTCAACGCACTCTTGGAGCGGCAACGACTCGTCACGCTCTTCGTACCGGCGTGTCACGCGTGATCCGAATTCGCGGCCAACGCACGTTTGATGAATCACGATCGGTACGGCCCGTCACACTCGACCAACTCGTCGAGCGACTGTCTACCCAACGCATGTCCCCGGTATTTTCATTCGCTTCGGTACCGGTGGCGTTGAATTCCCTGTTCGCGGCATACTCCAGTCATTGAGTTTTGCGACGTTGCCAGCCAGACGCGACGTGACAACGCTCTTCCCAATCTCTCGGCCATCGGTGAACGAGAACGGGCGATCCCGGGTCCATCGGGACCGCAGTACGGACCGTTGTCAGCATCACGCGAGGCGAACCCGTCTTCACGGCCGCACGAATGCGTTGTCCATTGCAATCGAACTTGCGTGCGACTGTTGTGGACATCGTCATCGCGATCGTCGAGTCCCCTCGGTGCCAGTTCGGCCGACTTGTTTGGCGAGCACTTCGGCTTCTTGGAAGCGTTTTTTGATCCATTGAAGTCGTTGAACGTATCGCCCGAGCAACGAGATTTCCTGGTCCACTCGATTCGGCGCGAATCGCTTCGTTTCCTATCTCGGTAGCGAACCCTGTTCGTTTCGTAAATCGAGATCGATCTTACCGGTTTCCGCGTCGACGTAAAGGTCTTTCGGCGCAACGCACCGTGGACCATGGCGGACAAACGACGCACGCGAGGGCCTCGTCCGATGTTCGCGGCCTTCGACCTTGCGTGTAATGAGGCCGTTTCAAGGTCCCTGACAGCGGTGAGTGGTCGCTCCCTTTCGTAGCGGCCCGAGTTCGGTGTGATTTCAACTGGTTATCGCTTGCCGCTGGCAGCGTCGAGATCCCTTCTGTAACGATTCAAGTCGCTCTCGGCTGGTCGATCGCGCACCGCCTTACGGTCCCTGCGTGAGCCAACGTCCAGTTTGTCTTGCAAGCTCGGCGAGTTGCGGACCGGGCATTTTCCGCTCAAACTTCCCATGCCTTGACGAACCCGCAGTGCCTCGACTTGCTTTCCCTGAACGGAAAGTAAAACGCATGCCTCGGCAAACAATTCTCTCCCTTCGCTGTGTCTTCACGTTCGTTCTCTCGCGAGGGATTTCTAACGTCGCCTGAACGGGTTGGACATCCGAGGGACTGCCCTGGGAAAAACGCAACCCCGGCTTGAGCGATCATCGCCCTTGGGCCGGGATTCGCGATTCCTGAGTTGCTCCCGATCGGAATCACCACCACCAGCCCGGTGAGATGTTGCTCCGGACCGCGATCCTGGCTCAAATCCATTACCGACTGCGGCGAGCAGGCCGATGAAACCATCGAGCAGCAATTGCCACGGGCGAGGCGGTCGCCGGGATTGGAATTGGTTTTGTTCGACACCGAGGTTTCTTGGCTGACAAACGGCGTATTGATTAGGCCGACCAATTGCGCCCGACGAAGCGCCGTACGCCCCATCGCAGGTTTCAAACCGCCGCTGTTTCTCCTGTTGTCGCCTTTGTCGAGCGCCAGGATTGGCGGTGTCTGCACTGTGGTTGCCTTTGCGATGCCGAACCGGACCGGCCCGCCGTGGCGCGTGTTGGTTGGCCGGCGTGTTGGTTGCCGGTGTCAGGTTCAACAGCGTGCCGTCGATTCCCCGCGTTGGACTAAGTAGTCGTTACCCGGCGGACGCATTTCCGGGGGGGGGGGGGCCCCGGGTTTGTTCGGTTTCGATTTGGTGAAGCGGCCGGTAGGGCCTGTACCGCAGCGGTGAAGTTGGCCGCGTTTTAATGGGGCATCATCGATCGCCTGTGATTTGTTTGCTGGGTCCGCATCCGGTTGATTCTCAGCAATGCTTGAGCGTTTGCTGGACTCGTATTCTCTGCAATCCGGCAAACAGAACTGGCACGAGCGTGGGGGCGAGAACGGCGAAGCAACGCGAACAGCCAGCCGACCGCGATGCGGCGAGATGACACAAGGGTCACGTCGCGACGCGGGCTGAGCTAGCTGCGGGCGAGGCCGTGCGTCCACTGAGAATGGATGGCGTCGAATCGTTACCGGCTCTTTCAGGAGCGGTCGGACGAGGTTCGACGGCAAGTGAACCTTTCTGCCTGACGGCTGGTGCGAGCGGTTCAACGCGACAACTCCTTCTCCGCGGTGAAGACTGGACGAAAATTCGGAAAGCTCTCCGCAACGATCAAATCCTTTGGAGCCGATGCGGGAAACCTTCGAGCGTTTGCCAAATACGAAACTGCCGATGGCCCCGTCAAGCCGGTTTTCGTGTATTTTTTAAGAGATTCTTTCGAAATGCGGCTCAAGTGTCGATTTCAATACGGAAAAAAACCGAGGGAAACAGGCTGCGTGACGTCCCTCGACCGATCGAATCACCTCAGAAAATCGCGTTTTTTATTCCGCCGATTCTCACCGCCGATGGAGTCACGCGGTTTGTAAATTGTTACGCTCGCGGCAAAAACCTTCAGTTGCCGTCCGTTTTTCGGCGACGCCGGCAAACCGGTTTGCGAATCCGCCGCAGTTTCGGTTCATCCGGCGGGAAGCGTGCGACGGAGGTTTTCCAGGCCATGGACTGCAGTGTCCAACGAGATTGGTGCATGGAATAGGGCATGCTGGTCGACTACGTAAAGCCGGAAAAAACGCAGTCGCGCTCGAAATGGCGTGGGACTTAGGGCTGATCTTGCGTGAAACAATTTTGGGCTAGCGCGAAACGGCACCCCCTGCCGCATTGTGGATTTTTACGGACAAAACTCAACGCAAGCAAGGATTGCCACCGATGCGATTTGCCAACCCGCGGAGCCCTGTCGATTACCAATCGCCGAGCGAATTTGCGTGTGGCCCTCAATCCGAGGGAGGTGGTTCGCGGATTGATAAAACGATTGACCAGGAGCAAGTGCGGGCTCACCGAAATTCCAGGACGAGGATGTCCACGGGTATGTGACGAACTCGAAATTGAGTTTCGCGAGCCGTGACTTCACTCCCGCGATTACCCTCGGATTGTTTGTCTCGGCAAGTGCCTCAGTCGTGGCGATTGCCTGTTCGACGGTCGTTACCAAGTTCAATCGGGAGCGAAAACGACAAGGATGCAACCGTGCTGTGGAGGATGCCTCGGCCTACTGCAAGCAAGGGGCAAACCCTCTCCGTCGAACTGAATTGATCGAACTTGCGAAAACATATTGTTGATCTGCCTGCGCACCAAAGCCGCAGTCGGCAGTGGAATTGGCATGACTGAAAAACGATCTTACCTGGTCCGATGGTTTGGTGTTCCGTTGCGGCCTGACACCAAGGGCCAATCAAGAGGTATCTATCCTCAGCCCTCGACTCAGAAAGAAGGATTAGGTTTTCCACAGATACGCTGCGTGGTAACGACTTGCTTGGGCTACCGGTGCATTGTCAAACTTACAACCACCGCTGCGATGGCAAAGGAAGCTGACCGGTGGAAGGTTCCAGTCTTTTCCGGAGAAAAAACACGGCTGATTTCGTAGCTGGCGATGTTGTCGTGGCTGATAGCAACTTCGAATCATTTTATGACGCGTTGCTGTTAAATCGACGGGGAGTTTCTGAATTGTTTGTGGGATTCAGGGGGATGCCGAAAATTACGCCTTTGAGGCTCTGTGGAAGTACTTCGACGAGAAGATTCATTCACACTTGGTGAAACCGAAGAACAATAAGAATCGGTTACAACCTGAGCAGTGGGCAGCAGTACCTGAGTCGATACAGTATCGCTGACATTCGCTATTCGAAATCACTGGACGATCGAAGTGCTCACGATCGTTTACCACTCTGATCGACACGAAACGATTTTCGGCCGAGAGATCGCAGAGTTTTTGGGTTTGGAGATGGGGACGTTTGAAACGGACATTTAGCCTCTGGAAAACGACGATGGGTTTTTTGTGATCTTCGCTGCCATTACTCCTGAGAATCTGAAACGCGAATCGCAGTCGGAAAGTTGTTGGCCGTATTAACTTGGTCTGCTCGCTGACCAACGGGACGGCCGCAGCGGTCCTGGAAAATCCATCCGCGTGAAGTCAGCTTCTTCTCGCTCGCGAGATGCCTTTGGATGAGTTCAGGCGACGAACTTGAAAAACGTCAGACGGATTTGATGTGGATCGTTCTGCGGCAATTTCCCGGCTGGTCCGAGATCGCCCCAGGCCGCGAGGAACCCCGGGAGCTGAAACTTCGAAATTCAATCCAAATAGATCAAGATTGAAACACCCGCCGAGTCGCGCCCAAACGGGATTGGATGGCGACCGCGCCCGTGAAACCCGCCTGACAAATTCTTAAGTCCACGCCATTTCAGTCGCGCTTCTTGCAGAGGTGCCACTCCGACAAGGAGTATCTCGGTCGCCAGCGTCTTCCTGCAAAAGCGGGTGCCGCCCCATGGTGCGAGGTCCTCGGCGGGGATTTCGGCGGATTTCGGCGGATTTCGGCGGATTTCGGCGGATTTCGGCGGATTTCGGCGGATTTCGTTCGGCGAGGACGATTTTTCATCCAATCATGCGGACCACTGCAGCCATGCCTTGAAAAACCTCGATCCTGGCGTCGCGCACGTTCGGTCGGATGAAACCATCATTTCTTCCGAAGTGCTTAGCGAATGATGGTCTTGGATGACTTCACCGTGGACGTCAGTATCAATCGAAAGCGGCCCGACCGTTTGTGCATGAACGTTAGTTGCTCGTGATCGATGCCCATGAGGTGGCAGGAGCGTGCGTCTGCCAATCGTGCATGTGGGAACTTTCTTTGATGGCATGATGGACCGAAATCGTCGGTTTCGGCCAAGTGAACCCAGCCTTCACGCCCCAACCCGCCCCATAAGAAACTGGTGAATCCGAACGGATTTGGTGATCGCGTCCGGTCCGTTGGACTGTGCGCATTTAGGGGGTTCGACCAACTCACCACCCCACCAACGAGTGTGTCTTCGAGCAGTCCACGTTGTTTTAAATCCGCCAACAAAAACCCTTGCAACAGGCAGGCCGTAATTGAAAAGCGTGTCGGCGTTTTTGCCGTTCCAGATTGCGTGCTGAATCCCAACGGCGGAATGTTGCTGTATCGGCATAGTTGACCTGCACATACGGACGCCCGAGTCCGTTAACCGCGTGCCTCAACACTGTTCGGCCAAAGTCCATTGGTTCTTTTTTCTCGCCGAGCCGTACATCTTCAAAACATTTCCGGCTCGTTCCGCCAGATCAAGAATTTCGGGCGCCGTTTCTCCTGGCATCCGCCAAGCGAGTTTCATACGAAGTTAATCCACTGCCTCGATTTCTTCATCGCGGGTCGGCGGTGGTTGGGCTTGGTTGATTTTTCGCCAGCAATTTCGAATTGCATCGATTTTTTGTGATTTTTTCGAAGTCAGCTTTCTTGAGAGATTTTTGGATCTTTGGCATCTTCGGCAGACAACCGGCGCGGCCAACGGCGGTTCCTTGGAAGGGCAGCCGGCAAGAAAGCGTTGCTAAAGTTACGTGGGGCCCACCATTTGCCCATCGATGGCTGGATCTCACGAAAACCGGGCGGTTTTCGTTTTCACTTCTGCCCAGCCCGTACAAACAATCCACGGCCCGATCCGACGGGCGAACTAAATTGATCGTCTGTGCAAAGAACAACGTGGACGGCCCCGTGGGCGGACGCCGTCGGTGTGATCCCCTTGAAAGAAAACAAAGTCGGTCAATGCTCGGCAATGTGGGGGAAAAGTTCCGAAACATGCTTGCGCCGCACTTCCCGTACTGCTTGAATTTCCAAGGTGACTCGAACACACGATGCTTGATGATCTTTTTTCGTTTTTCGCCAGCACGCGGGGCATCGTCAAAACGTTTGGTCTTTGGCCCGTTGTATTTGGGCCAGATTCGGTTTGTAATCCGAACGTGTCGACTTGGACTGGGCCCACCCTGCATGAAGATTGAGATGACACGTTTCGCGCGAGGCCGCGAAATGTGCTTTGCTTCGGGTGCAAGACGGATTGATGCGGGCCTTCCGGCGTCACGATGCGCCATTGCAGCGCGGAGAGGGAAACCGAAGCCGCACGCCATCGATTGGAAGGGATCTCCCGTTCCGCGATGAATGATTGCCCATCTTTCTTTCCTCGTCAATCTCAAAAAGTGAGTGGGGCTGCATGAGCCGCCTCTGGGGCGATAGCCCCGGTTGTGATGTCCAAAAACCGTGACTAGGCGGATTTCTTGATTTACAGCCCGACGGGCAAGCGAGTGAAGCACAGTGTGCACTCGCTTGCGCCGTCGGTTGGTTGATTGTACAAAGCCCGACGGGGCAAGCGAGGAAGCACAGGTGTGCACTCGCTTGCGCGTCGGGCTTGTATTGTTCATGTTTTTTCGATAAGTTAGGCGTCGCAATGATAACCTGACGTTGTTACAGGGGACGCAGTCGAGCCTGACGGTCGGGCAATAGCAACAGGCCCACTAATTCAGTATCGAAGTCGCGGCTTTTCCAAACCAAGGTATTTGATAAAGTAACGCCCAGCTGACTCGGGATCATTCGACACCGCGCTGGTGATTCATCGCAATCTCGCGTTCCTCCCGACGTGGGTGGGCGAAGGACTTGCAAATAGGGCGTCTCGACTCCGACCGGATTCTGATCCCGGGTGGGTCTTTCCAACAATTCTTTGGAGCGGCCGAGTCCGTGAAGTGTTTCGATCACCATGGATGGTTCATCATCAACAGAGCTTGACGAAAGCGATCGTGCTGGGTTGTGTTCGGGCTGCCTCGTTGGATCATTTAGGGTCCGCGAAACTCGAAGACTCAAAAATCTCCGGCAGTCGGTTGCGGAACCACTGGCCCACATAAACGTACGACGTTTTCGGTCTCGTAAACTGGTAGTCGTAACTCGGACGTTGTACCGAGACGGATGTTAAAACCAACCGGCTGCCTGTCGAGCGTCCGCCGACCAAAAGGAGTTGTGGCGCGGATGTCTTCGGCACGAAGGCGTTTCGATTTCATGCCGCCACCACATTTCTGTTTGCAGGATCAAGGGCGAAAACGAGGTTTGGTGATTGTCGGGTACCCAAACGATAAGTTTTGAAAGCATGATTTCTCGGATCAGGCTTTTAGTGGCGGGGGGACCATCCCTTGGCGTGATGAAGGAGCGCGAGATAGGGTCAGGAGTTCCGGGTTGCGTTCCGAGCGCGGTGCCATGCGGCCGAAAATTGTCAACCGACTCCCGATGCGCGACCCATTCAACCAGTGCCAGACTCGGTTCGCCATGACCCGCGCGGCTCAACGGGATTTCTGTTCGCTGGCGATCCAGTTTTGCCAGTTCCCCGGCAGTCCGCTCTCGCCGCTCGGGCAATGGTGCGGCGCGGGTCGTTTGGATGGCGACCTGCATCACGCCGCGTTTCACACCAGGGCCGCGATTATGTACGATACCGCGAATGGCCACGTTGGAACATCAGCCCGCATTTCCGAATGTCGATCGCCGGCGGGACCATTCGCGATCGGGCGGCTCGGGCCATTTGGACGCCTCCTTCAGATCCGCTTCGAGGGAGCTGATTTCTCTTGAGAGCCGCCAGTCGGGATTTTCTGAGTTGCTGATCTGGAGCAACCGGGATCAACGCATGCCTCGGCCGTTCAGCTGTTTCGATCGCGTGGCGACGGGCGGCTCACTCGGGACCAAAAAAACGACGGCGTCGGCAATCCACCACGCCGTCTTCGGTCCTTCGTTTGGGGGGAAAATTTTTTTTTTTTTTTTCCCACCCCGGGAAAAAAATTTTTTCTTGTTTCGCGCTCGGGCGCGAAGGCGAAAACACCGACCGAGGTGTACGCATCCTCGATTTTCAGGCTGTGCGTGCTTGATTGGACGCGCACGATCGATTCGCCGTCAAAACGTGATGGATTGGGACGGGGGACTTTGCTCGACCGATTTCCTGACGCCGTGACGACCATGGACTTCATAGTCCCCAGCGAATGGTTCACATTTGGTCGAAACACGACCTTGCTTATTTACCCTTTGTCGCTCGCTCGTCTCGTTGGGAATGTATTTCCCGTATGACGTAGGCGTGGACGAAGTCGAGGAAGTCCATTCACCGATCCGTTTCGGCGGACTCCATCGTCAAACCGACAATTCCGTCATCGGTCTCGATCTCAATGTTCCGCGGCGCGTTTTCGTCTTTTTGGATTTCGATTTCCCTTCGAGGTTCATTCGATCTCCTGTTTCGGTTTTCACGAGTCGATCGCGGGAGCAACTATTTGTTTCAGTTCTTGCTCGGATACCCGTTTTTTCTTTCCTCAGGCGGCAAGGGGAAGTTCGCACTTTATTCCCATGTCGAAACATGGAATGAATCATACGCTTTTGGTGCTCTTCAAGATTCCCCTGCCAACGCGTAGTAATTCGTTCCGCCGGTATCGGATCGAACTTGTGATCGTGGCATCGCGCGCAAACCGATTGTCATCCCGAGCATCGACTTGCGATCGGTCCAGTTGCTCATCGACCACATCCATTTCTAGGATGTCCTTGTCTGAAGCTCGTAATGTCGCTCGGACCGAGTAAAAGGAAAAGCAAGTCGCCAATCATTTTTCTCGACTTTGTCTTGCCAATCCTCCGTGCTCGAAGCAAGTCGCCTGCGATTTGCCTTATCAGAAATTGTTCGTTACGGCAGATCGCGATTGAAAGCGTCAATCACATAGTCGCGTAAAAACGCCAAGCGCTTCGGAAAACAACGCAGTTCCGACCCCCGGCCACTGGATTCAGCAAAAGCACGACATTCCAACCCAATGCCGCCCCAACGTTCGGCCGAAGTGGCTGAGACCCCAAAAGCGCTCGTCGCATCAGATTCTTTATACGCGTCCGGCCGTGAACGATCGTTGACGAAACATCGTTTGATCTGGGCAGGGCGTCGGTGCAACCCGATCAGGTCGTAGTAGACACGTCGGATCATGCGCTCCACAGGGATCCGCTTGATTCCAACCTCGGCAAGTCCCATTGCGTTGCCCGGCGGCGAGGTGAATGTAGTCAACCTCGGTGTCGGGCCAAGCGGTATTTCGGACTCGGGAGGACGTCCTGGGTTTTCCTAATCGGGTTGGAACGACCCAGAAACTGCGTCCTTCGGCTACCGTTCCATGTGGGCACCAAAGGCGGCGCACGTCCTTCACCGGATACCGCAATTTCTTTCAGTTGCGAGGGTCGGGACCCCGCCGCGCAGAAGTTGCCACACCATTGCCTCGAACGCTTCGATTGGTTCGCGCCGTGGAAGTTTTCCGCGTGCGGCATTTCCAATTCCCGGATTCGTCTGGGTAGCGAATCGCGTTGACTCAGAATACTGCGGTCCGGATCGCCAGCGTGATCACCATTCCGGAGTCGGCCGCCTTCGATCACTCCGCTGCGCCGAATCAGAGTTTCTCAAGTCCGCCTTGTTTCCTTCTCCGGGCCGTGGCAGCGGATGCAGTGATCAAATCAGCGTCGGACGAAACATGCTTTTCAAACAACTCCAGCGAGCGTTTTTCGTTACGTCAGCCCAAACTTGGACCAGCGTTGACAAGCAACGCCGCGAAAAGATAACGGCGGCGAGGATAACGGCGCGCTGAACGGTAGTACGAAAACGCAATTGCGGGCGAATCTCATGTCACCAACGAATCTAATCGTCATCCTTAAGGGAATGGCTAATGGGGGGAAAGCACTGATACTCGCGGAAACAAGAGAAGGAACGGAATCCATCTCGCTTACCCGCCCACACCGTAAAAAATGTATATGGGATTCCGTCGACGGGCACAACCAAGTATTAAATTCCTTGTGTTCATCGGGGAAAAGGTGGTTTTTTCGGTCATAAATTAGCCGTCTCTGCTTTTTGAAAACCTGTCAGGACGCTGGGTTCATGAAGAAAACGTGTTTGAGGTGGCGACAAAACCGGAGAAATCACCAGTCCAGCTAATCGTCCTACGTTTCGACGATATGCTCGATTGAACTTCTCCAGTTTTTGGGATTCATGCCGACGGAAGCGTGCGCCGACCCCAGGATCGAGGTTTTTCAGGCATGTCTTGCAGTGTCCCATGATTTTGATGAAAAATCGGTCCTCGCGTGAACCGAAATCGCCAGAAATTCCGCCGAGGAACCTCGTGGGCACCATGGGCGGACCGCTTTTGCAGGAAGACGCGTGGCGACCGAGATCTCCCTTGTAGACGCTGGCACCTGCCCTGCGGAGTTCGACCTGCGTTTCTTCGGCTTACATTGTCGGACCAGCGTCCCTTACTCCTGCACCAAATCTCGTTGGACACCGGGAGTCATGCTTGGGAAAACTCTCCGGCCGCCACCGCTGCCGCCGGGATGAGCCTCAGTTTTTTGTTCTTGTCGGTTACAGCGCAGTCGGTGTGAGTAACCGGGCGTTTGAGCAACACCGCCAGGGGCCACGCCTTGGTCCTGGGCTGTTGGAAATTTATGGTCTTGCGAGGATCTTCATTTTGGCGCCACTGTTGCGTTCGACCTGGATCGCAGAGACGCAGAGTGCCGGCAGAGCAAGAATCGATCCCGTATTCGTTTCCGAAGTCACGGAACAGAAAACGGACTTGCATCAAAACACGTCAACCACCGAATTTTTAAACAGCCCAGCCTTATCCACGGGCACAAAGGGTCGCCTGCTTTCCGCCAGATGGCTTGTCGTTCCGCTAGGATTGTCTGTTGTCGGAGCTGACAACGCGACGGCTTAAGCTGGTTTGAGATCAGGTAGGCGGTGATCGCAGTTCAGCTCAAAAAACACAGCTATACTGCGGAGGTTCGCCCTCTAAACGAAGGAGATTTCCAATGCAAACCCACCGGCAAACGAGCCAGTACGATTCACGTTTTGAGCGATTTTCAATCAAATGAGAAAACCGGTGTATTTGACAGCGTGAACGGATCGAAATTGATCGAGAGTGGAGAATGCGAAACGATGCATCCGGCAACCGAAGAACTCGATGACGTCATCAGTTACCTAAAAACCGGCATGGTTCGGCCGACGTGGCGGTGACCGATTTCGTATCTTTGTTCCAATCGGGCCGGCTTTCCGCTTGTTTTGCACTCCGATTTCGATGCCCCGGAACCCGAACTGTACTGCCCCGCGACGGACCTCAGCCCTCCCAGCGGTCGTGAGGGCCGTTCCGACCCTCATCCGTTCCGTGCCGCTGGGATCCGAAGGCAGTGGTGTCCAGCTTGCGAGTACGATTTAACCGTCAAAGCAATCGCTCTACGCGGATATCGACAGATTCCCGGGATTACTGGCCGGTCAGTTTTGATCCCTTTTTCAATTATTGATTGTGCATGGGCAGCCACTCGGCCAAGCGGTACTCAAGGTGGAACATTTGCCGTCGGCGGCAAACGGGTGACGTCCAATGCTTTGGTCTGCCGGGGGCAAGTCTTGGATTTGCCAACTTGGGTTGTTCATCGAGTAGCGCGTCTTCTTCGCATTCAATGCTTTTTCGAATTTACCTAGTGAACGATTTCCCCACCACCCCTCCCGTTGTGGCGACGGACCAGCGTCTGCGGACCATGCCAAATGGCAAAAAACCTCGGCAACATCCAGATCTCTCTCTCGACTGCAACTTCTAGCCCCGCTACCCTATCAAAGGCGAAGGAGCACGAATGGAATTCGATGGCAAATCCGTCCATCCGCTACCGCTTCGGCGTCCTCGTGCTTATCTCTGTCTTGGATGTCGGCCGGCGGCTGAGGGATTCGTCGATGAGGCCCGACCCACGCCCTAACCATCTGTGTGATTCATGGCCGGACGACTATGCGGGTTAGACGAAGCCGTTGTCCAGTCAACCGGCAGTGGAGTCATGCACAATCAGCCCCACTCGCGCTCGCTCGCGCTGCCCGCGGCGTTCGCCGCCTTCTCACCATATACTGTTTTGCACAACCCCATCTGCACCCGTCGCGGCGAAGATCATGACCGCGCGCGTACAAAATGGTTCGAACTATGTTCAAATTTCGGACTCTTGATACGCGGGGCAAACCACCATTCGCACACAAACGTCAAGGGCAGCGGGTACGCGACCTGCATCGCTGGCAAATGGCAATTGGGCAGGCCGAAGGACTCGCCCGCCAGATTTGGGTTTGAGCGGTCTTGCCTGTGGCGCATACCCGAAAAAAGCGGGCGGTCGAGGAGAACGGACAGACTTTCGACCCCCGCTTTGTTGAATTCCAATGATCTAATTCAACGGCCAAGAAAAGGACTACGTCGAGACGGCGAATACGGTCCGTCAGGTCTGTACCGACTTTGTCTTGCGTTTATCGAGGAGATGAAGGAAAAACCCTTTCTCGTTTACTACCCAATGATCCTCGACACACTGCCCCTTCGCATCCGACCACCGATTCAAAGCGAACTGGGCATTTCCGAGCGGCTTCGGCGCACCAGCTTACAAAGGCGATCGAAACGACCCGCAACGGCATTTTCGCGATATGGTCGGCCTACGCGACAGGGCAAGTCGGTCAGGATTGTTCACGCAAACTGGAAATTCCAAACGTCCGCGACAACACGCAATCAAATTCTTTATCACGGGCGAACAACGAGCACCAGACAAGCCAATCGTGGACGCCCATGGAATGGCACAAGAAGCGTCGGCAGGCAAGGGAGCATTGACCGACAGCGGGACGCGAGTTGCCGTTTGATCCGCCCAATGGCCAGCCGGGCATCGAAAACAAACCGGGACGGGGTTCGTCGACGGAACCTGGTCGATGTTTGCTGGACGTTGATCTGCCAAACGCTCTGCGAAGTTACTGACGGCCGAACTGCCGCCGGATTATTCCGGGCGACGGTCCAGGGCATCGTTCCTGCTCAAAAACAATTGCCGGGTCCGCGTAAGACAAGATCTGCGATCTAGCATTGTGTTATCGAGGCCAAGTCAGTGGTTCCAGTAATTTTTTGCAGCTATTCGCTATTGGCCGCAACCGACCAGGCAAGTGACGCTAAACTGACTCGCGTTTACCCCAAGGGGTCCCCTGTTACCTGGCGAAAGACAGTCTCCGACACCGCACTTTCGACCCAACCCGGAGCACAGCGGTCATAGAAACAGTTTTGAAGCACGCGGCGCCGACTAGTCGCCAAAGGACTCGCCTTTCGAGTGTCAGCAAAGCAGGTCCGCGGGAACCAGGTAGAGGTCAATAACCCAAGAAAGGCGGGTAGGGAAGTGAGCTGTCGAAGGTCAATAATGC